>Ga0181612_135197_pt1 | contig 13274 bp, 4 predicted proteins | sample HoacroProtozoa21_FD_119630 | JGI IMG/M metagenome (GOLD analysis project Ga0181612, IMG submission 119630) | Hoatzin crop microbial communities from Cojedes, Venezuel. Combined Assembly of Gp0051906, Gp0051904, Gp0051908
ACAAAGGAAGATCTGGGAGCTCTGGGTGCAGATAAACCAGCGAGAGAGTACAGGCTGTGCCACGTGCCTTGCCGAGATAACCGAGGCAGGGGAGAGGGCAGAACAAGGTTATTTCCAAAACTGCCTCCAGACACAAGGAAATGAAAGCACAGCTCCAACTCAAAGGCCCCAACGATACCAGCCAGAAGTACAAGCTGGGACAAACGAAGGAGCAACGAGCAACAGCCAGTAGGAAGGGGAAATTCTTCCTCATGTTTACAGGCACTTTCAGCAGTGTATCTGAAAGGACGGTGGCAGGAAAGCTTCACATCCCTCCCTCAACTGCAGGGAGGCCGCCTCCAAACCAGTCAGGAGATTAAGGGATCCCATCCTTTGAGGGGCAGGGGACAAAGGGGCCAATAATCTGCCAGAGCCTCTTGGGCTAACATCCTTTCTACAAGACCCTGTTTGGGGCAGCAGCAATTCAGAAATATTAGGAGTACAAAAGGATTCTGGAGAGGAGAGTGGGAGGGTAAAAGAAGGTGCAAGTCCTCCTCCCAAGGGCACCGGCCTCCCCCAAGACCCCAGGCGGAGCTGCATGCCGAGCTCTGGGCTACTAACCTAAGGGGTCAAAATAACATCCGGATACAGCTATAATTATAGGAACCATTCTTTTAAAGCACATGACATTGTGACTCACAAAAAGGTAATAAATAGGTATTTCATCCTACCACTGCCCACTTCTCATTGAAAAATCAGATCCCCAAGAGCTGGGAGATTTAGAAACGAGCAACCCAGCACACTTCAAGCTGACTTTGAAACTCCCCTCTGGCCCTTCCGAACAAGGTGCAGAAGAGAGAAGACATAAGCTTTTCAGCCCGCAGTTATGTTCACAGACACTCTCCATGCCCCCTGCTGCTCAAATTTAGTTTTACCTTCAGGCAAAAAAGCCATCATCCCATTTCTTAATAATACGAAGAATTTCCTTGACTGCTCTGTTAGCTGCTCCCTGCAATCCCTAAGAGCCACACATTTCTTCACAGAGCAGTGGGAAGCAGGAGGAGGAGAAAAGCTGCTGCCGACTGATTCTAATATGAGAACAGCTGATTAAAAAAAAAAAAAAAATTAGAAAAAGCAGCAATTACAAGGGCCATAGCTGGGCCAGGCAGCAGAATTTTCAGATATTTCCCCCAAGCCCCAGCTCCCAGGCACCAGGATTCTGCCCACATACCTACCAGGAAGGGCGGGTTCATGCTGGCAACTCCAAAGCCCTCACTAAAGATATTTCCCACTCCGTCCCCAAAAAGCCTCCTAACAAGTGAGCTTCATGCACTGCTGCAAGGTGCCAAAACCACAGACTGACTTCAAAGGAGATGGCTAAACGGTTCCTCTTGAAACAGGAGCACAAGGACTCCCCTAAGAGACACAAGAAAAAGCTGACTTGCAAATGTTTAAGAAGCTTGTCAATGCACAACTGACTGATTCTGACTGATTTAATGAAAGTGGTCTGTGCTGCTGAGGGGTATTTACAAAAGCAGAGTTTAATCTACTGAGGCTGTGTTCCCACCAGAGCCAATAAATAGACATAGGCTTGCCCTGGGCAATGTGGAGAATGAAGTCATGCTAAAGATGGCCTTTGTGAAACGTTCCACTGCTTCCCACCATGCACTGAACAACCGTTTGCTGACATGGACCATTTCATGTATCATGCACCCTTTTAGGAAGCAGTTCTATGATAATCTCAAGAACAATTAACGTAGAATGACTCCAACTAATCAGAATAATGAATACACTAAAGAGGTCAACTGAAAAAGACTCTTATTTCTCCACCAGCTGATTTGCAGAGAACAAACAAGGAGGAAGTGCTTGAGACCACTGTTAAAGGTGTTTTCTGATCAGAAACGACCTGTAAGCCTCCTGATCCAAACAGATTAATAGAGGGTACCGGAGGTGCGAAGAAAAATAAATATCTGAAGACTGATCAGAAAGAAAACAAGCTTTGGGGACCCTGGGAAAAACTGATCAAGGCTATCTTCAAGTACGGCCAGAATATTCGGTTTGGAGGCATCTTGCATTATGTGAGATGGGTGACTGTACACATAAGCACTTAAATGTTAAGGTCCTGTTAAGAAAAGACTTATCGTAGTAGCTCCTACTACAACAAACCCACTTGTTTTAGACATTCTAGATGTTCTATACATTACTGAAAAGGTTACAATTCAAAATTAAAGCATCAGAATGTTGTTAATAACATCCAAATGGCACATGCCTTGTATCGGACAGTTGTAGCAACAGTTTGTCTTCTGAAGGCTACCTGTGTCTTGAAAAATTCATACACTCCATTAGTACTTGAAATAGGGAAGATTGCCTAATTCTTTTTGAAAAACAATACAAATACATCTCTGAGAAAGAAAAAAAATGTCAAAAGTCTGTCAATCATACAGACTAATATTATTCTAGATAATCAAATATTGGCAGAAGTCTTGGCAAACTAACTCTACTCTTACCACTACCATCAGACTGCTTGGGCTAACCTGGCTTCATTCCACAGGCAGATGCAAGTCCAAATATTTGGTGAGCACTACGCACTATTCATCACTTTAAAATTATTAATATAACCTTTATCTAATTAAATGTAGATAAAATGGCCTATAAGTATTCCTCTAGACTTTTTTTGTTTTTAACTCAGGAGATATTAAATTTCAGTTAGTCGTACAACAATCTCTGTCAAGGAAGTCTGCAATTCTCACTATGCCTTCCTCAATTGAAACAGTTCTTGATTAGAGATCCTACCATAAAAAAGCTGCATAAAGGAAGCGTATCTTTGGTCACTTCATCTGTTCATTCCACACATTCAGCTCTCTTCAGTAAGTATCTTTGAGTCTCCTGGGTTTCAAAGCACCACTATCCATGCTTATGTAATGAAGAGAAAAATCCTTTCGTTTTAACAACCTTCTTGTAACCAAGTGCAAGCCTCTATTCAGTGCCTTAAAAAATCCCAGAGTTCGTTGTACCTCGTTTTCATGTAAATGCGGCCAGAGTTCATGTTCATAAGCATCCAGATCCGGCAATTTTCTGTGCTGCATTTCCTATCCAAGAGCTTAAACAATGTAACTAGCCCATCCCTGCTGCCTAATCTGTTATACTAAGATTGGCTGACTGAATAAAAATTGAAAGGACCTTCTCTGTATGACTTCTCCCCAACATGTAATTATAGGTCTTCTTACCTGCTTGATCCATAGCAGAATCTATGCACAGTTACAATATATTGGAGAAGATCTTGTTTGCTTGCTCAAGTCCCGAGACAGAAAACTAACCATAACAAGGAACTAGTAACAAAGTCAGCAAAAGAAAACACATACTTCAATTATTCATGATCGCAGCCTGATATCCCAGCTAACACTGCTGAAACGGGGCTTCCCTGAACCAAGGTTTACCAGGGTGGCTAAAACCTCTGGCCTCTGTTGCATCCTAGGGCTGCATGTCTGGATGTTACCATTTCCAGTCTTCAACGGCTGCCACTGGGTTTGTCAGAAACAACCTGCCAGGTATGGCTACTGAGCAAGAAGCTCCAGGATTCAAGAAGAAATAGGTAACGGAAACATTTAATGGAGTAAGCCAAATAAGCTCTTATCTCTGCCCATCTCTTTCAGGTACAGATGCTTGTGAGCATTCATTACAAGCCCTACATCATCTGAAATTCGAATCTGAAAATTGCTCTGAAGAAAACTTCATGGGAGTGAGGCAGGTGCCTCGTTCTACTCCGAAGGCAAACATTTCAGAGAGCTTATCCATTTCATTTAATTCACCTCAACAGCAGAGACACTCAAAAAGTGCTAATTAATCAGCTCATTAGATTATGCTTGCATTAGGGAGCCAGCAATATATAGATCAATTCTGGCTATCAATTCTACATTTCATTAGGTTCCAAGCAGACTGTCATTTAGCGAAACACACTCGAGGGAAGTTCCTTGTGAGAGCACCTCCCTGCCGTGGGGTCACGTCAGGGTGCAGAAGACATCCGTCATGCGCAGAGAGCTTCCCTCAAACCTACCGACACACCAGGGATGGCCAGAGAACTACGCAGCCAGTGAGACTGCTGAAAACCAGACTCACTTCAATCTGTGTCAGCTAAGGGATTCATACATAAGTATCACAAGAAATAAACTAGCGGATAACGTCTCTGATTTCTAAAGCTACCAGATCAACACTGACACGAACTGTCTGGCCAGCCAAAACACTCTTTGGAGTGGGAGGGACAATGAGCAAAAGGTTATTGTTTTAATAAATATTGTCAATATGCAAGGAGACAGGCAAAAGTAAGAACTCATTAATAGCAAGCAATCCCTGAGAACACTCTTTTTTTTCCTTGGCAAACACCAAATGCAGAATTCTTTCATTCCACTGTTCCTTTATCCTGAATGCAATACAAATAAAAAGTAATATTTACTAGTAAAATTGTTTGAAGGCTTTTCCCCCTTCAACCTTCTTACACAGTTATTTTATTCCTCATCCAGCTGAACTCATTTCATGTTTTAGTTATCAATTATCTAACAAAGAAAACACAATGAGTATAAGGAAGGGAGAGATTTTGGGGTTTTTTTAATTAAAAAGTGAAAGAAGGAATTTAGTTGGAAGAAACAGCAAGAGGACCAGAATAATAAGTTTGGACTTCAAGAATGGGAAACAAGAAAACATGTTTTAACTTCTGAATCAGACAGTTCCTCCCCTTTCTTGCTATTTCCTTGAGTCAAGCATTTCTGCTAGATAATCTATTTCACCTTGAAGTGTTTTTCAAGGCAGCAGACCTCAAAGTCTTTATTCACAGCACAAAATGAACTAAGATGGACTTGCATTACTAGCATTATTAGTCCAGTTTCATTTCTTTTCACTCAGGTAAATGCCAAGGTCATATTTTAGGGATCACCACGTAAGACTAGAGAGAAGAACAAGACACGATGACTGTTCCTGATGCCTGCACTGCCTCATCCTGTGATTTCTAGGCAGTAAGAGGCTGGAGCGCATGTGATAATATTACGCAAGGACCTCATCGGGCCGCGAGAAAACAAGTTGTTTTTAAATCCCGTTGATATCATTAAGGATTTCGCTAGGGATTATGTTACTGCAGCAAAAATTGCTCAGTTGTTCCGTCTTTTCCATCTTTATCAGTTCCCCTGTCCTATGAATTCCAGCTGCAAAAGGAGCATCTGTAATCCTGAAGGGAAGGAATCAACGCAGACTGCACTGGCTCTGATCCATCCCAAGTTCAGATTTAGTGACCTTGCTAATCTTCCTGGGTTAGTCCTGCTTCCCTCAAGGCCTGAGAAGCAAGGAAAGGAGAGATGGCAAAGGCTCATTTTATGCAAATGCAATATGACTTTGAAAAAGTCTAACATTTTAACTGAGAGCTGGTGTAAAAACAATTGTGTACCATTAACTACATCAATATTAGCTCAAGATGACAATTTTTCATGAAAAAATTTATTTACAAACAAGCCTTCTTTCTAAAAATGGATTTTTGCAGGAATTATAAAGAAAAAAAGTTACTTCTTTATTAAGTATTTATAATGGTATTTATCTTTTCAGTATTTTTAATAACAGTAACAATAATGTTATCAAGAGAGTCCTTGGAGTAAAAAACATGAAAAATTCTGCAAAACGGGGAAATAAAGCAGGTTGCAAAGTATAAAACAGAAGTTATTGTAATGTTTAGCAATATAGTATTTTTACATTAATTTGCATTAAATAATGTGAATGGAGATGTGGACACAGATAATGTGAATTTATAATTTCTGTCCTAGAAATTGTATAGTAACTAGTAGTCTTGGTAAAAGTGCTGGGTCAGAGATGCTGAATTCTCAAGGCTACTCCTCAACACCTCTTCTTCCCAGCTGTAGCAACTGCCCCTTCAGAGCAGAAAAACTCCGTGCTTGCAGCTCACTTTGTACCATGAACACAATGACGGAACTAACACTAGATATATCAATACGTAGCAATGTGACCTGCATTATCTATCAATTATTATTAATTCATAATAAATACACTAATTATCTAACAAAGCTCTTTGCAACTCCCTAGTGCAATATATTCTTACAGATTTGACTTACAAAGACTTACAAGCACTTGTGACACTACTTGTGCTCTTCCCCTGCTGGAAATAGCCCCATTCAACAGTGGAGTGGTTTGGGGTTTGTTGTTGTTTTGGTTTTTTTTTAAACTAGTTACTAGACCTAAGTGATGGGACCTCATCACTATTTCATTTATGTGCACAACATACAACGTCCTTTCAGGGAATTTAATGAACCATGCAGAAAGAAGAAAAGAAATATATCAAAGGAGTCAGTGACCCTTGCCCCAAAAGTAAATTGTAAAGCCTTTCTAGTATTTTTGCTGAAGCATCTTTCTACATTTGTACTGTATCTGTGCTGAAAGTCGAGTTGTTATGACAAAAGATAAATTGATGTACAACTTGGGAAAGTGGATTGAGGTGTCAAATGTCCACAGGTTTAAAGTACTATGTAATCAATACAAGAAGTATAGGGCATGCAGTTTGTATTGCCATAGCTTGAGTCCTTTGATGCTTTGTTGTTTATTTACAGCAGACTGGAAAGCTCCTCTTCATTTGAACCAACGACCAGCCCACAGAAGTTCCCACGTGAAGGTCAGATGCCACTTGCAAGAGAACTTCAGAGGGTTCCATCATCCTTCTTTTTGCAGGAAGTAGCTTGGCATAGAAAACATGCTCTCAACAGAAAGAAAACTACTCATCATTCCAACCCAGAGCTCTGGAGCCAAAATACTGGAATTAAGAAGCCTAGATCCAGATTTTGCCAGTCCTTCTCCGATTTGTTGTTCTCCACTGCAAGTAGGAATAAACTGGGCAACTATAACAACTGTTTGGCTAATTGTACTTTTCAAGTATTTAATCCCCATTGTTGAATCAAAAAGGTAGCTGTTTTTCTTAGGACAATCTCCGTAATAGCCAGCTTGTGCAAATAGCACATTTCCGCTGATTTAGATAGAATAGTTTTAAGTGAAAATAGATCCTATCATCACTTGAGCACAGCCGTTTTGATTTAGTCAAGCTGAGAACTTGAATTTAAACAGTAATTTAGAGGTTAGTTTTCGTCATTTTTGTTACCTCTACTTATTTCCCTGCCATTATTTGCGGAACAACCTACCAATATTAACAGGTTGTATTTTCAAATTAATTTCTGGGGTTTCCTTCAAAATAAAATTGCCTATACTTATTGCCAATTTGGGGGGGAAAGAAATGTTTCATATTTAGTAATCATTTTATAAAATGAAAACACTTCTTCAGCATTGTACTTTGTCAAAAGACGAAATGCAATGAAAGAACCAGACTGGAGGAAAAACTTTCATTACAGGCAGAAAAATAGTCTGAAATTATGATTAGTCAAATCTAAACCTCATAGAACCATCAGAGGACTCTACAGGCAACAACGACATTGCCTTAATTTATGTTAATGTGCTAGAAAATACAGAGACATGCTGAAGAACCCAGCAAGTTTGACTCTCTCATTTTCACTGTGACTGATACAATGATTTAGGTAAACGGAGCTGTTATCTCCCCACAGGAAAATCAGATATTTTGTTGGTAACAGGAAGAGGGCAGAAGAGGAGACAGGACACAGATGCTGTCTTCATACCTCAGTAGTCAGGATCATCCATGTTTAAACAAAACAAAATGAAAAAAAAAAAAAACAAACCCAAAACCTATTTTTCTATTCAAAAATCAGATTTTTGTATGCAGTATTAAATGGGAACTATTTCCCTTCTTATATCTCATCAAAAGCCAGGTGGCTGGTTTGGGGACAGAATTAAAGAAATCCCTATCAGCAATACTTTAGTCTTCAGAAAGGCTCAGATTATCATCAGAGTTATTAGAGTAAGGGATACATAGAAAAGTGAGGAATGTGAGATTGCAAATGTACTGTTTTTAATGAGCTCCACTTCGGGAAAGCATGTGGCTATTTCATGCCAAACCAGAATTCTGTCACTGTCAAATAGTGGCACCTTGGGACGGTCTTTGTGGAGCTCAGTGGCACAGGGGTCCCCAGGGTGGAGGGACTGAGTCCTGGGCTAGAGAGATGGCCTCCAGAGTGACAGAACATTACAAATTTTTTAAGTAAGGATATTAGACAGAAATGACCCCGTTATGCTCAGCTGCAACTGCATCTGAAATTGTGCTTGACTGTCTAGGCACCTCCTCTCATGATAAACATATATGCAAACTAGAGAAGTTACAGGAGGAGGTAACAAAAGCCATCAGAGGTGTGAAACACCTTCCACCTTCGGAGACAACACGTGGAGAATGGGACAACAAAGGTCTGTTGAAGAAAACACGAGTGATCTGGAGAGGTGACAAGGAATGCAAGGATGAGCTGCCAGCCAAGGAAGCTACCCAGTAGACTTAAAGTCAACAGAAGAAGGAGCTTTTTCAGGAAACGCCCAGTAAGCTGTGCAGCTCACAGTCGCCAGATGCTTTGGTAGCCAGAAGTATAAACAGGTTCAAAACGCATCATGGAGGACAGATCCAGTGGTCACTGTGAAGGCTAATAGCCTGGATGCAACCTTCATCTCAGAGCCATTGAGCCATTTATTGTCAGGAACCGGGGAAGTACGCAGCATGGCAGGACTGCTCTGGACTAGTGCTTTTCATATTCAATACATATTCAAGTTTATACATGCAATAGCACCGTATTTCCATGAGAAATTCTACCTGGCTCTTTCCCAGCAAAATTTCATCAAAAGAGATATGTTCCCGTAAACGCCTTAGTTTTGACAAAACTGGCTCTTTCCACCTAGGGAAAAAAAATAAAAAAGAAGAAGATCCGACCAGTTCTTACACTCCATGTAAGTGAACCCAGCGGCAATTTTCTTCTGAGCTGCTTCAAACCTGGAATTGTTCCAGTCAAACCAATGAAGATACTGCAGAGTTCCTAAAAGCAGCCACCCACTGAGTCACTGTGCGTACAGGAGCTGTGCATAAGGTGAGCAATCAATTATGTCTGTTGCTCACCAAAACGCATCGCATTTTGAGTTGATAACTTCAAATAATGTGAAGGAATATACAGCCTTTATTTAAATAAGATTTTTAAACGAAATTGAATCCATATTACTACAAAATGGAAGTCATCCTCTTCCCTTGCGTTGCTTTTCCTCTCTGACACAATGGCAAAACAAACACAACGAAAGAAAGAAAAAATACCATATATATATATTCTCTTTCATCGCTTTACACAAAGTAGTTTAAGTACTATTTCTAGTGCTATTGTCAGCCATGATAGGGATGACCTGCTTTATCAGAAACAGAGGGAACTTGTCAACTGAAGGCAAAAGGTTCAAGAAACACTAACTATATTTATTAAAAAAAAAAGGTCCTTAAATTGCTGGTGCTTACACATGGTGATATTCCAGCAACCAGCTCTACGTATGTTTAAGTCACTATGCATAAACTTGAATATGTACTTGTTCGATCCATTAGCGAATAACAGTAGTGATAATAATAATAATAGCAATAAAAACAAAGTGAAGTTGTAGAAAAAGTTCTTTGCAAAGGGAAAGAAAGCAGCAAAAAGTCTCCTTTAAAAATTACAGAAGCTGCAGGGAAAAAAAAGCCCTCTTCTCTCCACTTGGAACAATTCTAAAATCAGAGGAGAAGGAATGAAGGAGGTAGAACGAGGAAAGTTGACCTCAGAGCACAAATCAAGCAATCACTTCTTTGGAGCACAGTTATTTTTAAAGTTACCATATAGGTTTTCTTAATATTAAAGGATTCTTATGATCAAAATCTAAGATTTTAAAAGCTTTTAAATCTTATTTTTAAGAAGTCTTATTCTTACAAGTCACTCATCACCTCACTGAACTGAAATTCAGATCTGTGTTAAAGATGAAAGAAGACGCATCCCAACCCAAATATAACTTAAGCTTGCAGTTTGTCGGGGTACGAGCATACAAATACCAGCATGTTTTTTTGCAAAACTATTAGTAGTTCCTCCCTGCAGCGCACCATGGTAGGATCAGCAAGACTGTGTCAACGTTTGAGAACATGCTTAACTGCGTACCAAGTCCTCTTCAGGCTTTTCTTTCTTTGCACATAATTCTCCTATTTTTAAGGCATTAAAAACAAGACCAGAAAGCAATATTGAAGTTACAATACCTTCCTTTGCTCTTGAAAATATCCCTGCTTTTATACAAGACAAATGCCACAAAAATTAGAGAAACTGTAGGAAAAAATATCCCATATTTTTCAGAGAAAAATGCTAATTTCCATTCCCAGTTGTGTTGAGGCAGTGCCAATGATTGGCTCCATATGTTTCAGCAATTGGAGCCATATTAACATTCTTACAGTTCTTTTGCTTTCACATGCTTTGTCTTGGTTACAGTATGCAAACCTGGGAAATCTAGCATTTCTTAACACCCTCCCCTCCAAATAAAGACCGATTTGGTTCCCTGGCTACAGTGGTTTCTTGGTCCCACTTGCAACAACAGTGATTTCTCCAGACAATGCAAGGAGGTAGGTAGAAGGCAAGCCACGTTTGGCTTCCAAAATATGTTCATTTTTGAGGAAATTATGGTTGACTGCATAGCAACATGCAAAGATCACTTTTAAAGGAAGAGCATCCGTGCTTCTTGTTACAGCAAAATGTTAATAGATTCTGCTTGTGTTTTTCCTTGATAAAAAGACAAGCAGAAGTATTCATCCTGATCCAATGACAAACTACCAATAAAAAACTAGTTGGGCTGAGACAAAGCAGACTAACTTAATAGCTATAATTTTCATCAGTACTGGAATATGAGTGGTACGATGGAAAAATGCCTTTCCAATGCATAACACTGACAAATGTATTTTTCCAAGACAACCTGTTTTTCTAATGCCGTTGACCACAAAGCCATTGAAATGGATGGTTTTCTTTGGAGGAAGGTAGATCTGCTTAAGATGAGTAAAACTACCACAACATGAATTTTACACAGATGGTTCAAAAAAGTTTATTCTTCATCATAAAAAGTACGGGACAATCCCAGCTGTGAGAGAATTCAATACTTCTCTTTCAAACAACATTACTAAAAGTCAGTGAGTCAAATCACGAATCTTTTGCCTCATTAAAACTCCTACTGAAGTTAACGCTGGGAGCAGGGATGTAAGTAAGAGCACAGCATTGAAGAGAGGAAATACTGGTTTCTTAGATTTTACTGCGTAGCTGCTTATAAGGTGGCAGATCATATCCCCACTGCTAGCTAAAAGATGAAATATCATCATAGAACAGGTTGGCATGAAACAAGTGCTTGTGGTCTTGCTGATGTGGGGCTTTTTAATTTTAAAATCTGACAAAAACCAAATCTGATTCTGCCTCCCATTAACTTAAAACAAAAATTCTTGTGTGACTTCCAACCAGCAATTTCACAAACCAGAGCTCTGAAGTGCCACCTAACCAGCAATAAAGGGGGTGTCTATGCTATGGAAACACAGGGGAATTCAGAAAATTCCTTTCAAGGACAGTGGAACTTTTAGGACTGTGCTCCATTTAGAAATACCAAGCATTTTCAAAGAGGTAAAGAGAAGAAAGTTAAAAAAAAAAAAAATCCCCTCAAACTGAAAGCAAAAACCTTCTCCTAGCCAAACCACAGATTACAGATAGGCTTTCTGACGTGCATTTTATGGTACTTAAAGAACTTAACTAATGAATCTCTGAAGCCATTGGTGACTGAGATCTTGCTGCATTAAAGCCTTTAAAGCATCTACTTAAATCTAAGTCAACTGGAGCGAACGAGTTTTGAGCATGCATCAAAGGTTACTCAGGTTATAAAGTCATGAGGATATGCCAAAGGAACCAAGTAAAGCAAATGATAATTAATCAGATTATATTTATGAAACACACACTTTCAAGTCTAAAGTAATTTCTCCATAAAGCAATGCAGGGAATAGTCAGAAAAGGGGAAGAAAACCACCCTAAAATTATGAAGGAAAACAAATTACAACTCCAGGCAGCTGTATCACTGAGGAAGAAATCACAGCAATTGCTCTTATATTCCACAGATCTTCTTTCCCCCACCTCCAAAAAGTGATGACGAGAACTCGGCAGACATAACAGATATGAATTTTAGTGCCACATTTGTCAGATGCCACTGTGAAATCTTGCAAAACTATTCAAGTTCTATTGGATGTAAATAGTGCCACACAGACTCTTCTCAACAAAAGGCACCTAGGTTAAAATAAAAATCAGGGTTGTGCAGAAGCATTAAACAATGCTGGCAAACTGAATGACCACAGTTTAGGCAAAACAAATCATCCTCTGCAAACTTGTTTTGCAGACAAATATTCCTCACTGTCAGGGTATTGTACTGAATCAGGAATGAAATCTCCACTACCTCTAATTTCTGAAATCCCATATTCTGTCATTTGCAAGAGAGATTTCATTTGAGAGTTGTGTGCAAATCCTTTTTCATGTAGAGCTCCTATCTATTTGAAATGATTTCCAAAAGATTAAGTACTGCATATGCTTTCAGCAAATCCATAACGTGAACACCAACAGAAATATTTACCTTCAGCAAAGACATTCTGTAGTTTTTGATCTGATGAGTGTGAGCTGTATTTTGCCTAACCATCCTCATTTTACGGTGAGGAAATGGGGGCAGAGCAAGTTTGAGCAACTTGTTAAGCAGCTGCACGACCTTGAGGAAGAACAGGACCTAATCCTCCACCTCCAAGGTCCTATATCTAAGCTCAGACTATAGTGCTTTCCCGTGCCTTACTCTTTAGGTCTTGCAGCTGGCATGAAGACAAACACACAAACCAGGCAACTGCTGGCTGCTCACACACAGGATGCAGTGGTTTTACCATTTGCCTCTTAGGTCTTTGCAGACCTTTGTTGAATCTCTTCATCTCTCACTTAAAGTAGCCAAACAAGTTAAAGACAGTAAGGCAGGCCCTGAAGTATGAAGAAGCAGAAAGTAGCAACATCTGGAGACTAGTGACGAGTGGCGCTCCTCAGGAGTCAGTATTGGGACCAGCGCTGTTTAACGTCTTTGTCGGCATCATGCACAGCGGGATTGAATGCACCCTCACCCAGTTTGCCGATGAAAGCAAGCTGTGTGGTGCGGTCAACACGCTGGAGGAAAGGGATGCCATCCAGAGGGACCTTGACAGGCTTGGGGGGGCCAGTGTGAACCTCATGAAGTTCAACAAGGCCAAGTGCAAGGTCCTGCACCTGGGTCAGGGCAATCCCAAGCACAAACACAGGCTGGGCAGAGAATGGATTGAGAGCAGCCCT
>Ga0181612_174810_pt1 | contig 13274 bp, 12 predicted proteins | sample HoacroProtozoa21_FD_119630 | JGI IMG/M metagenome (GOLD analysis project Ga0181612, IMG submission 119630) | Hoatzin crop microbial communities from Cojedes, Venezuel. Combined Assembly of Gp0051906, Gp0051904, Gp0051908
ACGTGCGGGGAAAGGGAGGGGACCCAAGAGGACGGGGAGAGGGGAGACCCGCAGGGATGGGTCCCCCCCCACGCCCCCACTCACTGCTCAGTGACGGAGCCCGTTTCCCGCTCCCCCCTCTCCGGTTCCTCCCCTGTCCCCATCTGTCCCCCTCGGAGCTCGTGTGCTTTGGCCTTTGTGTCCCAGCCTTGCTGCCGCCCCGCTCCCATCTCCTTCTGCCCCATTAACCCCCGGCACGAGTCCCGGCGACAAAGGGGCCGCAACCTGATCCCGGCTTTATTGAATCCCTATTGTTCTCCCGGCTAATTCCCCCTCGTCCTCCCTTCCCCGCCACGGGCACGGGAGGGTGGGGTGGTGGGGGGGTTGGCTGTCTCTTAATTGCTTTAAAACTAACTGCCCCACCACCGAGAAACCCGCAGCAGGTTGGGAAGGGGCCGCCTCTCCTTGGGAAATTAATGCCTTTAATTCCAAGTTTGTCCCCGGGAAAATGCTGCCCACCCTCGTCCTAGGCATGTCAGGAGGAATCGCAGGGCTTTTAAACCGGGGATTAAGGAAAGTGGTCACTTTTGACTCGGTAGGAAAAATCCCTCCATGACTGTAATGAAAGCCTGGATGATATAAGTATCTTCTGGTTCACAATAGCAATTAATATGGTAATATTCTACTATTAAAGATGCTAACACTAAGATGGAACTCGTACGCGGTTAAAACATTTAATAGAGGGGAAAATGCATTCCTTGAGCATCAGGTAACAAAGTCACACGGAGAAGGGGGTGGTGAAAGTCTCTTAAAATAACAAAGGTCTCTACATAATTTGGAGAGTCTTTTAATACTCCCTTCCTCCTGAGGAAAAGACTCGAGGTGCTTTGGGAAGCGGGTATTAGTGCCTGCTGGAGGAGGGAGCTTGTGCTGGGTGGGGAGAGATATCCTGGTGGCGGCCCCGCCCCTGCCCTGTTTGGAGACCAAATGCCACCGGGTCCACCTTCAGCGACCCCCTGGTTGGCCCATGAGGAGCCTGTGTTGGGACAAAGGCATCGAAGCATCACGGTACCCCAGAAAAACAGGGGCTGGAAGGAGCATCTGGAAGGCTCTGGTCAAATCTCTGCTCCAGGCAAGGCCAAGTTCAGAGTCAAGCACTGTCTGTGGCCCCGTGCAGTAGAGCTGAGCATCGGCCAAGAACGGAGGTCCCAGGACCCCTCTGAGCTTTCTCCTGGTGCTGCACCACGCTCACCCTGGTTTGTTTTCCCAAATGCTGCCAGTTGCTTGCATCGCTTAGGTCTACCCACGCACGCCCCCGGTTTGCCTTGCAAACACCCCAAATCGTGGTTGTATTGTGGGACACGGCAAAGCCTCTGGTTTCTGCCAAAGCAGGAGGAAAACTTCAGACCTGCTCACCTCTGCCCTGTGAACCCATTTGGTACGATCAATTTGCCGAGCAGAGGATAGATACAGTTATGCAAAAATACCTCTTAGCAGAGTTTTTTTTACGTATCAAACTATCTGAGAGAAAATTAGAAAGTACTTATTTAAACTACAGTCCACGCTTTTATTATTGTAAAAGCTTTTTCTTTTTTTTTTTTCTTTATTTTCAATTAAAACCAGTCAGGATTTAGGTTTTTGCTTTTCACTAGAATAAAAGTAATTTGCAAAGATAATAGCATTGTGGGAATGGAGGAACCTTTCAGCTGATCACTAGAAGCAGCAAATATTTACCAGCTGGCTCTGATGATGAATTGGAGACTGATGTGGAGAGCATGGTCTTCCTCCTGCCTACAGCTCTGCTGACTTCATCAACTCAGACCATCTTCATTTTACAGGTTTTTTTTCTCTAAAATGTAGCATTCCTGGGAAAAAAAGAAACTGTCTTCTGAAGATTGCACTTCTGCATAGTTCATTTAAAAGAAATTCTGCTTGGCTGAGCCCAAGGATTCGAGTAGGTCATTCAAGCTCCAGCCTGACCAGCTAGCTCAGGTTCCCTGCTCCAGGCTTCCTCCTTCCTTGTCTCTTCATATAGAAAAGCTGCATGCACAAAGCCATTCCCAGAGTAAATCCTGGGCTAAGTTCAGAGCTGAATCAAAGCTATGCATCACAGGGAGGTGTGAATTGTTGCCCTTTCACCAAAACTGGAGAAGATAGAAAGGAAAGTGGATGGAGAACAGGCCAATGAGGGGCCGATGCCAGCAGAAGAGTCGCTGCCGCATGCTAGCCTATGTTGAAGGTTACACCCCTGTGTGTGTGCTGCTGAGGATACTCCATAACCTCCACTGAATGGATCAAGTCAGATTACCAAAAGCTTCATGTTTAACTTCAGCTCACTCTGATAAAGCTGATCAAGGAGCAACCACACAAGCCAACAGCAGGCGGGTCTGCAGGGACAGTGACCCCAGGCAGCGAGGGCGAGTGTAGGCACGCACCTTCTTCAACTGGGCGATGCACGCTGGCAGCAGCCCCTTGACTCGTGTCTTTATTGCCTTTCCCACAACCTTGTTTCAAAAAAAATTTCATAGTGACATGCTCAAAATTGGCTCTGTTGCAAATAATAATGCAGTGGTGACATGGCACAGAGCAGTGGATCTAAACAGAAGAATACTAATGACCAAGAAAAAAACTGTTAACAAACCCCACCGTTTAATCCTCTTCCTTTTCCTTCATCGTCTGTTGCTCTTTTGACTGTCTCTAAAGTTCATGACATCAAGGAAAACGGGGACCCTCCAAACAGCTGCTCAGCTGCAGCCAGCACGATGGGGGCTGAGAGGTAACCTGCCCCCATGACTGTCTCCAGCTCTGCTGCTGGAGGTTTACGTGGGTAAAGATGACCCTGCGCCTTTGGGTCACCTCCCAGCCTTGTCCCCATGTCTAATGGTGGAACCCTTCTCACCATGCACTGAGGGGCTCAGCCCTGCAGGAGAGGGCTTCGTCAGTGAGCGCCACAGAAGCAACTGTAGCACAGATAAAAAAAGGAATAGGAAAAAAAAGCTACAGAAACTGAGCAGTGGATGATACTGTGAGAGGAAGAAAAAGCCTCAAACTTTAAAGGCAGTATTAAAACAGGGCATGCAGAAAGTGAAGTCAATTAGGCAAAAGAATCGTTTGCTGACGGAGGTCGCCGGGCCGAATTCCTAAAAGGATTCATGAATCGACTAAAAATACCCTTGGGATAGTTTGAGCACGGACTGAGTTACTGAAGGGCAAAGCCCCAGATGACCCAGGAGACCCTTTCCAATCCTACAGTATAAACAATGACGCTATTAACATTTGTACTAAGTACCTGCTCGGGCTCCTCGCCTGCCACCGCAGCGCTTTGGCTCCCACCCGGAGCAGGAGCAGAGGCTGCAAGCTGTGCTCTGCTCCCTATCTTAGCCCGGGGAGCATCCTTTAGGTCCCATGCAATTGCCCTGGTTTCTTCTTCCTAAAAACACTGCCATAGCCAGGGAATTACGGAAAACCCTCGTGACAATGGTAGGAGCAGCGAGAGGCCAAAAAGATCTGTTGAAAAGCCTGATGGAAACCCTGCAGAGCTGAAAAGAACAACAACGGGAAGGCTGGAGAAAATCACTGGCAGGAGGAGAGGCCCAGGGCACGGGGACCTTAATGGCCATGTAATGATGGGAGGCACTCGCAGGGCACAGGAGGATGGGGGACAACCTGGGGAATCTGCAGATGTTTATAATAATAATAGAAACAAACCCAACTACATCTGAGGGAACCAAAAAAAGCCAGAGGGAGCTTGGATACCACAGTAGGAAATGCAGCAGGATGGTGGGACCCACCGAGCTGCTCCAGGTGACCTTTGCCTTTGGGATGTGCCATCCCACTGGGGAGGAGTTATCAGACCCCGCACAGAGCAGTGGCCAGGGATTATGTGTTGTATCGACTGTGGCAGGGGAAAAGATGTTTTGTTATGAACTATTTCTCTCTCCCTTAACATCCCTGCTGGCTAGATCTGACTGAAATGACATCCCAGGGTGTCACCGCTGGGCACGGTTCTTGGGAGGTGACAGGGCACTCTTGCACCTTGTGTCAGTGTACAGGTCTGTGTTTAATGCGCAGGCAAACCTGCAGCTCTAAATCTCTAACTTGTAATTCAGGTACTGAGGATAAAAATGAAAACAAGGTGAGATAAAAACATTCTCTATCAAAACTTAATTATGCGTCCACAGGCTGAGGCTCATTATTCATCCTCCAACCTGGAAACAAATTAGTCTAATGAAGCCATGAGTTAAAATGGAGAAAGGATGTAAAGGCTGCAGAATATTTGTGTCTGTGCTCGAGTGTCAAAACCATCACTGGGCTCTGGGTGCTGCATTTGTCACCAGAATCAGACGTTTCCTACACACAGCGGCATGTCCAGGACCTGGGTCTTGCTAAGAACAGGTTACAGTTGCTCATAAGTGGGAATCCAAAGCCGTTAGAGACCGGTGAAACGTGAGGGTTCAGTGCAGGCACGGGGGGCTCATCAAAACCAGAGGTGCTCAGAGGCCATGGGTCTAAAGAACCCCAAACACCAGTGCCAGCTGCCACTGAGCCAACCCAACTCAAGGGACGTACCTAGCCCTGGCCCAAGTTCCCCGGTGGCAGCCAGCATAGCCCCATAGAGCGTTTGGCTCCAGTGACTTCTAGTAAATGTGGAACCGAATCCCAGGGGCTGGAAAGAAAAGAAACTGATAACTAACTACAGTGGGATGGCAGCTCTCTGTGGGTTTATTGCGCAAGTGTTTAAGAAGATGAAGACTATAATTAAACTGCCCAAGAACGTATAATCACAGCAAGGAAGGCCTTTTGCCCTGCTCCTTCCCTTCGGAATTTGGGCAGCAATGAAATTACACCATAGGAAAGGGACTCGATAGGCGTTTAATCCCACGCTCTCTGCTGCACCGCCCAGCACCCCTCGGTTTTGGACCAGTCACTTTGGCTGCCTATAAAAGTCACCCATAAACTATAACTCCTGGAACAAGTGGGAGAAGCTGGGGTTTGGGGATAGTTAAGGGCTTCTCCGCAGCACGCCACAGCAGGTCTGGTGATATATAGCCTGGGTCTGAGCTCTGCAGCAGAGCACAAAAGGTTCAAGCGACCTAGTAAAGACCGTGCCAGTACCAGAGAACAAGTCCCTGTAGGCCTCCGGCTGAGCCATTCTCACGGCTTTATTCTCTCGCTCCCATCCTAATGTGCTTAACTATAAATGACCCCTTTATTTTTTATATCTCCATTTCATTTTTCCCCTTCTTCCAAGGAAGCAGTAAAACGGGGAAGCCAAGAAGCAGAGCTCTTATTGTAAAGTGAGTGCTGACACAGAGCAATTCTGGAGACCTCGCAGCTCACGCTCAGGATTTGTATCATCACAAGGAGGCTTTGGGTTTCTCCTCGGAGACCCAAGCCCTGATCCCGGTCCCAGGTTCCCAGAAGAAGCCTACTGGGACCATGCGGGCAGAGGTGAGCTGCATCCGATCTGAGAGCCCGGACATTCACTGAGTGAGCTTGGCACTGTTTCCAGTTTTGTTGGGTATTTTATTCTGTGCTGTCCAAGGGTGGCAGAGGGGGGGAGATGAAGAACCCGCTGGAGCAGAGTCCCCCAGACACAGCCCCTCTGTTCTGCTCTTTGTCTCCAACGTGCAGAAGATGCTCAGCCACCCTGGGCGGAAGGACAACAGCTTGCTGTTTATTAGTATAATTTTTAAAGGTGCCTCGTTGTATTTATTTGCTGTGTGGTTAAACATTTATTATTTATATTTAATTTTCCCAGACTCAAAGGGGCATCACTAGTGGCTGAGTGTCTGCAGATTCAGTGCAGCTCCTTCACACACTTATTTATGTAACCTTGGCCTCCCCCAAGGGGCTCCCGTTTCACTATGTGCCATCGGCCTCTTAATTGGCCTCACAGATCACGCCTTCTCCTTCGGCTCACCCAGGTCCCTGCAACTCATAATTTCTGAGATATTAAATGTGGTTGAAACAAAAGAGTTCAGTGAATTAAAGCCAGGAAGTTTCCCACCCCTCCTAAACCTTCGTTCTCAATTCCCTCCCCAGGGTGGTGGCCAGACTGAGGGCAACGCAGTGGGTCTGGAGGGCTCACAGAAGGACCAGGCTGTGTCCTGGGCAGGAGCTGGACACGCTGGCTGGTGCACCAGGCCTCTGGCGAGCCTGGCTTCCCACCCAGCCGCGTCTTCTTACTAAGAGCATTTGGCGTTAATTAGACTCCAAGCAGCTGATTAACTTGCAGGGAGGTATAGAAGGTGTTTTCACTATCAGATGCTACGAGAGAGGCAGGGCTCTCTCCTTGGGACCCTTTGGCACAGCCAGTGCAGCCCCCTCGGATGGACAGTGCGTGGTGGGATGGGGCAGAGCCATCCTCTGCTTCTGAGCCACCCCAAAGCCACCTCTCCTCACTCCTCTCAAGTATTGCTGCTCTTGCCCAACTAAAGGTCTGGGTACCAAGATTGTAGGGGCAGCCAGCCTGTCTCCCCTACGAGGGCATATATTTTGGGGTCTGAAAATGCAATTTTTGGAGTTGGGGAGACCAGGAACTCCCATTGGCGTTTCCCAAGAAGTAAAACCACATCGAGGTGATGGCTTTGGATTCTCCTTTCATGAGAACATCCTCCTTCCAAGGCACCCCAAGTGCTTTAGGTGCAAAATGTGGGGGACACAAAGATGCTGCACTTCACTTCCAGCCACCAGTCATGGTGGTTCATGAACAACTCATCCAGGGGTTTCCTCCAAACACAGACAAGAAAATGCATTTACAGCTATTAAAGTTTATTTTAGGCTGTACAGATCCTGTAGCAAGGAGTTCCACGTGCCAATGATAAAGCAAGGATGTCTGGAGACCTCAGCCAAATGAGGCTTTCACCGAGGTAACTAAATCTCCAGATGAAGGGGTTGATATTCATTTTTACCCAGTTCCCAGCTGTTTGGGTTTAAAAGGCAACTTCACTCCCATAAGTAGAGCTATTTCAACATTCATGGTTTTATACCTTCTCCTTAAATATATCACAGGCTACACTTGGAGATAGAGTTTGAGAGTAAACATTGTTATGCTGGAGCTGTCATCTGTGAGTAATCACAGACCTAATTGAAGCTGGCCAGCCTATTAAATAAACATTCAGCGTAAACGAGGTAGCAAAGAAATACCCTTTCGTTTGGTAATAGTTGAAATGGTGGAAACCAGTACCTGAGGTAGGGACCATGCTGGTGGGGTTGGAGTAGCAGGAGAGTCAGCCAGCCAGGGAGGGAGCAAAATGTGCAAGCAGCTCGTAGCAGGGTGCTGCAGCTGTAGAACCAGAAAGCATCAGCACCCAGCTTTTGGAGAGAGAGCAAGGAGACAGCTTCCCCGGGGCAGGACGCTGGCCGTGGCAGGCCTGGATTTTGGGGCAAGGAGACTGCAGTCACAAGGAGTCTGGCTTTATTGTATCCAGGGAAACGTGACTTCCCACCACCTCCTGTCAATGACTGGGCTAACGCTCGCAAAATAGCCTCACAGAAATCATCCTCCCAGCATCAAATACTGCCTAATCACCCCACTGAAATGGGCAATGATACAATCTTGCAGGGTGTCTTGCATTCCCTGGGGAACCACCTAATCCTCCTTGTTGTCTGCCAGTTTTTCCTTGTCCTTGGGAATTTCACGTGTAGGAAAGGCTGTAGCTTTTGAGAGCGAGGTGCTCGCTGCTGGCAGCTCTCGCAGCTCTTCGCTGCAGTGCTGTAGGTGGCACTGAGGCACACAGGCATCCCAGGCTGTGCTCTGGGGCACGTAATGCAGAACAGGCAAATTTTCGCCCCAGCGAATCTCGCAGCATCCTGTCCCTCCTTGCCCTCTCGCCAGATGTTGCACGGATGTATGCGAGCGGCGCTGGCTCTTTGGGAGGTGATCAGAAGAGGGTGATGCACCGAAGTGACATGCTCAATTTCCCTCAAAGATGGTGCAGCCACAATAACATTTTTCCTGCTGATGGCGTCCATGTGTCTCTCCCTTTTCACTGGAGCTCTGTTACACGCCGGGATGTGGTACGAGCGTGTGTTCCCCTTCTGTTCCCTGAGCCACCCCTGCCTTTCTGGGGAGGACGAGGTGCCTGGCCTTTCGTGGTTAGTTTAAGAAAAACACTCTCCTAGTGATCAGTGCCTGTATGAAGTAGATGTATGGTTTCAATTCTGTCCTTGAGCCATGGATCATTTAATGTTGTCAACACGTATACATCCTTCTCAAACATCCCACTGAGAATTTCTAGGGACTGTAGACAGCTTAAAGCCAGCGTTACAGCAGCAGCTTCATATTTGCTTTCAGGTCCACATGCATTTTTTAATACTAAAACTTGCATAATTGCTGCTGAATTTCTAAGCAACTTCTTCAAAGGGGCAGAGGCACATTAGCAGTAGGAGTACTGGTGGTGGAGCAGGAACAAGGCCTGTTGTTGGCTTATGGTTTCCCAGCAGCTGCTCAGAGATGGTGTTTGAGGAGCCCTGAAGAAGGACTGGGTTGGGACCTCCCAGCTCGACGTGTGTTTCAGCACGTTTGCTTCCTGACCGTGGGGCATCTGGGATGCGCTTGCCAAACAGCCGCTGATGCTAGGTGCCTGCCTTAAAAGAATTCTAGCACTGTACCTATCTTACCAGGGAAGCTTGCACTGACATCCTACTTTGAAAAGCGGGCTAAGGCAGTGCCAGCTTTACTTTTTTTTCATGAGGTCTGGATGTGCCTAGAAGCACAGTGAGATGCTATCAGGAATGAAGATGACCTGGCAAGTGAAGGGTCCCTTACAGGGCTGATCAAGGCAGGGCTATAAGAGGGGAGACAACATGCTTTCTCAGGACAAGAGAAAGACCTTCTGTTCTTTCCCAGGTGGGGGAAAGGGAGTTGGAGCTGGGTGGGGGCTAGCACCTTCTGCTCTTGAGCGTTGCAGTCTGTCTGCTGCCTGAGCCATGGAGGTGGGAGATGTGCTGCTGTTCCATGGCAGTGGCACCAAGCTCTGGTTGGGATGCCCATCCCCACAGGGGTTGGTCCCCCTGGGGTAACAGGCAGTGACCACCCCAGAGAGCGGGTCACTCTCCTCTTTGTTAGCTGCCAGCTCCTCTCTTGGGTGCCTGGGGAAGAGATTGACGTGAGGTGGTGATGTCTGCTGGCTGGAGTGTGAGAACAGGAGGCTGTGGGTTTGCTGGAGAACCTGCACCAGCTGATTGCCGCTGAGAGGTATGGATGAAGCTGGGTGCCCAAAAGCTCCTTGTGCCTCTGGAAATGTAGAAGGGCTGTGGGTGATGATGGCTTCCTGGCTGTGCACCCAGCAGCAGGGCTCAGAGGTGCAGGGCTCTGCTGCAGGTGTGGGAGGTGGCTCCTTCCTTCTCCTGAGGAAGGGCATTTCTGGGGGTGACATAAACTCCAGCCGTCCTCTGGTACTGAGGGGCTGTCCCCTCTCCATCCCCCCGCCTGCCGCAGGGCCCTGTGCAGCGCCATGTCAAAGGCACCTGGTCAGCCAAACTCCATTTACTGTGTCTATGTATTTATTATATTGGAGCCCAGGGTAATTGCGTTACAACTCCGAACATTAAATATCATTTGTCTTATTCCAGTAGGTCCAAATCTTTATGAATTTTATCTGATGCTTGCTCCCTTCAATTATCTGCCATCAGAAAAAGTTTAGTGTTGCAGCAAAAATATCAATTTGCCAGAGGTTGCAATACATTTACTCTACACCTCTGTAATTTACAAACTTACATTCTATGATTAGAAAGAAAAATGGCTAATAGGGGAAATATTCATGCAAAATCGATAGTGAATAAGATGCTGCCACCTTTTGGCTTAACCTAATTCTACATCTGGGGCCAAATTCACCCCTGGTGTAACTGCTTTGCTTGGAGAGGAGCTACAGCTGCCCTGGGGCTGGCCGTGAGGGATGGAGTGGGATGGGGAAACGAAGCATGATCCTGGGGCCTCACTCCATGACCACGAGCCAGGTATGGGAAGCCGATGCTGTGGGGTTTTCAGGCTCTAGTAAGAGGAAATTTTCCATAGCTATGCTTCTGCAACAGAAATTTCCTTCTTGCACATCCAGAGCTGAAGTGGAGGTTCCCGGCAAGTTTTTCTCTCCCTCCAGCTATCCAGGAGCCTGTTCTTGGAGCTGTGTCCTGGGCACAGGGACCAGTACTGGGCTGTGGGCTTGGATCCATCCTGATGTGCTGGGAAAGAGGGTCTGGGGTCTGATGAGACTCAGCACACGGCTGAAGGTGTCTAACCACGCTTTGAACTGGTTGGACAGTTCATCTAAGCTTCTAGGCAGCCTCCACCCTGTCTGTCTACAGGATGGTTAGACAGTATGCAACACGGCGGGGCTTGCAACACTGTCAGTCTTGGTAGCTGTTGAATGTACTTATTCTTCAATTACATGTCGCTGCAATGGGCCGCGGAGTCCAAATGCTGCTGTGCTTTCAAAAGAAAACAAAAAGCATTTAATTTTTGTAGTAAATATATTTCAAAGTGCTAAGTGCTACAGAAGAGCAATTGCAAAGCTGCTCTATCTCCTTGCCCAATGACACGGGGCTTTTTCCAGCTGAATACCAGCAAGCACGTGATTAAAAGCTCTTAGGATTCTGCGGTTGTGGAATTTCCAGAACTTGCTGTTTCTCCCATGTCTTGCCCCTTTGTTTCCCCGAGTCCAGGGCAGAGTCTGAATTCGGTAATTGCCACCTGGATTTCCTTTGCTGTCTTCCCAAGGAACTTGTTTGAATAAATTGAATTGGCAAATGTATTGTTCAGCTGCAAAGTGTTGCATCAGGAATAATGTCAGTATTACCAGTCTCTCTATTCAGTGGTGAGCGCGCTGCCAGGGACAGCGAACAGAGGCAGGAGAGCTCCCTTTGCACAGCTCCCTCTGTTTCCTCTTCAGAAAGAATCGCAAGGTTTTTTTGGCTGGTTGCTCCGTGCTCTAAAGCAAGAGCAGAAGGAGTTACTCGGAGCTTCCTTGGCATGTGGGAAACTCTCTTCTGTTAGGGAATTTTCTGCTAACAGGTTCCTATGGCTTGTACTTGTGTTTCCTTCGCTAGGTGAGACCTGGGTGCAGCAGTCACCTTGTTTTCCATGGAGTAGCTGAGCAGCCACTGATGCCAATGTTAGGTCTGTGTCAGTAGAGTTCAGGGCAGTGTGGTGGGGACAGGCAGGTCCCAAGTCTGTAACCCCCAGGCAGAACAGGGCATTAAGCTGCAGGGCTTTGGTGAAGGACCCCAAGGACTGAGTTAGGCTATGGAAACTCAGCAATCAGGAGCTCAGGAGCCTCATCAAGGCACTTACCAGATGATGGGCAAGTTCTTTGGGCTGGGGACTGTCACTCACTGCGTTTCTTCTCTGCACTGCTGATCCCAAGATGGAGGTGATTTGAATGTGCCAAGACATGAAGTTTAAAGTTCTCCAGGGGTATAGGTTCACGTGAATCATCCCTACCTTGATGTGCTCAAGCTCTATGGGAGAAGCTTTCCGGCATACAAGTCCCTGCAGGGTGGGGGCACAGCCGTTGCACACTTGGGGGTCAGCACACGCCAGCCAGGCACAACCACCACCATGACACAAATGTCTCTCCCACTGCCAACAAACGACTGTGGCAGCAGGGACAGGAGCCCAGGACCTTCCTGAGGAGAGCAGTAAGCAGTGGGAGATGGCACCATAGCTCTGCAAACCTTACACCCTTGGCTGCAGGGTGACCAGATTTCTGCAGGAGATGCAGAGGGCTCTCACAGGCGAGTGGTCTTGCTGGGAGGATGCTCCATGCGACAGGGCGGTGGCACCACCTCCTCCCTCAGCTGGGTCTTACAGCAGGGAGGGCTGCCCAGTTGTTAAAAAAAAATAGCTCAGTGGGAGGATTTTGGCGATGGGGGCTGCCCAGAGGTCCAAGGCCTGCCAGGGGAGCAGGTCCTGCAGAAGCTCCTTGGCCGCAGAGGTGACCCCGCCGTGCGGGTTAGCAGTGACATGGTGCCACCTCGTGGCACGCGGCTCTGAGCATCACGCATCCTTGTCCCTGCGGGGTGGACATCTTTCCAAGGGGAGCATCACCCTGCGGGCGGTCCACCCAGGGCTGCCCGGTGCCTCCCAGGATCGTGGCTGCACCGTGGGCTGGTGAAGGCCACCAGTAAACGGGTGGTTGGGGCCGGCAGGAGAGGCGCTACTCTGCAAAACAAGGGAAATACTAAAACTGCTGTCTTACCACCTAGTCCAAGCAGCGGCTGCAAAGCAGGGTATGACCCAAGCTCATGCTGTCTGGCTCAGAGCCATTGCTTCTGGAGATGATTTCTTTAGAGCCAGCCGCCCGTCATGGGGTCCATGCGCTAAGTGGGTCTCCCCCCCGCTCAGCTATTGCCCCCCCTGGATCTATCCTTTTCCCTCTGGCTCCCAAACTCTACCAAGGCTCCCCTGTCCACCCTCCCCTGCTAACCCACAGGAGACCCGCTCATGTGCACCAGAAATGGATTTGGTCCCACTCTGTACCTACAGCATAAACCAAACCCCCCCCTTATGAGGTTCAGGTTTATTTCTTAGTGTTACAAAATGCAAAAGAAGGATGGCTCTGTTTATCTACGAAAAATAAAGACAATGCTGAGGTTTGCCACTGCTGTTAAATCACCACCAACTGAAGTACTTAAGGATAGAGTCTCCATTTTCAGTGAAATGCTTTAATTTGAAACCAGCAATGCAATGAAGGAGGAATTGGGGTCTTGCTTCCCTTGCTGGTTGATGGTGTCATGGTAGTGCTTAGGAAATCTGCGGTTCAGTAGTCATGGACTGGGTCCTGTTGTGCCGTTTGCTGCATGGACTCAACAAAAATACAGTTGTTATCCCAGGGAAGTGTGCCACGGAGATCTCAGATCTGTTTTCTGATAGGTATCGGCAGCTGATGTTGTAAGACATTAGTGTCTGATCTGTGACCAGAAATCACCTGGTAAGGGCTTTACTTTTCCACTACTATTAGAAAGACTGTTGCAAAGTTTCCCTCCCTTTGAGACAGCCTTTTCGGAGCTACGGGCCCTCTGTACCTGTCCTGCTGCCAGCTCGGCTGCCGCCTGTGCTCTTTCCTTTTGGGTTGTGACACTCCCAAAGAGCAAAGCAAATGGCTCAGTTCTGCTGATTGTTTTGTTCCTCCTACACAGTACACAGTGATATTGAAGAAGGAAAAGCCTCTTCTTTCTATAAGGATGCTTCTTTCTAGAGCTTCCTGCTTGGATGCTCTAGGAGGGGTTTGGAGACATAACGGGCCTCAGAGGCAGTGGGAGGTAATGGTGGGGTTTACCTCCCAAAACACCAA
>Ga0181612_144944_pt1 | contig 13273 bp, 7 predicted proteins | sample HoacroProtozoa21_FD_119630 | JGI IMG/M metagenome (GOLD analysis project Ga0181612, IMG submission 119630) | Hoatzin crop microbial communities from Cojedes, Venezuel. Combined Assembly of Gp0051906, Gp0051904, Gp0051908
GAGGAGGCGCGGGCGGGAAGAGGCAGAAAGTCCTGTTAACTCCTTTGCGCTCGGGGCCGCCGCCTTTCCCGGCCGTGCGCCCAGCACAGACCGTGCTGGTGGGTCCGGGCTGGAGGGAGAGGGGGTGACGCTCCTCGGGGGCTGCGGGGTCTCCGCTCGCTCCTGGAGGTGGTCAAGGTCAGGCTGGAGCAGCCTGGGCTGAGCCGAGCCTGCCTGGGCTAGAGACCTCCCTGGGTCCCCACCTGCCCGAGTCACGCTGTGATCCCCAGGGTTTATTTCTAGCTGCAAGGGGTGAAGATCTTCCCTGCTCCTTTCCCAGGGGGTTCTTGACTCAAGCAAGTGCGTTTTCCTCCATGTCGGCATTGATACTGGAGAGAGAGTGCCGTTCATCCCAGCAAATGACTTGCTTCCAGTCATTCGGGTAATCCCTGGAAGGGAACCCTCTATGCCACAGACCAGTTCCTTTATTCTTTATGTAAGGAGGAAAGACGTTCAAGGCACTCGTCTAGAATTCAGCACCTTGACTTACAGGGGGTACGTTTACTCTCCGAAGCCTGCCTTTTCTACCTCGGTGGCACAGGTGTTGCCTCCTTGCTGCCAGACTCTATTCTTGTCTGTTTGAATCAGAGAAAGCAGTGTCAGATGGGGCTCCCCTTACACGCAGCTGCTGCCTCAGAGCTACAAATAAGGCTGACCTGCTGTTCCAGGTTGAATTCACCAGTGCCTGAATGTCTCAATAAATGACTAAATAAATGTAGTCAAGCCAATCTCACAGCCGTGTTACAGGAAAGCTGCTGCCCTGTCCCAGCTGCGAGGTCCCACTGGTTTCAGGGACTGACCCTCGCACTCATCCAGCCCTGCAGGGAGCTGACATAACCATGAAACTAACCTTGCACAAGAAGGCAATAGGCTTTTTCCTCACCAATGTGCTCCCTAAACCAACTCTGCTGGAATCACAGAGGTACCCAGAGTGGAAGGGAGGCAGCAGATGCGCCCAACCTGTGTCGGGGTGCCGACACACAGAATGGCCTCTTCCAGTGTCGGTGGGACAATGGGTTATCTGTCACCAGCAGTAGCCTGGCTTTTAAGCCATGCTGACCCGACAGCATGGCTGCTGCAAAAAAGTGATCTTGCCTGCAACCCGTGGATGTGCACCCCCTTCACACCCCTTACGTGGGAGCTGGTAACCATCTGACTCTAGTTCAGCTGATCAATCTGGTGGAAAAACAACACCTCAGAAAATAATGAATTTTCCACTGGCCACACAGCTGAATTGATCCACCTTGTGACCACACAGCCGCAGGATCGAGGAAGGCAGAAACCTGCAAGAGAGGGGAAAGCAGAACTGCTCCTTTTGGCAGCTGTCTGTCATTAAATCAGCTTAACAGCATCCTGTGTGCAGGACTTCAAGAGCAGCGTGAATCAGGCTGACCTACGCACTCGTGGAAAGGACAGGTTTTGCTCCAGCTGCATTCTGCCACCACCTCCTTCCTGCTGGTACCAACAACCGTTGCCTATTACATGAGCCAAACTGGAGGACTAACCCATCTGAAAGGTTAAGCGTAAAAAAAATCACCTATTTCGACAAAGTGACATGGCCAGTCGCATGATGCCTATCGAAAAGGGACAGGAATGTGATGAAAAGTGTACTGCAGGCCCGTCAACGCCAGGAAGGTTTGGGAGCCCCAACTGGCAACATCAGCGCAAGCCCCTTTGCAAGGGCAAGTGGGATTTTGCCGTAAAGGTGCTTTAGCCAAGGCCACGCTGCAGAGTCAGGCGTGAGGAACACGAAGAGCACTGGCTGTTCTGTGTGATGCCTCATGTCCCAAACATTTCTATTGTTTCACTTGATTTGTGCTCTCCAACTCCCCTGCAATGTGGTTTTGACAGCTGTGTTGCCTGGCAGCCACTTTGTCACAGCTCAGGATGTAATTACGAGGAGAGGTGTATCTGCACCCAAAAGAATAATGGATCCTTAGTGTAAGGGCTTCACAGAAGGACCATGTTCTTTGTCTGAGTCTTTAGGTGCAGCTACAGTACAAACTGCAGTAAGACAACTCAATAAAGCGTGGCTTAATGTGACAGACTGGGGTATAACCAGAAGTAATTTGATTATGTTAAGAAAGGGTAAAATTATGCCAGTGCTTAGAATTCCTTGTTTGTTTTTCTACTGAGCAAAGTAGGCATAATTTGTGAACAGCGTCCAAAGAGAAATAACTGTGCTCTGCAATGCGTTTAAAAATAATCAGCTGCCGGATAACATAATTTGGACTAACAATTGTCAGCAAAATGGAGTAGGTAGTAGTTAGGTCTTTCTAATTTGGATCGTTCCAGTTTTGGAGAAGATTGTGATAGGAATTGTTTAAATCTTATATCTTTATTCACAAACAATTGTGAAATCACAGAAGGTTTAGCTTGATGAATAAGTCTGATAGCTGTTCTTTTTCCTCACAGGCAAGTGGGGCGGGGAAGAGCAAAACTAGACCTGGTCAGGAAGTATTTGGCAAAAGAGTTTTGTTTAGAAACCAAAACAAAACAGTGTGTTTCACCCAAAATCTTGTGTTCAGAGTATCTTGCTTTCAGTGAACTGTCACTGAAGCGAAAGCAGGGCTCTGTGGGAACGGAGTCCCTTTTCTCGGCAGGTTTGGCCCGCGGCTGACTGCGGATTTCCTGCCCCTCGCAGGCACCAGCAGTAACACAAAAGGGATGTCAGATACACTGACCATGTGCAGGCACTGGGGAGCTTCCAGTTCTCCAGAATAAACACTTTTATTTTGGTCTGATATAAAGCAAAACCAAGGAGATGCTGTCTCCAATGCTTCTACCAAGAAATCCAGGTTTGCATATACTTCCCAGAGTAGAGTCTGGGCAAGGTTTTGTTCTCTCGCTTGCGAGAGACTGCATATAAATATAGGAACATGTATGTTTAAATGGATACAGGATGGAGTCTGGAAACCTAAGCAAGTTTACTGCAGCTTTACAGATGTGGGGCCTGGGAGTGTCTGCTTTTTTTGAATGTGTTTGTTTTTCTTTCATGGTGTAGCACAATCAAAAGAAATGCAGTAAAAACAAAACAAGTTGTTTCATGTCTGTACGCGTTTCATATCAGTTTTTAAGTAGATCATTGTCATTTCCTGACAAAGCATAATAAACACTCATTTTGGACTTAAAGTATTAGAAGTTCTTGACTTTGTTGCCATAATCGATAGATGCCACTTTGGCTTTCACTCGTGCGAAGTGAAGATAGGTAACACAGGGATAGAACTGGGGAGTATCGGGGTGCAGGAGCCAGATTTGAGGAAGCCATCGACAGGCAGTGATCCCAAGCCAGCTGCTTGCAGCAGTCCCCTTTGAATATTTGCTCTCCCTGACCGGGCAGGAGGCGATCAAAAGAAAGCAAGTTTTTCCAAAGCAACAACACCCACCGTACAACCAGCCAAACATCACTTCCCCTTCCCCAGGTGGTCCTGCCGGAGTGGGGAACAGGGGGGGTGGTGCTTTTCTACCCTTTCAGAAACTGGGTCGATTTTCTTCTTCCCATCTCTTCAGAAAGCAAACAAGAAGATTTTCTTCATAACATCTCCTGGGGAGGAGGAGGTGAGCTGTGCGCTGCCCACCTCCCCATACCACATCTGGACGGACCTCAAAGGAGGTCCCCTTCTGTGGGACTCATCCCATGCTCTCGTGAGAATCATATCCTACAAACTTTATTTGCCAAATGTTTACTCCAGGCCCAAGGCATGTGAATCGCACGCTGCCTCTGCCATGCTCTGAGACCCTGCCAGCTCTCACGCCCCTCGCATGCTTTAAACATGCGATGTGCAATGACCGTGTAAAAGAGAAGGGCTAGGGAAGGCTTTGCATGGTCCTGACACTTTGGTGCCTCACGGGAGTTTCAGGGCACATTCCCCAGCCCTAAGAAGGGACATGTGTGCCCCTCACCACTTCAACCACAGCGCGAGTGTGGCAGGTGACCTCCAAGCACCACGGTGTGGGTTGGAGACCCACACTGCCGAAGTCTGGGCACCTCTCACCTTCTTCTGCGTTGGAAAGTCATCATCAGTTCATCCAACTTCGAAACAAAACCAGCCTGGTCACCTGCAGAGCTGCTAGGGATATGTTTTTTTTGCTGAATAACTGGCTTTAGGCTTTTGAGTTGTTCGCTCCCTTCCATCTGATCAAAGAGTGGGATCTCAGCTGCATTTTAAATGTTGGAGATCGCCAACTTACTGTGGATATAAATAGCATAAATCGATTATCAGAGCCATATACAACAGGGGCATGTATGTGGGACATGCGTATTTTTTTTTAAAGTCACTGATTTAGTTTCTTAAGTTTTGGTGGTTTTTTTTTAAAGAAAGTTTTCCAGCTGGTTTAGTACCGTGTGATCACATAGACCAAATTTTCAGTGACAAACTCAGAAGCACCACTTGCAGCATTTCTGAGATGTGAAAGGCCTGCAAAACATAACACACGCTCAGCAACAGAAAGATACCAAAAAGGGAACAGAGGACAAGGAAGCAGGAGATCAGTGCAGGGCGTGACTCGAAAGACAGCAGAACAGGAGAATAACTACAAAAAAGAGGGAAGAGGTGAAAGATAAAGGAGATGTATGAGTAGGTGAAAGATTTCAAGTAGTTTCATGATTTCTGTGACTCATAGGTGGAAAGGCTGAAGCTGCCTCTGCCAATTCAACCCCCACTTTTCTCCTGGCAGCCTGTGAACCTCTTCACTTTAGCACCCGACTCTCTCCCCTCCTGCGTCGCACTAACAGCCGCCTGCCCCGCTGCCCCCAGCACCGCTTCCAGGCTTCAAAACTTGAGGCATCTTAAACGGCTGCTCAGCCTGTGTCCTGCCCACGATTCATCCGGGCGACCGGGACACCGGTCCTTGACTCTTCAGCGCTCAAAGATGAGATTGCTCATAGATCATTTTTTGCATTTCCTTTAGTTATTTGGTCCTTTTTTAAGAGCCACTGAGCCATGATGACAAGAGCAAAACTAACGCAAATACAGCCGAAAGCATTGTTTGGTGCGCAGCAGAACTTCTGCTTTCATACAAATTGGAGGAAGAATGCATTTGCTGTGGTAATTGTGATTTGCCAGAGCTAATGAACCTGACTCGACTCTTCAGTCTGATTTGTCTTTTTAACATACTTGGAAGCAGGGGACCTTATGACCCCTCAGGGAAATTAAAACTCTTAAAGATCTCGTGTCTGGCCTTTTCTGTCGAAACAATGCTGTCATTGAGCTATTGCTCTTTTGCTTACAGGCCAAAATTAAACTCCAAAGCCAATAAGATCCTCAGTGGAGTTTGTGCAGTATTTCATTGTTTTTAACTAAACATGAAGATCTCAGAATGACAAATCAATATATTTTAATTAAAAATTAAAAAAGAAACACAGAAATGGACCCGTGGAATTGGGAAGTTTTCCTGACAGCTGCAACCAAAATTCAAGTTCATTTACTCCCAGGCACATGGGCGTATGCGTGATTTTTTTTTAAACGTCCAATGTGAGAAGCTTTACATACATTTACAGAAGAGATCATGTAGGAGGTCTTGAAAGAGGCAAATTGCAATTAGGTGCTAAATTCTCACAGAAAGTCAATGGAAAATCTTCTGTGTGTGATTGATGGTTAATCTGCATATTTATCTTTTCTTCTTTAGCTGTTAAATTTCATATTTATGTTTAAATTCATGTTTTCTGTTTCAATTCATATTTTATATTTCTTCTCCATATGTATAAGTGTGAGGATGCTTTAGCCTGATTTTGTAGAAACTGGGTTTAAGACACTGCGCTGCCTCTGTACATGAGACCTCTCTGTGAATCTTCAAATGCTTAAGATCGTCGAGCACATTTGACAGAGGTACTGAAATCCAAAAACTATTAGAGTCCTTATAAGTACTCTGCAAACAGGCAGCCAGTTAAGAGCTGCAGTTAATGCTTCACTGAGGTAAAAAGTGCAGCGTTTCGTATGAGACCTTGGAAAATCTAGATAGGGTCTCAACCTCAAGACACAAATCCATAGAAAATCAGGCTTCATTGATCCGCCTGCTCACAGAACCACTAGACAACTGTGGTGCAGATAGATAGAGACAGGTTTTTATAGCATACACATCCCTACAATGTCCACTTGGATTTCATATGAGCAAGCTACTATAATGTAATGGTAATGACTGTCTCATATGATTATATTATAATTTGCAAAAAAGGGATGTTTGCATATATGTGCACGCATGTATGCAAGGTCGCCTTTTGTTTTAAGCACAGTGTCAGCAGCTCTCGCTGCCTCCATGTGAACAGACCTTAACCCCACATAATCTCTTTGATGAAGGGAAAATACAAAACCACATGTCAAATATTTTGAGTTTTCAGCATCAACCTGGATACATGTCGAGAAGCTTTTCCCAGGGATAGTAGCATCAGTAACATATTTTCATTCCAATTTCTTGAGATGTTGGAAAAATCAACAAAAGAATAGCATGACACCAGTTGCCAGAAATAATATTACCATTTTAGACATGAAACCATCTCACAACATCTTGTGAGTAATGAAAAGCTTTAAAACATTTTCTTTATTTTGCATTGTTTGTGTTGTGTTCTGGTTTTTATTGTGTTTTAAATGTGCCTGATTTTTTCTGCTGAATAAGAGCACTGCAGCTGTTGAACAGAAACACCAAGGCAGATGACTGGAAGAGAAAGTTGTGTCCGATCTGGGGTTCAGAAGAGAATCTCCACTGCACGAGGGATGGTGTAGGTTTGCTCTGTGACTAGATAGGTTTTTCTGGTTCTGGTAAGGATAACATTTCCTGCTGGCAGAGGCAGAGCCAGACTAGCACCAGCAGAGGTAATAAAGCTGTGGACAAATCTAGATGGCTTTGTCCTTCCCATCTGGGCAGTGGTAGTGCAGGGAGGGCTCACTCCAGCAAGTCCTCTGGCATAAGCCAAAGGCCAGGGAGAGATGGTGTCTTCCACATCTGCCAGTGAGGGAAGGCCAAGGGCTCTTGCAGTGAGCTTGTGCCTGTGGTCTAGTAAATGGCTTTGGAATGGACCCACACAACGGCATTTTCAACTCTGTGTCCAGAGTTACAGCTTGATGAACCCTCAAGTCCTGCTCCAACAGCCTTTCTGGGATTCCTGACTGTTCAGTTGTCCTGTGGGACAACTGTTTGAAGGGGCTGTGGGAAACACGACCAAAGCAATCCTGTCGTTATTTTTGCAATGACCTCTTCAAGCAAGTAGCAGACAGCAAGGGCAGGGATGGGGACGAAGAGGTGGCTGACCAGAACGGTTCTCCCTGTGCTGAGACATCCAGCACACCTGGAGAAAAGAGGAAATCAGCTGTGTCCTGCCTACCCTGATCTCTTGCCCCTTCAGCCTCCTCTAATTGCTTACAGACACCCCTGGAGGCTTGTGAAAGGCAACAGGAGTTGGGGAGTTAAAGAAATCCAGTTTGCCCTAGGACATCAACTGATGGGTCCAGTAGAGCCCATCCATGGAAGATTATGGATGCTGGCTTGTAAAGAGAGGTTGGTTTCAGTGAGAGCCTCATCTACCTCTAGAGTCTGAAAGTATTTCTGGTTTTTGATCTTGCCAGCTGTACTTCTGTGTGCAAACAGTACTAGCTTTGGGGTGTGCATGTGTTTAGCTGTCTGAAATGTGTTTAGGTCACCTGGGAGCACCCAGAACTGTAAAACAAGACACCTATGTGTCCCCTGACAAGCCGCATCAGCAGCCATGCAAAACCTGCTGGGGGAGAGTCACAGCAAACGCGCAGCATTTTTCTGGAGCTGAGAGAAAGGCGTAAGATGAATTTTCTTTGCCCATAAGAAACACCTGTTCCCTTTCACTGAAGCCCTGGAAAAAGACCTTTTTTTGTACTCTGTCTGCAAGATATTTACAGTCTTTTTCTGAGACTTGGATACAGTACCATTGTAAACAATGTTATATCTGTAACTGTAATGAAATAAAATTATAAAGTCATATAAAGATTAAGCTATTTCTAACAAAATACCAAACCAATTTAATCTAATTAGCAAGTTGATATTGAACATATTAATGTATGGACAAGCAATTCCAAAACTGTCTAATGATGTATTAAGCTAACAGCCCAAACAACAGCATGTATCAAAGGAAATTTAAGACAGACATTCTGCCAACTAGAGGACTTGGCTAAACGAATACATTTGTAGCTGAGACTAATTTTTGAATTAGAGCTTCAATAATACTCTTATGGCAGCCTGCCTAGACTGTTGTGGTTAGACAATAGCAATTCTTCCATTTTCTTCCAGTATTTTTATTCATTTACAACACAATTTGTGAAGAATATAACTTGAAAGCCAGCCCAGCATCCCACATCACAATTAACAGTCAAACCTGTAAGATAATAATTGACATACATTATTGCCCCAACCTTATATGTGACCGCCTCAACACAGTCGAATGTTTACAGCTAGACACTTATTTCTAAACATTGTCCTCAGCAGCAATTCTAAAAAAAAATTCTAACAGACATTAAAGAAGGAAATAGAAAAATACTTAATTATATATTTGAGTATCTGCTTCCCAATTCTTGCCAAACTGCATTTGTCTCAGGGAGACTGACTTGCTGTTTAACTAAGATGTAAGTAGATTTCTGGTAATAATAACCTAAGAGACAAGTAAGCTATACTTACTGGCTTGCAGCGACTCAATTTCTTGTATTGTTTGGTTCTTCTGACTTGTTAGAAAAGGAGAGTGTAAACACCTGTTGTGAATCTTTCAAAGGTTCAAGGGACTCACCTCCCACAGTTTTTCAACAAGCTAATAAAAGGCACCTGGGAAAAAAGGAATGTAAGTGGCTGGAGAAGGCTGATAAAAATAGGATGAACTGTAGTGACTCCCTCTAAGCTTATATTAGACCTGTATTACAAATGAAAAACATCTTCCTATCAGCCTTCACTGAAGCTGCCAGTCAATAAGTACTGATTACTGATTAAGTAATTCAGGAAAAATTCTATTTTGGCAAGCGAGAATGCTGTCTGAATGGGAAGTTATTAAAACTAAATGAGTCACATAAAATCAGACAATTTGTCCTGTGAGCTCCACTGACAAAGCTGAGCCAACTTGGAGAATGTTTGAGAACTTCTTATTCTGAGAACTTTGAAGCACATCGGATTCTCATTCTTCACCTTTGGATTTTGTTTATCTACAGTGTATCTACACATGAACCCATCAGCCAGACTCCCTCTCCTGTCAATGGAAAGAAACAGAAGTTTGTAGGTTTGGATCCAGCCACTGTGTTCTGGTTGAAGTATATCTTACAAATGTTGTTTTATCTCCACTGACTAGAAGAATTAAGGCAAGCAGCTCAAATCTAGGTAGCTGCACTGCAGACACCTAGATTTTGCACTGGATTTTCATTCACACTTCTGTAAAATGGGCATAAAATGTAACTACGCCAAGAGGAAATACTTACATTATCCTTGGCAATGCATACAGATCACATACAGTACAAGAAATTTTAAAAATGGACTTCATAGGCCTGCTCCACTGTCATTCAGTTCTTACCAAAAGGCACACAGATTTTTGTTAAGACAAGAACCCACCTATATTGTTGGTTTATTTCTTTGTTATTGTGAAAAGTCCAGAATCTACTGCCATTAACTCCCTGTCACGGAGTACTTCATAATACAAATATGTGCATAAGTTTGTTCTATCTAACAAGAGTTGTATTGATTTCATATACATTGTACAGTACCTGTGACTGGCAGTTTATCAGTACATCAGTTGTTGGCTTTGTTTATGCCAAAAAAAAAAAGTGTTTGAATAACTTCAGCCAAAGTTAACAAACCTCTCAGGTAAACATATACCATACATGCCCTACAAGTTCACTGTCTTGGATATCAGCTACATGCCTTAACTAAATAAACAGGGTTTATCTTTTGTTAACTTCACAAGAAAATGATATATATTTGCCTCTAAAACTGGTAGGCTCCACAAGACAGACTCCACGCCTGAAACCTTTGTCCTACCTAAGTTATAGGCAAAACACTAACTTTAAGGTAAGCCATACACAAACTGGCCATTTGTTGTTGAACCTGTTCTCTGGAGGCTATGGGTGAATAACCAGCGCTTAGTCCGAGGACACCGCTGAGACTCACTGTGGTTTCCAGCTGGGAGGCACAACGGAGGAGAGGAGCAGCAAAGGCAGGCGGAGTAAAATCACACGTTTGCACACTGCCGCAGACTCCGTCGTGCATGAAAGAAGTCACTGGTATTTTGGAGACAGTGAAATAATTCAGACAGTTCATTCAGTTTCAAAAACACTGTGGTGAGATGTCTGAGGCAAACCCGCCGAATTCTTTCCTCTTTCTTCTTTAGGACTGTCAGAGATGATCTCTGGCCAAGGAGCTAGTCAGATGATGCTCACCAGCCCAGCTGTCAAGATTATGGACATCACAACCATCATTTCATTAGGATACCAGCCTCAAGTCCAGAGCCTCTGACTTGGCCACAAAGACTTCAACAACCACCAAGGTTTGCTAAAATGCAAATGTCTTCTTCCCTGGAAGGAAACATAAGGGGCTTGTGGGGCATTACCACTAACACCGCTGACAATCAGCACATGACTACCATATGGCCCTGTCTTCTTACCATCTACACACGCCTCCCTGGCTTTCTGGCACCACATGTGTTCCCCTGTCAGAGGCATGAAATGTGAGTGCCAGGTGGCAGAAAATAAAAGCTGAGGCTGTACCACACTCCCACAAAACCTTCCTGCCCACCTCCCTCCGCTGATGCTGCCAAATCTCACCCCAAGCCTTCCTGTGATTCACAGATGATTTAATCAGTTCTGAACAGATAGATCTTGTGATCAAACAAGCACCAGAAATACAAGGGACCATAAAAGGACACTGCCCTACACAGCAGTCCATCAAGGCTCCCAGTGCCCATTATCTTCAACTAGGACAGTTTCATGTGCTGAGGAGAGGGCATGAACCAAGAACTTTGAATACAACAGTTGCTTTTCCTCCATCATGGTAAGCAGGTGCCTCGACAAAAGTAGATGACTTGGAACACACCGGAGAAGGCTCTCTGCTTCAAAGACAGGATTTGACTGCATGCAAAGTGTCCCATGTGCATGGGTAACAGCCTGATATTGACTAAGATCAACCTTCTCCACTCTGTTCCTAAGCAAATTCATGAACAAAATAGGCAAAGATGAGGTGTAGCCTTGTGTAACTGAAGCTTAATGCCTATATTCAGATCCAGGAGTTGGATGTGGAACCATTTTAGTAGATGCAAAATCTCCTCTAGTCAGTGGACAGACAGTAAACACCCTTTCTCACTCTCCTGAACTGCATAAAGCATTTGATGCTGTTTCAAAGTCTTGGTTCCTTTTCCTGAGAAAAAAGGCAAGGTGCAGGATAACGATCTAAATGGTCTGAGCTCCTTATGCAGCAGGGCACTCGAAAAGTAATGAAAGAAAACAGCAGCTTTATCACAAACTTTCAGACAGCTCTTCTTCAACATCTACAAGCAATCACTAGAGACAGCAGTTTGAAAAACAGCACTTAAGTTCCAAGTTGTTACTTGGAAAGTCACTCGTATCACCTTTCTGAATTAAAGACCTTGCATAGCATCATCTAACAGTCATTCCTAGCTAGCTAGGAAACTTGTCCCAGGTAGATTATAACCCGGTTTTAGTAAGTCATGTCTCGATCATCCGTCATGTGACGATAGCATCCAATGTATGTTGGCAGGAAACCACAATTACCATAAAATACTGCCAGGTATCTTCTCAGAAATGCAGGCCATCACAAGCATGCCAAACTTTGCTACAGCAAGAAGCCACCCTGTTGTACACAGTTCTCCCGTCGGGAGGCACACACCGTCAAGCACACCACGGACCTGACTCCATTTGCTCAGCACTTTGTGAGAATGTGTGAGGCGGTTACAGCGTAAGAACCCCACACAAGCGGAGGGCGGAAGCATATATATTTACAAACATCCATGCTCAGCTGAAAGACTGCAAGTGATGACAAATGGAAATTACTTTTGAAATTGATTCCGACACTTAATTACACTCACAGTTAAAGCTTTGTTCTTTACAAAGATATTTGAAACAACCATTTTAGTCATCTAATTAAACTGTGATTCAGAACACGCAAGCCTGAGATCCTAACTTCCCTGCATGTCCAAAGGGAAAGATACGGATACTAGTACATGGCTCAGAGCATCTAAATAGATGTGGAGAATCAAACAGTGTGAATATCTATCTTTGCTGTCGTTAGTTTAAGATAACCTAAAGCCATATTCCCATTCAGGTTTGCCACCTTCACATAATTACTTTTGATATAGCAGAGAAAGACTGGAGCAGAGCAAATCTGTTTGTGGATGCAGTGAGAATCGTAATACTGCAACAAGCAATCAGCAGCACAGCTGGAACTTCAGTCCACGCTTCTGCGCCTTGCTAGCTTGGGATAGGTTTAAGTACGTACTTATGCCCTGCTCAGTGGGGCCTGCAGAAACAGATTTCAACTGTTATAACAATGCTTTTGTCTCTGGCACGCATCCGAGTGTGGACTCCAGCTTCTCCAATTTCCTGAGTTTTGCTTGTTTCCTGGAACATTTGGAAGCATCGCAACCGTCTTCTCCATTGCTCTGCCAATCGGTCTTCCAGGGCAAAGGTTTCAAGTGGCTTCGTTTGATTCACTTTTACCAGAGTTTCTCTTTTATTTTTGTTAAGGTGTAAGCAAACAATGAGGAGTGTTCGATGAAAGCAAACAACCCCCTCCTATGCTTCATTTCTTGTCTACTGTCCCATGGCAAAACTTAGTGTTACAAAAGATTTGTCTAGTGTTCACCATCCACTGACCTCAGTCACAAGACTCTCTCTGCATTCTTCCTAGCAGCTGTTTTCCAGCATATCCAATGCTATAGAGCTTTGGGGCAACTCTACAGGCTGCCCTCCGGAAATGCGGTGCTGCTCTCTGCTCACAGCAGCACAACGCCGGCTCGTGCTCCTCTGTATCAGCAACAACACGACTGTTTCAGTTTCACGTCTCACTGGCAGAATCAGGAGCAGAACAATGTGAGGCTGCCGCCTTGGCTTTCTGACCGATTGAGCATATCACAGAATCACAGAATCACAGAATAGTAGGGGTTGGAGGGGACCTCGGGGGGTCATCTGCCCCACCCCCCCCGCCGAAGCAGGGTCACCTACAGCAGGCTGCACAGGACCTTGTCCAGGCGGGTCTTGAATATCTCCAGAGAAGGAGACTCCACAAC
>Ga0181612_168641_pt1 | contig 13273 bp, 6 predicted proteins | sample HoacroProtozoa21_FD_119630 | JGI IMG/M metagenome (GOLD analysis project Ga0181612, IMG submission 119630) | Hoatzin crop microbial communities from Cojedes, Venezuel. Combined Assembly of Gp0051906, Gp0051904, Gp0051908
CTGAACATTTTATAGGTTGCTTGTTTTTTAATTTGTCAAGCATTAGATCAGTGTGAGGAAATTTCGTGTAACAAGGTATAGGATCTGCATGAAAGAACATAAGAAGTCTTCAGACTCATAAGAGAACTTTGAAGTTAACTTTTTTGGCAGTGGCGTGCAGATAGAAAAGCTTAATATAGACTGAAGAACCCTTCTGCCTACCTAATAAGACAAACTTCACAAACAGGCCAGTGTATCTGGGCTATCTTGACACAACAAAGTCTGCAATGAAGTCATGCCTGCCTTGACCACTGGCTTTGTAGAAGGTGGCACAAATCTCTATATACATTAGTCAGATATTTATGAGGTGTCACAAGATGCTTCCTAAAGCGCACACAGAGCAATGCCATTGAATCTACCGCAAGCACTCCATTCTGCTCGTAGGTGTTACAGAAGTGCTGCTCGAATGCATGGGACAGGAACTGCACACCCAGTCAGAGCTACATGGACTTTCAAAGGAAATATCAGGTGGAGAAACTATATAACTATATGCAGTGGAATTTGTCCAGGACACCAAAATTAACACATTCAGATCTTCTGAAAAGCATTATGTGTTCTTGTAACAATGCAAGCAATGATGACCTGAACTTAGACTGTGGTTTCACCATCTGTAAATTCACTGAATAATCCAACAGTACATATTTGATCCAAATCAGACAATTACATTCGTGTCAAATTAGTCAGAGTACATGTCATGGAGTTTTAATGCTGGCTTTATGCCAATTGTAGAAAGATAGATGGTACATAACTTAGCATTAAAGCCTGGTCATTCAAATTAATGCATCACAATTTTTTTATCATATTTAAACCAACAAAGTAAATTATAGCTGGTTAATATTTTGTGTCAACTGGCCGGAACATTTCTAAACCCAAATTCTAAGTGTTTAAAAGCTGGATTTGCTGCCTTGATGACCAGCACACAATACCAGCAATGAAAATGTATGCCTTCAGTGGCCAAACCCACCTCCACCATCAGAAAGAGGAGGCACGAGAAGTAGAGCAGTCACAGAGAGTGCATGAGAGTTGAGTTCAGTGCCCGCATCTAGCTCTGAGATCTCAAAAAACATATTCCTCACCTTTTCAGAAAGGTTTACTAGTCCTTCTGCCATTTACCCTTCAGAGTGAAATATTTCTCAGTCTTTTCTTTTTATGCTTTTCCACCTTGCATTAGAAGCATAAAACCACAAGATAGTTTGACAATAGGGCAAATACGTGGGACACCGGTGTTTCCGTTCTTGTACCAAGGAATGCTTGAGTATTTAGGAAGAAAAAAAATACAGATTAATTTTTAGAAAAGCACGAATGACAGATTCTATTTTTTTTTTTTGTATAGGCTACTTAGCACATTCTAATAAGATTTGGGAGATATGCATATGACAGATACGAGGATACAGTTTGATTTACATTAGTAGTGGCTTATAGTTTTTCTTCTTAAATTGTGACTGATCGGAATTATGAATTTTCAATATGAAAAGCTGTGCAACCACTTCCTCTCCTCTCCTCTCCTCTCCTCTCCTCTCCTCTCCTCTCCATGTATTGAACCCAGTTCTCCTGAGTCTTTGTTCAGTGTTCAAAGCACCCTGTTGTCTACAGAGTCATATATGAACTCCAACTGCAACAATCTGCATGAGATTTTGGTTTGGCCTGGCAGACTATTTGAAAAAACAGCAAAATCTGAATCTGTACTTCTCTGTAGGTCATGGGTGTTCAGATTCCATGTTTAGTTTGAGGTAGTGTGTTGTTAAAAAAGATTGCCTGCTTTCTGAGGGACAGGTCTGGCACAAAACGGCACCAGGATCAGAGGACATACAATGACCTCCTACTGATTCTTTCTGCAGCCCCAGCTGAGAGCCTGGACTACTGTGTTTCAATTACAAACTACTGGTGAAACTTCCACAGGAAGATAATTAAACAAAAAAAAAGGTTGCTATCAAATACAGTAAAACTCTGTTTTAAAGAAGGAGGGTTTAATTTTCAAATGTTTTCCTTTTTTTTTTTTTTTCTTTTGTCTTCTTAGTGTGTGAGAATCCCATTAGAGCAGTACATAGTTCAGGACAGAATTGAAAATTTTGAATTATTTTATTCCTTGAGTCCTGCCTCAGAGGAAAAAGAAAAAAGCGCCCAACAACAAACAGCTTTTGTTTTGTTCCTTTGTAGACCCCATAGTTCCTTCTTTCCTTCCTTTTTCCAGTAATTTTTCCAAATGAAAATATTTGTAATAACTGTTGTAAATTCTTACCACTCCAACAATTTGTCTGTACATCACTAGTGTAAGAAGACAGAAGTCTCTGCAGCAGCACCTGACTTCTAGCGAGAAAAAGTTCATTTTGTTCTTGCCTGCTAGATGTACTCTGTATTTCACTAAACCAAAAAAAAATCTAACATTACACACCAGTGACAATGATTATATACTTTTTAAATGTTATTAGTTTATTTTTAAATGAAATCAAAAGTTAAACATTCAGAATAAAGAGTATCTCTTTACACTGTTCATGGCCAATCAGGACACAGATTTTTTGTTTGGTCTCCACTACCTAAAACTTTAGACTAACTTGATCAAAGCAGCAAGATTACAATGATTTACAGAAGAGCAGAATAGTCCTCTTAGGTTCATTTATTCCCAGTTCTCAAGTGGTTCAGTAGGATTATCTGGAAGGCATGTTAAACGTATACATTTCATACAGATTTTAGGAGATGAAAACACCTTTTATTTGAATGAGAACTTGATCTTAGGTTCTGGAATGACAGTTTGAGAAGAACAGCTCTCTACATGAGTGCATTGTGTTTACTCATTTCTCTGCGTCCTGCATATAAGTATAAATAAGTGAAAGTGACATAATGACGAAACCATGAGAAATTTTGGGGACTGTTCCAGGGTCTCCCTCAGTCTTTCAGCATTCCTCATTCTTTGGCCATAGTGTTTCAGCCACGTCTGTTAGAAGTGATACCAAAAAACTTTGTTAAGGTTTGTCATGTCAATTCTATTGTGCAATGCTTCTAGCCTGTAGGAGAGGGTGGACTAACCTATGCACTGCTATAGTAATGACAGTTCTATTATTGCTCTTCTTGTTTAAGATTGTTTGAATGTGGTGTTCAAATGTACATTCACACTCTATGTAACTTTTTAGTTTTATGCTGTGTTCCTTTAAAAGGTTCTGTTTCAAGAAAAATCAATCTCAGAGCATCCACATGTCATTTATAAGAGATTCACTGGGGGAGGGGGGGGGCTGTAAAATAAAAAATTTAGATAATCTTATTAATTTGATTCCTTTGTTAGAACAAATTAAAGTACAGTTTTGGTTTTGTTTGTTTTAAACACAGCTGGTTGAGATCATGCAACATTATATTAATTAGAACACAGTTCTCCCAGACCTTCTGTTATTGCAACAATTCATTAAACAGTCCAGGTGTAAAATGCAAGGGATTTGATTGCTCATGGGATTGGTAAGAGCATATGGAGTTTTTCACCTCTAAGTTGCCGGTGTGAATCCAGCCTAGGCCAATAGTCAGCAACCCTTGGGTTGTTACTCTCTGACTCTTTTGTAGCTTAGGGGATATGCTTAGGTAGTTGCAGTCTCATTCCTAAATGTCTAACTCACAAAATCTCTGAACACTATCTTGACATTTCCAGCTAATGAAATGAACAGAAAAAAAAAACCAAAACCACAGACTGATTTCTTTTCAGCGGTCCAGTTTTGAGTCATATTGGGAAATTTGTAGAGATGATGTTCTAAAATTATTCTTTCAGTAGCAGAATATGAAAGGGATTATTTTCTAATGCTTTTACTCTACCACCTTCAGCAAGGACTATTTTCAGAAACAAAACATATTACACTTCACCATTATTCTAGCTAGATCTCTGCATGAAGACAGAAAAAAATCTTTCAAGACACAAGACCTTACATAAAGAAATGTCCTGTTTTTTTTTTGTCATCAAGACTTTGTATTTTCTTTTTCTTGGTAAGGATAATTTCTTTGATTGGAAGGAGCAGGATAAGTCATGGTAGTGAGTTGCCTCATGGTCCAACAGCCTGGAAGGGTCCGGTCTTTACTTCATGTGAATGGTGGTTGATCAAGTGATGATACATAAGTGCAAGAAATCTGGGGGCAATATATACATAAACAAATTATTGACAACAGATGAGACCAATTCACTTTGTTTTATGAAAAATATTTACACCTCTCTGGGGAATCCTTAAAAGGGTTTTTTATGTCTAGTCTGCAGGTCTATTTTTTAATTTTTCTAAGTCACAAGGCAAATGCTGCAGTTAGGAGTTCTGCTGCCATCTGATTGGGATTGGGCCGTCCTTGCTGCTTTGATGTAACATAAGTTTCTCTGTAACAGGTGGTCTTTCCTGCTGTTTATAGTGCAGCCTAGGGAGGTCTGTCAGATGTAACAGCTCTTCTTTATCTGCATGGAATTTTGGTAAATCACAAAGGAACAGATGGAAAAATATTCATGTACCACCACAGTCCCGCCTCTTAGTAACAGCTTGTAAAATTCCACGAGCACGCCCAACTCCCCAAAAGAGAGAGAGAAAAAAGTCCAATGGGTGTGTTTCTGAACTGCTAGAGTATATTCACTTTGTTTATACAAGAACCTAAACCTTAGAACTAGGAAAAGAGAAAAAAACTAACAAACCATTTAAATTATCACAGTTGTTCTGCACGTATATTTTACAATTACATTCCAGATTTCTGCAGGAAAACACAGGGAAATTAGAAATTATACCCTACTCTACTGCGCTAATTCAAAATATATTCCCTTTCCCTCCTTTCCCCCCTTCCCTTCCCTTCCCTTTCCCTCCCTTCCCTTTCCCCCCTTCTCCTCCCTTCCCTTTCCTCTTCTTCCCCCCCCTTCCCCTCCCTCCCCTCTCCCCCCTTCTCCTCCCTTCCCTGCCCTTCCCTTCCCTTCCCTTCCCTTCCCTTCCCTTCCCTTCCCTTCATTTTTCTTTTTCCATTCTCTCATTATTTTTATTTTCTCCTCTTATATCCCTTCCTTAAATTTTGACACACTTCTCATGTAAGAAAACTAGTGAAACCAAATATTGCTGAGATTCTTCCCTAAAAGAGCTTTCTCTTTAATGAGCACATTGATAAACATTTGCAAAAATCTTCCTCTTCCAAGATTTTAAAGAGCTCTTTGATGTTTTAAAAGATGCCGAGAATTACAGATGTGTAACCAGTACAATACTTACAAATTACACCTTAAAAATTAAAAAAAAATAAAAATTAGGGGGACAAAATTTAAGCAAATTAACTACTTTAGAACAAACATTATTGATTTTGAGGGTCCAGATTTTCAAAACAAATATTTTCCTTTTGCATGGAAAATAACGGTTTATTTAAAAACAATAGGATTCCTAGCACACTAGGTACTGAATTTCCATTGAATGCCTGCCTGTTCTGCGGGTGATAAACAGGGAATTGACATCTTTCTTAGATATGGCATGGCCACGTATATATACTTATCAACAACTTGTGTGTCTTCCAGTCTGATTTCTTTCCATTTGTTTCACACTGGTTTTGGCTCTCATTTTCTTACACAATGAAAATGAAAACTCTTCAAAAGCTATGCATGTTCATTTATCAATAGTAAAAACTTTATCAGCTAAAACTCATGAGAATGTTAACTCATTAATTCTGTCTGTGTCTCTAACTACATGATAACTGTAGATGGGAAAAGTGGTTCAGTCCTATAGGAATTTAATTAAGTCAATGATTGCCCAGTTTATTTTAATTTTCATTTTATTTGTGAAAGGTGTAAATGACAATTCCCCGTCTCACAGGAGAGAGGCAGCTACACAGTGTGCATTATGAAGTGCTCAGCTGGTGATAACGAGTAGCATATAAATATATATGTGCATTAATATTTGACTAAAAGTGTTACATTCACCTTTATGTTCATACATATCTATGAAGTAATGAACATTGTTCTGCTCGTCTGCTTCACTCAACAAGTTCACATGTTTTTTGGAGCTGAAGTCAGTCTGCTTGTAAAAGCATAGGACAGAATTAAATAGGTGGTCTTATTTTTTAAAAAGGTGGATTTATTTATCTGCAATATTACTCAAGCCCATGTTTGCACAACGTGTTTTATTATAATGGATGGATATTATTTTACATATCATGAAGTTTCATTACGTAGGGGAGATTTTTGCTATTGCTATCTGAGTCTTGTATCTACTTCTTTCAAACAATTCTTTAAAAAAGGAGGATTTTACTTATTTTTTTTACTTAATTACCAGGACTAGATTTCATTATATGAATATACAGAACTAACACAATGAGATCCTGGTATCTCATTTAAGTCTCTAGACACCATCATACAATGAATAATAACATTACAATAATAGAAATTTAGCTTATATGCAAAGCTAGGACAACAATTATTTTTTTTTTTTACATATACAGAAAACTTCTCATCAAATAGAGAGATTCTAGAACTGAAGCTTTTTTCGTTTGCTGGTACTGCTGGAAAACAAATCCTTTGTCAGCTATTTGCAATGCAAAGTCCTTACCAGAAAGTAAATCCTTCCCTTCAGGCATTTTCTCCCTCACTGAACTGTTTCCATTAATTAAAGGTAGTACAGAAAAAGCTCTGTGTTGCCTAACTAAAGATGAAAAAGAAAGAAGAATGAGTGAGAAAGAGACAGAAAAATGGAAGTGTCTTAGCAATTTCCACTTTTTCTTTGGAAAGTTTCTTATGTTTCCTTTTTACACTGCTTGCTTCTGCCAAGAAGAAACAAAATGAATAAAGGGGTGCCCCATCAAGCATCCTGTGTGTCAGAGTATACTGTAAATTTCAGAGCTATATACCAGTGAAAACACACACTTCAAAGAAAAGCACAATTGGTCAGTAATCATGGACTGAAAATAAGAGGTTCTCATTTCCAACTAAAAACCACAGCTGCTAAATGCTGATACAGCTTTATATTTGATCTGATCTCCAATGTAACATTTCCTGACATGTTTAAGATTAGTCCTTGAGGCTTTGGCAGGTAAATAACTTTCAAAGGCAGTTAATATTTCAATTTAAGACCACCAGTCTGTGCTATCTTGCCCTGCAACAAGTATTTTTCTTCCCCTGAAGAGCCCAGTCTATGCAACATTACCAGATCATTGTTATAAGAGGCAGTACCACCCAACAATTAGCAAAAAGCCTACTAATAGGGTGCTTGGGTCACTATGGAAATTTTGGGAAGGTACTTAATTGTTTTGCTCCTGATTCTGGGAAAGTTTTAAGTATGTTTTTAGTATTTAACTTGTGCTTAAGCCCTGCTGGTTTCTGGGAGTTATATATTCATGTTCAGTTTGCTGTCTTGAACAAGGGTACTTCCCTATAGCATATTACTCTTTTATAGTGTTTCCATCTTTAAAGTGGTTATGATTATTTTTATCCTATCAACACATTCTGAAACGAAATTACTGTTTCTAAGGTAGTTTGACAACTTGGTGCAAATATTAAAATATAATTTTAATATATAATTCAAAAGCTAAATGATGATTTTACAGAGAAAATACCCTGACTAGTGTATGTTCATTTTTCAAAAGGGATTTTCTGATTTGCATAAGCACTTGCATTGAATTGGGCAGAGACATGTTCTGTTCAAAATTCTCAAAATTTAACAACATGTACTTGAACATGGCCTGTTCTACAACACTGAACACTATACTTCATGTTAAGTGATTAGCTAAATATCTACCTCTGTGCACCAAAAGTCAACATTTTTGACCTTATGACATTTTTTAGGTATGTTGCACAGCTGGAACACATAGAGTGCGAAAAGATTTTCTGAGCAAGACAGATAGAAAGAGTTTTAAAAGCAGAACAAACAGATTTATTTATGTCTTCTGCATCCTATTCTGTTGTATATAAGTTCTTAAACATATTCCACCTCTGAACCTTGTTTTGAATGTCTGTCTTTGAAAAAATAAAAAAGTCAATTAAAATAGCAGCTACAGCTGAAGTAAACAGTCATTAGGCATGTACTGACAAAGTCTGTGCATCCAACTTGAAAATACTGCGGTGTCTGCACTTCAGCATTTCGGTGTGATGTCTAATGACCTTTTTTCCTAGTTTCAGAGCCTCTAAAATACTGCTGAAAGCTGAAATCTTTCCTTAGCTTGAATTGCTAATTAGTTTTGTGTATATGGGATTTATGAAGTACCGGGTGTTTAAATCATGTCTCAGATTAGATCTGCCTGGAAGTGCTCAACATTACAAAACAGATAAATAAAAGCAGCATCCTAACAAATACAAGGTTTATGACTTACATCCATGCAGGTCTTATGGATAAAATTAATCTGTAAATCTTTTACCAAACAATTGTTGATTTTCCCAGTCCTCTTGTTTTAATTGTATTTCCTTTGATTAAATCCTTTATCCAACCTTGAATGGAATCATAGTTCTGGCTGAGAAATAATGAAAACAACACACAATGCCAGGGGTCCCCATCTCCCTTGCTGTTTTAATGACAAAGAAAGGTTTGTACAAATCTTGTACAACTTCTGTAACCAGATATGTGAGTTCGCTGCCTAAACAGGGGAGAAAAATATATCCACTTAACCATAAAGTTTGTATTTTCATCTTCCTTAGTTTTTGTAGACATTGTCTTATTAGGAATCCAGTCTGTCAGGAATAACAAAGTTGATGCAAAGAAATTTTTATTGGCTCTGTGTTATGTTGCGGTACTTTTATTAGATAGTGACATTCCTAAGACAGCACCTGCTGCATGGATTTGGGCTGTTAGCCAGAAAAGAAATAAAAATGTGTGGTTTAAATCTGAGTGGCAGTGGGCTTGCATTATTGTAACAAATACCCACATGCCTGAACAGTTGGAAAGTTAGAGTGAATCACACTTACAAGCACTGGGGACAACTATATGTATAAGTGGCATGGTTATCACCATAGCTTTCAGAACAACAAAGATATAAAATGTCTCTTTTACATCTGTTCTCCTTTCCCCTGCGAATGTGACTACTGAATGATGTTTTCTACCCTATATGCATGAAAAGAGTGAACTTTTTCTTTCCTTCATCTGTGGATTTGTTAACACACTCTGGTCCATTCCACTGCCAAAGCAACAGAATCTGTAATGAGAAAAAAAAATCAAATTCTGTTTTTCCTTATATCCCCATAAATCTGGAATAGGTCTAGATTTACTGCTCTATGAATGTGGCTGAAGGTAGAATTATGTCTAGAAGTATTTGTGGGTTTCCAGGACTGCTCAAAGAATAACTGTTCTCCATGTGTTAAAATTCACTCCCCAAAGCCAAAGGAGATCACGAATCCCAAGCAAATGTGCTCTTCAGACATGATATAAAACATCATTTCTGATGTGAGTTCTAGATTTGATGTGCTGGGAGATCTGGATATATGATCAAATTTAAAAAGCAAGCGATAAAATAAATAAGCTCAAGAAAACAAGCAGATACTAAACTAGAAGACTGTAATCCTTTTTTTATTTTAGAAATCTAGATGTAGAATTTTCTTCCCGAATTTATATTGTTTGCTGATATACCCCTCCGACCCCCTGCAATACAAGGCAGATGTCATAGAATTAATTTTCATTGATCACAGACAAGTTATTTTAGAAGGAACATAAGACTCCTCTGGTCCCTCATGCAAAGAGAGAGCTTCTGCTTTAGAAATTAATGTCTAGCAATAAGATTGTCATTGAAAAAGCCAGTAAGTAATGTTCTGTCAGCTTTTGGCATTCATCACTTTCTCAGAAAAGGAATATTTTGGCCTTTGAGACATCTGTCTGTTTAAGTTCAAGGGTGTTGATTTTATGGGATTAGTCCAGATGACCATAACTTGATGTGAGGCAAGTGCAAGTAATTCCTCAGACCTTTAAGTCTGGGAGACTGGTAAGATACAGATCAGTTGTGCTCTGTGTGATTGTCACACTCCTCTGACAGATACAGAATGAAAGCAAAAATTTCATAGTTTGAGTAATGGCACTTCATGCAGGCCTATTGTTGTTAGTGCTGCAATTTACTTAGCAGTTGCCTCAGTGTTTCGGGAACTTTCTAAATATTCAAGAAAATTCCTACGCTGAGATAACTCATTAATGATTGGAACTCATTGAGAGGTGCTCGGCTATGTTCAGCAGGTATGTTTAAACATTCCTTTGTAAGAAATGTTATGGGGTTGCAGGTAGAGTTAAGGCTTAAACTTCTGTAAAGCTGGTTAGAAAAATCTTATGCAACTTCATGTCATGAAATTGCGGCCAGTTTTGCAGCTGCTGGGAAAATATGTTTGCCTGGGGCTCTGTTCCAATCTCTGAGAGGTGTGACAATGTACATAAAGGAAATGCTAATGAAAGATTTTCTGATGTTCTCCCTTTTGAGTCCTGCTAAGGTCAAGGTATGTTAGAGCAAAACAGAGCTTTCAGTAACTTAAAATTAGACTTCACCTCTGCTGCTGATTATCTTGCTTCATACACAGCCCAGCACCTATCTCCCCTCATGAAACCGTTCATACATTGTTTTGCATACACTGTTGCATCATCTTGTTATGCGGTTTGAAAAGAGGATGAAAATAAGTGGAACTATTATTCTCCATATATTTGACAAATTATTTAAACATCTTAGCATCAGTCCAGATGGATTGCACCTGAAACTGGATCACATATGGGGGATCTTAAGTTCCAAAGTTTCTTCCTGAAAAGAAATGACTGTGAATAAGTCATTGAGTCGGCGCTGTTGATTCAGCTATTGAAGGCAGCCAAGATGTCTTTCACGCTCATGAAATCCTCATCTGCATAATACAGTGAATATTAATATTGCTTCATTAGTAAGGAAATAGGACTTCTTCATATTTCTAAAGGTCAATAACATAGAAAATTTAAAAATGTTCTCTAGGTAATCCCTCTTTCTATTTATTTCTGTTTATGGATGTCTGTAAATCACAGGTATAATTTGAACTCTTCCTTCTTAAAATGTTTCAAGCTTTCGGGGAAGAGAACTGGACGTCTTCTTTTTCCTTTATTTAAATGCTCTACGTTTTGGAGAAAAAACTGTCTCTTTGCTTTGTGGATGAACTATACAACCTAATACAGAGTGGAGATTTTTTTCTATGATTGGACCTTTTAGTTTTTTCAGCCATATTAATAGTAAGAGTAACGATGAACTTCCTGACTGACAGCTGAGTAGCTTATGTCACCACAGTCTTTTTGCACAAGATATCCATGCAAAAAACTTCTGATGAGGTTCTTGAGAATGTACATGTGTGTGTTACCAATCAGTGACAAGTAAACAAAACAATACAGAAGACGCAGCACTTCCCTGAACCTTGGGCAGTCATATGTGTCTTGGCAAAAACACATAAATCTCTTCTGTGTGTGTAGGTTGGTATGATTTCACAAGGACCAAGACTGAGGAACTGAGTCCCCCAAGGTTTTCCAGCTGGGCTCTGATAAAATTCCTGAGATTGATATATACCTGGATCTCCTGAGGCTTCTAGATTAGACTTTCCTGGAAGATTTCCTGTAGCTTCCAGGAAGCATAGCCTTGTGGATTATGCAATGTGTCAGTACTTGGCATTCCTTGTGCTCACCCGAACTTTCTATTTCTCAGTTTATCCTACTGGAAGAGGGGGTTATTTATTAGTGGTTTCCCATTTAATATATGAAGGTCAAGTTTGTTCTGGTTTTGTCTACCTCTGTGAGCACAAAAAAATAAGAAGCTTTGTACAAGACTAAGTATCATGCTGGTTATTTTTATAATCCTTGAACATTGTGATATCAAGTTGGGATGACACTACCGTAGACAGTGGTCTTAGTGGTATTTCTTTCCTTTGCTATTGAGAGAAGTGATGGTTACTTTAAGAATATGGGAGAGAAGTCAACTACTCAGAAGAGCAGCATAGCTATCACAAGAGTAACTGTCCTTACCTTTGTTTATCAAGTTATATCCAACCTCTAATTCTTTCTAGACAAACACTTAGTGTTTCAGATTTTTCTGGTTTTTTTTTGATTTTTTCTCTCTAGGTGGCTTATCCCTACTATTATCATTTCACACACTGGTATTTTTAATAAGTTTGTGAAAAATGCTGACAGATGTTGCATTACTAATTTAAAAGCATATGATACAGAAAGAAAGGTCTGCTGAGGCACTGCTGATACGGCCTTTATGTTTGAAGTAGTCCTATTTGGATCAGTTCCCTTGTTAAAAACAGCGCTTTTCTCCCATCGCTCAGTGTTACCTGCCTCATTTTCTCTGTCTATGGCAAAAGGGTTGGAACTAGATGATCTTTAAAGATTCCTTCCAACCCAAACCAGTCTATGATTCTCAGAATAATGCATACAGTTTTCTTTTTACCTCCCAAACTGGGATGTTCTTTTTGAACCCTCTACACAGAGATGTTTACATTGCTACAGGTCACATAACCTGAAGCCTTTACTGTCAGACCCTTTTTTTGCCTCTTTGCAAGTAAGAACTGTGTTCACTTATTTAGCAAAAAATGACTATGTCACTGACTACCTCACAAGCATATGATTTTTTAAAACTCAATACATTCACTGTAAACACATATTTTTTCTCTTTGACAGATGTCTTTGTGCTGTTTATTGCTGCACATAGTTAACCTCAGAAGCAATGCATATTTATGTGGAGACTGGAAGAAAATTAATACTTAGAAACATTTCATTCATCATCTCTCTTTGCATTTTGAATTTTATCTTTTTTTCTGGTCTTTAAAAGAGATTCTGCATGGCCGTGTTAAGTATGGATGTTGTAGATCTCAGGGTACCATTTTGCAAGTAATTTAAAGGGTCGTAATGGGTTAATTGTCATGAAAAGTTAGAGAGGTTGTAAAGGACTTCTTAGAGGCAAGGACTGCTATGACTACCAGGCAGAATATGCTTTCAGGGCAGAAGATGTAGTCCTTGCTATAAGTGTAAGCTTACAGTGACTACCAAACTCCTCCAGAGAAATTGTGAAAGCATGGTATTTAGAGAACACACAGGATCTGTGAAGGTTAGTTTCCGTGTTTCCCAAAAGGAGCACTGGGACAGAAAAAGTCTGACAGGGAAATCTTGTCAGTACAATAAGAGGAAGATTCTGTTAATGTATAAGGTCTTAGGATTTTTTTCTTCTGAAGCCGTGTTCAAAATGAACCAAACCTCACACCAGGGCTTGAGGGCTCTGAAATTCAGAGATTTTGAAGTATCTTCAATGGTAAGACCCTAATCTTCCTCCAAGGAATGTAACTTTAAAATCCAAATTA
>Ga0181612_176672_pt1 | contig 13273 bp, 10 predicted proteins | sample HoacroProtozoa21_FD_119630 | JGI IMG/M metagenome (GOLD analysis project Ga0181612, IMG submission 119630) | Hoatzin crop microbial communities from Cojedes, Venezuel. Combined Assembly of Gp0051906, Gp0051904, Gp0051908
AAGGATGCTCTCTGCCTATTAAACTGCAGTCACACTTTCCAGCCTCCCTCCCTTTTTAGACTCCACGAGTATTACACACTTCCCAGTCCTGCAGCAAGAAGCCTTGCCAACAGCACCAAACAAAACCAGAGAGATTTGTTTACAGCTGCCTACCGATTCACAACAAATGTATGGAAGAAAGGCAAATTAAGAGACACACTGATTATTATTTAAGCGGATTGCACAAGATTTGCTATTAATGAAATTCATGTAAGCACAGCCACAGAAGGCAACTACACAGTGAACCAAGAAATAAGACAGTGGGATGAGAAGGGAAAAATGTTTCTCCCTGCTGCACTGGACTTGACCAGCATATTGCAGGCAGTGGGGCAGTACCAATAAATGAAGGAGGGGCTATTTTTTACGGTCAAGAAGCTTCAGATCCAAGAACATGCAACTGGTGCACTGGAATTTGGAAAGAGGTTTTAGAAATACCAACAATAGTAGTAGCAACACTGGATCAGAGCCCTACCCCAGGTGCTGCATAGCCTTCCCTTCCTTCCCTAAAGGGGCTCAAATGAAAAAAATTTACTCCGATCACTTCATTCAAACCCTACCCCTACCCCCAGAGTTTGGCACAAAATTCTGCACACTGTGTACATCTCTTGCAGCACAGTGTGAACTTCTCTGCTTTTAAAGGCTCCCAAATCAACAACAGTTTTACGAGCAAAAGGAGGGAGGATCTTCAGTTCCCATCCCATTTGGAGCCATGTTCAGAACCACACGTATTCCCCAGGAACGCTCATGACATGGGGAGTGGCAGTGTAACAGGCCTGGCATGTCCCTGACTCAGCCACGTTGCTATGCAAAAACTCCAGGCCTTCCAGGAGGGGTTAACTCAGGGCAAGGCTGAGCCCCGCAGCAAGCCCACTGCAGTGCTAACTGAACAGCAGTATTCACACCATATAGCACCCACAGAATTACTTGCTTTTTGAAGTTGCTCACAGCAGTATTAAGAGGTGGCTGCATCCAAGCTAACCAAGGCTGTATCTTGCTCAGGATTTTGGCAGAAACATTCCACAGGTACCTAAGCCCTACTTCTGTACTGGCACTACTGATTCTTCATACTTGAAATACAGACTCCTGCCCATCAGTCAAGTGAACCAAGACCAGCATGCCAAATATACAAGCACAGCTTATAAACAGTAAGGATTTTGGGATGCAGCAGACTTGAACTCCAGGCCAATCCCTCAACTGGAGGAATCAAAGATGACTTGAACCTCTACTCCAGTGTCAGGACGAGTCACACACACTGTCCTGGGAACAGCAGGTATAAAACAGCAGCCTGTGCTACCTAGGCTCCCAAGGCAGAAATAAGATTACGAGTTTGCTTGTAGTCATTACACATGTACAAAGAAAAACTGCAAAGTAACTACTTTTCTATTTTTGTTTTCTTTTCAATGTTTTGAAAGGTCAAATGTATTTGCACTCTGCTGTGTTCTTTTTATCAGTGCTTAAACTCAAGCACTGCCAGATGAATCATGAGTTGTGCAAACACACCAGAAACACAGCGTCGGAAGTAGATCTATTGTACATTAATTGTATACTCATTTGTCAGGGGAGGGTCGTTTCCTTTTTCAGCACAGAAGAACCTGCAGAAAACTAAAAGCTAATTTGCAAATATGCCTGAAGTCAGATCCTCTAATCTTTGCTCTTCAGCTAGCCTCTAAGAAATATCAGGAAGTAAGAGAAACTGTGTAAGTTTGTGAAAATGTATTTGCAAAAGTGGTATGGGGAGCAAAATCACACAGTATCTGACAAAGCATTGGAGCATTTATCTCTCGTAACAGCTGCCCCATAATACTCATTTCAGCAAGATACTGCCTAGCTTTTCCTGGTATCTGGCTTGCTTCATATTTATTGCTGGAAAGCCATGACAGACTTGTCCTTCCCCTGCCAGGTTCTCCAGCCCTTTCGTACTTTTCCATTTTTTCTGGGACATACTCACTTCCACTGCAACTTCCAGTGTGCGGTTAAAACGCATGCCTGTGTTACACAGAGGTCGTGTGGGAAACGACATTTCTGATGTACATAAAATTGTTTCAAGCAGTTAAAGAAGTAACATGCAAAGAGTTTCAAATGAAACTCCAACATGCTCTCCTGCAACAAAGACTGGTTTGGCCTGACACCTTATACCCAGTTTGTCTCCTGTTCTGTCCTTTCCCATTCCTTCCCCAGCCAACTAGTCAATTAGGGGAAGGTATCTCCTAAGTTTTATTTCATCTGTGCAGCAACAAGTTTCCCAAAGCATCAGTAGAATGGATTTAATGATCGTGAACACAAATTTAAAGCAGTAGACAGAGATAAATATCGCCCATTAAGACATACAGCAAATGATAATGAAAAAGTCCCACCAAAACATGAAGTGTAGAAGAGATGAGAGTCCTGTGGCTTTGCAGCTAATGAATGCTGGAAAGAGATACAGAGTTTTACAAAGGATTAGCTTTCCTGCCTCTTGTACACCAGCATGCTGATACACATACAAATGTGCATAGGACAGTAACGTACTGCTGTTTCCTGATGCCAACAACTTCGGATCCAGATAAGAGCAAGAGCTCTGGCTATGGGTGTCAGCTTAAACTATTAGGTAAGACTGCGTGTAAATGAAGATGCAAAAATCAAACAGAATCAGACCAGATGCTGCGCTCCATTCCTGTATCGCAAAGGATTTGAAAAGCAGCCTTTTACCTAACAGCTGCAAAGAGTTACAACAGGGCACCAAATACCATTTTGTTTTTTCCTTGGTTTTGTTTTCCCTTCCATTTTTGTGTGTTAAAGTTTGATCTTCTTTCTTGTATTCCTCAGTCAGTCAAGGAGAGGGACAAGAAATTCAGCAGCTATGTCAGTATGGGTATTACTAAAAAACTGTCCCAGCACTTCTGGCTCTAAGAAATCACCAACTTAAAACCATTAATGGGCCAGCAAAATTAATTCTTTTTTCCACATGTGCGGATAGAACTAGACTACCTTAGGGGACTGAGGGAGAAAGGAATATGGTAATATGCACATACCTAGAAATGCACAAGATTTAAGCCAGACACACAAATACTAACAGTACAGAGCTTATAGTTGCCTACCACATTAGCTAAACGTTACAGTTTAACACTGCACTAACTCTAGCCAACCTGCAGATTACCCAGTGAAAATCACCAGGACCTATGTAAAATGCTAAAGAAATGAGTCTCCTTAGGTGTGTCTGGTTTTCCTCTTGCTGCAGGAAAATCCCCATCATCTTCTCATCTATCACCAAAAGAAAAATATCTGTAAGCAGCAAGAACAGGGATGGACTTTTCAAAAGGGCCTGTTGAAGCCCATCTGAGAGAAGTTAAAACACAGCAGTAAAAAGTATTCATCCTTTCCGCCAACCCTAGAAGTTCTGGAAGAAAGTTGGAATAGAAAATCTGACAGTACTCATACTATCAGAATTTTTTTGAGCAGATAAAGTGGAACAGTGAAAAGTAATTTGAACATGGAAATTACAGGAACGCGGATGCTTCCAGTCAACCTGGAGGTAAGGCAGGGAGAACCACTTGTGCTGTGCATGATTGCTTTTTTTTCCTTCATATCCCAGCTAGCCTCCACAAACACAGAGCATACAGAAATCAGAAGTCAAGAGTAAGTTGGAAAAATTATTTTGTTCAGATTTGACATGAGTTATGGCAGACAACCAAGTCTGTTTCTATTTTAGCCAAATTCCTTCAGCCACCCATAATCAATGTTTAGTTCCCACACACTGCAAGAAGCGGGCTCTGCACTTGTGTGCCTTTGACTCATGAAAGAAGAAAAAGCTTTGAAAATTGTATTCTTGGGAAGCAAGCGTAAGAAGATTGAATCCTCATTTCAGAGGTATGTAATCATACAGGAAGAGGCAGCTGTTCCACAAAGTCAGCGATTAGCTTTCAATAGCCCATGCAAATCTACGAAGTCTCATGTTTCTGGCTTGTAACAACGGGCCATCTATGTGTCATTGTGCCCCCAGGAATTCAAACGTTTAGGTGCATCTCACTAACAATGACAATTCAGGACAGCAATATCACACTTAGAGAAGCTAGACCTAAGAGTGGAATAGCCATGGCCAAGCAGCTCAACTCTACCAGAGGAGCCCAAGCTTTTGGTAGCTCTGCCTCCTCCAATCTGAGTAAAGAGAGGAAGATGGGAACCTTTTTCAGCGAACAGATGGTGGGGAAAATATTCTGCTATTGAGACCACGTCTCGCATTGCGGTGGAAACATCCAGCACCTCTCCCCTACCCAAGCACTGGAAACATAGTTAGTTGTACATTATCTGCCCCTGTCTCCCACCCCAAATGTTTTGGTCTCAAATACTGTAAGTATATATAGCACTGCCAGTCTCTTCTTCCTCCTGTGCTACAGCTGATGAGTTTGCCAGCAGCCATCACAAAAACACCAGTTACAAGCAAGTACACTCCATTTTCCTCATGCCTAGCAGAACTCTGTACAGTTATGATTAGCTAAACATTTTCTCTTCTTAGTTTCCTCTATATGCAAAATATTAGATGTCTAGCAATAACCAGTTCTTTGGCAAATCATAAATAATTATATTCTTAGGAGTTGAGCAGCATTATTAAAATAGTACTACACGCAACAGCTTCTGACTGGCCTAAAGACTGAATTTATTCTGGGCTCCCTCCAATCAGAATTAATCTTTCTATAGTACAATGAACTGTCACTACTGAATCAACACCAGCAGCAAAAGTGACAGCAGCCTACATCATTACTCAGCTAAGATAATAGAACTAAAGCCATTGAAACGGGCAGATGTTGAGGGCTGTCTCCCATTTCGGAATAACATTCCTGTCGTAACTCAGCATTTATTTTAGGGAAGCAAGGATAAATTCATTACCATTTGCTGGGTGCTCAGATATAATAGTAATAGAAGCCATGTAAGCCTCCCAACATGTACACAGCAGAAATGCACATGGCATCTGTATTAACCATCCTTCACACAGGTAATATAAAGCAGGGCAGTGCAATCAATCCATGTCCACTGGAGACCTGCTGCTGTATTAGTGTGAGCAACAGTGTTTTGCTATTGCAAACTCAGAAAACTAAAGCTGAGAAATGTACAGGGCCAGAAGTCATCTCCACAAGAGTTTCATGATGTATTCCCAGTATCCTTACCTTATTTCCTGGAATTGTACCTGAAATTATCATCTAAAGAGCTGCAGTCATGTCAGATTGCAATAATCAATATCCTCACTGCATAGAATGCCACACTTCTGCAATGATAACTAAATTGAGTAGATCCAACAATTAAAGGAAAGCTATTGATGATGTTTAAAACTGGAAACTGTATTCTTCTTGATAATTTTAAAATAAGCTCTTTAATTAAAAGCATTAGAAGAAAATAATGATTCCAAAACCAGAAGCAAATGTAAGATCCTTATCCATTTCTAAACAGAAAGTGGGTGCAAAAAAAGTGTACTTCCCATTACTGCTAGGCTTTAATTACCATCCTTACATCTTTGTCCCACAGAATAATGTCTCCTGGAACGATATTGCCACATATTAAGGAAGGGTGATCAAATATGGGCCTAACTACTTCAGTGTTCAGGTCAGAGCTGTATATCAGTAAATTAATAGGATTATCAATACTCATAAATCAGGATTTATAGAGTTCAGAGTCCATTTAGTTCAATCACATTATGGATTATGAAAACAAAAGACATTTTAGAAAAGAACAAAACCACTTAGCCTGATGCACAATACAACCTTCAGGTAGCAGGTTAATACAAATGCCCAGAAATCAAAACTGATTTTTATGTATTGTACTATTTTAATTTAATTCTCATTTATCTTTACCCACAGGTTTTTTATTTTGCATTTCACCTGAATAAGGATGGTAGATAATAGCCATGACTTCCTGCCATTTGCAAGACCGGTTATCTTATCTTGGCAGAAGGTCAAACTGAACACCTTTTAATTTGGCCAGTTATTCAACTTCACTGAACAACTCAAACCTGCAGCTGAGATAAACATTACTGCTTCATAGCACAGTTGGAGTTGCTCAGCTTCCTCTGACAGAGCTCTGAAACAATGGGTTTAATGGCAAGGGAAATGCCCATCCGATTCTAATGGTTAATTCCATCTCCTTTCACTTAGAGAGCAAAGTACCAGATGCTCTGGATTTCCTGCTTTGTCAACTGTAGAGTAGTGCTGTGTTCAGCTCTCACATTTTGATACAGATGTTTGTTGTCTGATAAAACGTGGTTCCTCAGGGAAGGCAGAGGGCTGTCCCTAGAGAAATGTATAAATACACCTGATGTGGCAGTAGGGGAGCTCAAAGCCATCGAGTTTGTCTATGGGAAAATGCATGATCTTGGGAACACTGTTCCCAAGAAGTTACCAGCAGTTGGCTCAAAGACAAGATGTAACAGACACACTTCAAAGACCATCTTACATCAAGAAAACTATAATAGGCTGGGGAAGGGGCAACTTTACATGATATTCTGCTGCCTCCATCCTTGTGTGGTGTCTACACAAACTATGGAACATACTCCCAACTCATGCACCCTGGGACAGATGCACAGTGGATCCAGGTGAATTTACAGTAGCTTAGAATTTCTGTCTTTATACAATGACTCCATGGACAGCTGTCAGCTTTTATTTTACTCTTCTGGGTTCAAAGTCCCCTGTTTGACTCAAACTCTTCTTCAAAGACAGTGTGCACAGAAGCCCTTCTTGCAATTCAAAGTTATGCCAAGACAATGAAAAGAAATAGCTTAAGTGTCTATAAAGTAGATGAGCCGATTATCAGTGTGATAAGTATGTTGTAACACGCTTTTTTTGCTCCATAGCAACTCAAACAAAACTCCATGTGCTAACAGTTTTATGGATTGATTTGAAGCAGTATAAGAAGTTATTCATCCTCTTATACCTCTGCCACAGATGTGTTACTGTCCACGCAGCAGACAGCCATTAATGTATAGAATCAGTATTCCTCAGCTGTGTTTCCAGCCAAGATTGCCAAATTTGCCCTGGAGCAGACACGGAGCACTCACACTTAACAGAGCTCAGGGGAGGAAAAGGGGGCAACCTTCAGCAGTAGTCTTCAGCACACAAACAGTAATAGCTGAGAAAAGCTTACAGGTATAGATATTTGAAAGTAAGTGGCTCTTATATCCTAAACTCAAGCAGTATGTATACTTATTTCTTTGCATACAGCCATGTTAACAGTGCTGTGACAGCTCAATGGCCTAGAACCCGCAGTTTTCAGCATTTTGAGTCCTTGTTACACACAACCACCACAATGTCCATCTGCCATGATTACTCATTTGCCAAAAACTTCAAACTTTTAGAAACCCACTTTCTGTCTGCTCTCCTATTAACACAGCCTTCATACACAGAAGAATTATTTGCTCTTCATTATGTAACAGACTGCAAAAGTCCTTGGGAATTACATATTAGCTTTTAGAAATACATACATTGCCATTACCAGTAAGAAATTAAACATCAGTTGTTCACAGCAAGAGAACAAAAGAGTTTAGACTAAAAGAAATAGCTATTGTTAAGGTGTTTGGTTTTTTTTTTCTTTAAATACAGTTTTGGGAGTAGAACCTTTATCAAATGGAGTCTGAGGAACCTTAAGCAATAAAAAATTATTCATTCCAGAGAGCTGCATATGGGTGCCCGATTTTGAGACACATCAAAGCCTGAAGGTGGATGTTCAGATCCCCAAAACAAGGCCCATAAAGATAACAAATTAGACATCCATACATGGACAGTCATAGATATCAGAAGTTATTTAAATACCTTAATCAGCTTTTCCAAGTGGTTAGAGATACTGACAAACTGCCATGTGCTGAAAAGATTCATTCCACCCGGCTCTTAATAGCTCCTATTTATTTTAGTCTGTTCTTAGAACCATTTTAACCAGCTCCATCAAACCAAATCTTAAATTGTTCCTTTTTTCTTTAGCCAAGAAAATTAATGGTGCAAAACAGTAGAATATTGGATAAGTTAGTAATGGAATGAGTTCTCTTCATACAAAACAGTAAGACTTTCAAAGAATTAGATTCTTGCATTTGACAGATAATACAGTCCACATCACAATACTAAAGAAAAAAAAAGCTGGGGCAAATTTCCAAGACCTTTGATTAATGAAACAGTGGTTAATAAAGCAAGTCTTACTTTTTATTCCTCTTTGGTATTTAATATCCTACTGATTTGTATACGCTAACATTGTGCTAGCTGCAGGACACATGAAGTGACAGAAAAACACAGTCTCCCATCTGGGCTGGTCCCATAGATCTAGTGATTAGGGCAGGGCACAGTGCAACCATATGGCCATGATCAAGAACCCACTAATATCATCCAGAGTTAACTGGGAAGAGTTATAGCCCACTTAGTCTCCTAAGGATGATAAATCCCTCTGATTCTGTCTTTCCTCCCCAGCAGACATAGCAGATTTGTCTTTTTGCCTGCACAGATGAAGCTTTGCTGGTTAGAATACTAGTGATACACAAAAACGTGAATTTGATGCTTGTAGCTGTCAAAGACTGAATGAAGAAATTCCTTCTATGAAACAATTAAAGAGCCCCTTTAACCTCACATTTCTGCTACAAGTCCCAAATGAAGCCCCCCTCCTCCCAAGAGGCTTATGCTGGCAAGGGAACTCTGAAACCCGAGACCAAAATCCTGGCACACAGCACATGGGTACAACCCAGTAGCTGAAGATAAGAGATTTGACTCCAGCAGCAATGCAGGAAGAGTGTAACACTAATAGCTCTGTTATCTAGCCTGCCTCACAAATTAATTGAATGGGAAGAACCCACTTACATAACAAACAGGAAGAAAGTGAAAGGCAGAACTTCACATCATCTTGATCAGGCACCGCTGTTGCTATCTACATAGTTCTAATAGCTGCTGTGGCACAGGTCTATCGAGATAGGTTTTACAAATACTCATTTCCTAGCTGACAAGTCACTAAAAGTGAAGTCAATAACCCCCAATGGATCACTGCACAAAAATATTACATGTGCTAGAATAATCTTTTTCAATTTTTGATCATCAGAAACAGAAACCACATCCCAATATGTTGCCTGAGCTGCATCTTAAATTGAAAGATAGAGCCTCAAGTGGTACACAACAAAGTGGGTTTAATTGTAATGCCACAACTCTAGCAGCATTTTCATGACCAGTTTCCACTCATCTATTCTAACAAATCCTCCTTGCTTAGCCATAAGGAGTCTGGTCAGGTCCTGTGTAAGAATATATTTAAAAGGTTAGAGCTGTTGTCTAAAGCTATACTAATGCACCAGGGGCCAACCTTCCCCCCAGGGCAACATTTAACAAATAGCTCAGCATGACTGCTGGAATGGCTCTGTGTTTTGGAAGACACCATCTTTTGAATGAGATACACAAGTGGAAGATCTTCTTGACTACATAACATAAAACAATGGCCTGAAACTGTCAGGAGTAAGTGTCTACCTGCTCACAAAATGCTCATCAGTACAAATAATTATACATAATAATTAGCAATTGAATTTCTCTAACTTTTTTTAAAGCACTTTTACAACTCAGATATAGCACAAGAGGTACAGGACTATTTCTCTAGAATTCTCAAGTAACAACCAGTCTTAAAATAAGACCTACAGCAACAAGATACAACAGGGAAATGCTTGGTCAGTATTTGAACATAATCTCTAATGTTGTATCAACAGACTATGTGCGAGCAAGATTTTTATTTTTCCTGAAGCTGATAAATTTCTCTTAATACCTGGGTGCTGACTTTCAAGCTGTGCATGGAGCCCTCTTCTGGAGAAATTTGAAAAAATAAAAGCTTAAGAATGCAGCAGTGTGGGCTCTGCATTTGGGAAAGAGTTTTAGGACAAATTTTCTCTATTCGCTGTACGACAAGCTTGTGAAATCTATTTTTTTTTCCCCCAACTGACTTAGTTGCAATCCAGCCAAAGATCACAGTTATTGTTAAAGCTATTAAATTTTTTTTTTCCTCATCTTGTAAGCTTCACTTGTAAATTTTATGTTGATTCACCTGTCTGCATGAAATGCATAACACACAAAAGCAAACCTATGAAGGACTTTTGTTTTAAAACAAATGTTTTGTATATAGGCCTTAGAAAATAGCCTTTGGGAAAAATATAAAAAATTCTGATTTGATATATTTAAAAATCTGTGTGTATTTACTGCTTACTGTACACTACATATAGTGAACTGCACAAGCTACCAAAGTACACTTGTTTTTTATTGTCACCTTCAGAGCAATAAAGCTGTGAAGTATAGATGTGCTTTGTAGTTTTAAAGGTTATCCTGAATTAAAGAATTACTTGAAACTTATCTTCATCGGCTATCCCAGCTAAGGCTCAGTCTTCCTCTTGGTAAAAACAGGACAAACAGTTGGCAGTAGTATAGACTAAATGTTCGCAAAAGAAAACAAAAGTATTTGTCCCCCAGCTGTTTACCACAACTTTTACAAATATACTTAATGGACTGAAAAAGTAACTCCACATACTGATTATTTTAATGCTTCAAAAGGCAATTTTGTTTATATTTGTTTATATTTAACAAATTTGTTAAATATAAACAAAATTTGTTTATATTTAACAAAATTTGGCAAAATTTGTTTATATTTAACAAATGCTGTTAATTTATATGAAGACCAAGAAAACACAAAAACAAAGTTACTATTTTAGAAATGAGCTTTTAATTGAAAATAAACCATTTTCAGTTCATGTTCTTACAAATATAAGAATTTCCTCAAACTTTTTTCTACACTGTAAACTCCACTATCTTCACTCTGAAATGAAGTTATTCCTATTTCTACTTCCACAGGAAGTATTGTGTTACTAGATTGCTGTTGCTTAGAAATCATTTTATCAAAATTGAGCTTTGCAGGTTCCACTAGCACTGTATTATAAGAGACATTATTGATACTGTTAAGGGAGAAAAAAGAAAACTCATGAAAAAAAATCCCAAAATGTGTTACAACCACTACACAGCCAGATGGCTGCATTTGTTTAATATGTTGTTTCTCACATTCTTCTGTTTACTTTTCCTGTCACATGAAAGTTGTGCATGTGGTGTGTCAGAGAAAAGCCAAACAGCATTTCAGTAATTCCCTGTCCCTTCTCTAGCATGCTGTCACCTTCAGCTCATGCTTTAACCCGCCAATACTCAACCACCTTATACCTGGAGATAGATCTATTTACACTTCCTTATTATAGTCCAATTCATTCCCCAATTCATTAACTCTTAGACATGATCTATGTCCAAGTAAACTTGGACACGTGTCAAATTACCAGGTAGACGTTGCCAAATAAAGCTATATGTGCTAATAAAGAAGGCGGTCTGCAGTTTAAGCACTTAATACAAAGCAATGCTAAAGCACCACAAGCTCAGCCCTGCAGTACACTCAAACTCCTCTCAGCCCAGCAAGAGAAGAAACTCTGAAGTATTGCTGAGAGTTATCAATAAAGTGCACAGTTGTTTTCTGAATGAGGTGTTCCGCACCTTGTCAGGTTTTAAGTAGTTACTGAAGTTAAAAAAACACCAGCTATGTGGTTCTAATAGGTCTTAGAAGTCTGTCCTCTGTCATATACATACTGCTTTTGCTACAAGCAATCACTAAAGAAAATCCAAACTCAAGCTGATTAATTCAGTGGTGTGCTAAAGAAGATGCTCAAAAAAGGACTGAAAACAGAGAAAGCCAAGCATATTGCAGTCCAGATGGTAGGTCTCAAGCCCAAGGGAAGGGAGCATCACCTCACTATATCCACAGGTTACCTCTACACTGTCTGTGCCCTCTCCCCTTAGCCTTGCCTCCCACTGGCAGCTCCACCAGCCCAGCTGCCTGCCCGGGCTGGATCTGAGCCCAGTTTGAGAACTTCCCCTCCCCTTTCGGCACCCCCAGCCCTCCGGAGAGTCCTTCAGCGCTCCCCAGGAGCGGCAGCTTGCCCAAGGGGCTGCAGGTGGTCTCAGCAGAGTTGGCAAACTGGCCAGCACTCCTACGCAGCCCGCAGTGGCTCAGCCCGAGCTGCTGGGGAGGCCCTGCAAGAAATGCTGTATATCTCCAGCACATTCTGCTCTGGCTCCGCAAACTCATCCTTCACTGGCGCATTCAGGCACTATACCTATGGCCCAAGGCAGCTACTTTCGTTTGGTACACTCCCTGAAGCAGGACTGTTATCCTGAACCCACCCAAATGCCTATGTGCTTGCTCACACTCCTATTCCATAACTTCAGCCACCCACGTTATTGCTTTTACTCCTTATCAGGGCAAGCCAGGATCCAAATATCCTAGCCTTGATTCACAGCATATATGCGTTCAGTTCACCTCACTGCTTCCCACTTACACATTCTTGATGCGTCTCCTCGCAGCAATAAAGCTCTCCCAACAGTGATCCCTCACGATGTGTCTCCTTATCACCCTATTTTGAAAAAGCAGACCAAATGCCTGCTGGAAATTGCAGTTACACAAACACGAGCGTGTGCACAGGCTCAGTGTCCCAAGCATTAGTTTGACACCCTAAAACCTACCAACCCCCTAAGGGTTAACAAAACCACCCGATCGCAAGTCAAAAAGAAATTAACTTTTTTCTCTACTCAGTGCACAGGATGCCAGTGCCACTGTCCCCAAATGCAAGGGTTTACGGAGCTCAAGACGAAGGAAGGAGGCATTTAAGCTGGACAACAACAAAGGATTTTGTAACCTCCTCAGAGCTTCCAAAAAGTGAGCCCTGTAACAGCAGCGAGAGGAGAGCAGCCAGCAGGCACTGAGCAGTCGGAGCTCAGCGAGCCCCTGGGCTCTGACAGACAGCAGCAGCAGCGCTTTAGCAGCGCTGTGTTTTTAAGGCTGGCTGTTTTTTCCTCTGCTCTCTGGCAGAGGGGGATCTATTACGCTTAATAAGAGAAAGGCTACACAGCAAGTCACTACCGGAGTATTACACATCTATCAAGAGAGTACGGGGAAGGGAACCTTTTGCAAGGTCTGATTTTATTTTTCCTTCATATCCCCCCCCCTTTTTCTTAAAAAAAAGCAATAAATAATGTGAGCTGCCTATAAGCCTACTACCCGGCAAAAGCAAGAGGCAAATCAAAGTTGCACCATTTGATATGACAGAAAATATTGCTGCTGCAGCTGCTACCGAGACATTTGAAAGATTCCCCCCCCCCCCCCCCCCCCCACGCCGAAAAACAACAAAATACAAACACCAACCACAAAAGATAGGCTTGTAAGTAAACAACCAACACGCATA
>Ga0181612_171645_pt1 | contig 13272 bp, 10 predicted proteins | sample HoacroProtozoa21_FD_119630 | JGI IMG/M metagenome (GOLD analysis project Ga0181612, IMG submission 119630) | Hoatzin crop microbial communities from Cojedes, Venezuel. Combined Assembly of Gp0051906, Gp0051904, Gp0051908
CCTTCTAGCCGCCGTAGTCGAACTCCATGACCGACGTTGACACCGAGATGCCGCGCTGCTTCTCAATGTCCATCCAATCGGAGGTGGCCGTCTTGCGTATCTTGTTGCTCTTGACGGCTCCCGCCACCTGTATCTGCCCGCCGAAGAGCAGGAATTTCTCCGTCAGAGTGGTCTTTCCTGCGTCGGGGTGTGAGATGATGGCAAAGGTGCGCCGCCTGCTTATTTCTTCGTTCATCGCTCCTTTCTATTTGTTGGCGGTTTCCATTTCACGGATGCACTCTTCGAGCGACGTCTCCCAATAGGGTATCTCTATAGAGTAGGTTTCCTTGATTTTCGTCTTGTCAAGCACGCTGTAGGGCGGACGCTTGGCGGGAGTGGGATATTCCGAGGTGTGGAGCGGGCTGACGCGGCATGTGGTGATGCCGGCAATGCGGTGGATGGCTTTGGCGAAGTCGTACCAACTGATTACGCCCTCGTTGGAGTAGTGGTAGACTCCCGGCTTGATGCCTCCGTCGATGGCGCGGGCGATGGCGCGGGCGAGGTCGCGGGCGTAGGTGGGCGTGCCTATTTGGTCGAACACCACTCCCATCTGCTCTTTCTCCCGTCCGAGCCTGAGCATGGTCTTCACGAAGTTGTTGCCGAAGGTGCTGTAGAGCCATGCCGTGCGGATAATCATCGTGCGGCGGCAGAACTTGCTTGCTGCCAACTCGCCTGCCAACTTGGTGCTGCCGTAGACGGAGTCGGGGCAGGGAGTGTCGCTCTCCAAGTAGGGGCGGTGGCCCGTGCCGTCGAACACGTAGTCGGTGGAAATCTGAATGAGCCATCCGCCGCGCTTCTCCACTGCGGCGGCAAGATAGGCGGGGGCTTCCGAATTGAGGGCGGTGGCAAGCTGATTGTTGCTCTCGGCCTTGTCAACGGCGGTGTAGGCGGCGCAGTTGACTATGCCGTCAATCGCGTTGTCTGCCACAAAACGCTCTATCGCCTCTTGGTCGGTGATGTCGAGCTCGGCAACGTCGGTGTTGAAAAACTTGTGTTCTCTCATCGCGGGCTCAAGACGTTGCATCTCGTTGCCCAATTGGCCGTTACAGCCGGTAATCAGTATGTTCATCTGAATTGTATTGTTGTTTTTTTATTCCTTCTTCTTGTTATCCTTCTTCATGCAGTGGTCGCTCACGAGGCCTACGTAGGTGGAAATCTCGCTCACGGCGTGGGCCGTCTCGGGCGACAGCTCCTTGCCCTGCAGGCGAAGCATCATCGTGCCGTAGAGGGCGTTCATGCACGTCTCCACCTCGCTCTCCTCCTTGTGGGCGCCGCGGTTGCGCAGCTCCACCACAAAGGGCAGCACTTTCAGATAGGCCGAATTGTAGAAGGGGTCGCCGCCTTCCGACAGCTCTTGGGCTGCCGTCTCCAACTGCGCCATCACCTTGCGGTTTACCTCCAAGTGGCCCTGCTCGCGGCGGCCCTCTTGGTTCATCATTCTCACGAGGTGGCCAAACCAATCGGCCTCCTCCTCCTTCTGCTCGGCGGTGTAGTCAAACTGCTCGATATACTCCCTGCGAATGCGGGCAAGCGAGCAGCCGTAGGCGCGTATCGTGTCTTCTATCTGCCACATATAGAGCAGATATTCGGCCAAACTCTCTCTCTTCAATTTCTCTGCTATCTGCATATATATAGTTCCCCTATGTCTGTCCGTCCGTCCGTCTTTATTTTATTGTATCGCTCCCTGCTAATAGTGGAACGTGTAGAGATTGGTGAGCGTCCCGATTAGCACTATCAGCGCAAAGAGCACCACTAAGGAGCCTATCACTTGGTTGATGAGCCTGATGCCGTCGTCGTCGAACTTGCCGCGCACCTTGTCGATGAGCCACGTCAGGCCGTACCACCACAACAGCGCGCCGCCGAAGATGCTCAGGTAGCCAAGCACCATCTCAAACGGATGGTCGTTCACCACAAAGGCAAACTGAGCGAAGCAGGCGAGGAAGAGGAAGACGATGAGCGGGTTGAGAATGGTCAGGCAGAAGGCAGTCCAAGCGTTGTGCAGCAGTGTGCCCTTGCGGTTCGACGATTGGTGAATCTTCTTCGTCGGGTCGCTGCGGTAGCAGTGGATGCCGAACAGCAGCAGTATCACGCTGCCGCTGATTTGAAGGTAGAACACCGTGGCGGGGTCGTTGACAAAGTCCATCACAAAACTCATGCCCAAGCCCGTGATGAGAGCGTAGAGAATGTCGCTGAACGCCGCGCCCACACCCGTGGCAAAACCATACCAACGGCCCTTGTTCAGAGTGCGCTGAACGCAAAGCACGCCCACCGGACCCATTGGCGCCGACGCCAACACGCCGATGATTATCCCCTTGTATATAAAGTCGATTACATCTATATGAAACGGAAATGCCATTACTTTTTTCTCTATTTTCTTAATTCTCAATCTGAGTGAACGAGAAGGGCAGCAGAGCCTTCACGCTGCCGAACACTATCACCTCCGAGCGCGAACAGAGCAACACGCTGATGTCGCGGCCCTGACGCACCTCAAACTCAAGCAACGCCTGACGGCACGAACCGCAGGGGGAGACAGGCTCGGCTACAAGCCCCGCATCGTTGCGCGCAATGATGGCAAGCGCCTCCACCGACACGCCCGGATGCTGAGCGCCCGCCGCAAACAGAGCCGACCGCTCGGCACACATGCACACCGGGAAGGCGGCGTTCTCCTGATTGCAACCGCCAACCAATGTGCCGTCGGAAAGAAGCAGTCCCGCACCAACGCAAAAACGCGAATAGGGGGCGTAGCTCCGCTCCGTCATCTGCTCGGCCAATGCCACCGCGCCCTGCCAACGCTCAGGAAGCTCCGAGCGAAGAGCTACCTCGTATGTAGTCCTGATTTCCTCTGTTTTCATACTCCGAATGTTAAAATCAACGGCAAAGATAACAAATATTCGACAAACAAAAGCGCATCGTCCGCTTTTTTTGCTAATTTTGCACAAAAAACAGACATAGAGCATGAAAAAGTGGACCATAGCGGCACTTCTGTGCATCATTGCCACGGCTGCGGAAGCACAGTCGAAGTGGAACGCCGTCTATCAGCAATACATCGACCAATACAAGGACCTCGCCATAGCGCAAATGCAGAAGTACGGCATCCCCGCAAGCATAACGCTCGCGCAGGGAGTGTTCGAGTCGGCAGCAGGACAAAGCCGCCTCGCAAGGCTCGGAAACAACCACTTCGGAATAAAATGCCACGGATGGAGAGGAGAGGCAATCTACCACGACGACGACCGGACAGGAGAATGTTTCAGGGCATACCCAACGCCATACGACTCCTTCGAAGACCACTCCAAATTCCTAAAAAACGGAAAAAGATACCAAAGGCTCTTCACACTCAAACGAACCGACTACAAAGGATGGGCAAGAGGACTCAAAGCGGCGGGATATGCAACCAACCCGGCATACGCCGACCGCCTAATCGACCTCATACAACTATACAAACTCTACCGATACGACACTGCAACAAAATATGACAAACTGCTTGCCGAAAAATTTACAAAAGACAAACCGGCACGACCCGGAACGCCGCTGCACCGAATATGGATGTACAACAAAAACTACTACCTCAAAGCGCGGCGCGGCGACACCTTCGAGACAATAGCGCAGGAGGTGGAAATATCTGCCAAGAAACTCGCACGATACAACGAGCGCAACATCGACGACCGACTGCAAGAGGGCGACATTATATACCTGAAAAAGAAACAGAAAAAGGCCGCGAAGGAATACAACGGAAGAAAACACCACGTCAAACGGGGCGACTCAATGTACTCCATCGCGCAGTTCTACGGCATACGGCTGAAATCGCTCTACAAAATGAACCACCTGCCGAAAGACTATCAGGCAACAATCGGCGACCAACTGAAAGTGAGATAAAACGCGACAAACGCTTTGCCGTTTCAAAAAAAGAGAGTAACTTTGCAGACGAAAACAACAATAAAACAATAAAACCTAACTAAAACGATGAACAAAAAATTCATTGCCGCAATGGCAGCAATCGTAGTGGCAACGGCAGCCACTGCAAAACAAAAAAGCGAAAACCGCCACAACGGCTACCCCTACTCGCAAGTACCATTCACAGCAGTAAAGGTGGCGCAAAAGTCATTTTGGGGACAAAGGCTCAAAGCCTGCGAAGACGTAACCATTCCACTCGCGTTCAGCAAGTGCGAAAGCGAAGGGCGATACGAAAACTTCGTCAAAGCAGCCCACCCAAGCAAAGACTACAAAGTAACAGGCTACTCCTTCGACGACACCGACGTCTATAAAACCATCGAAGGAGCAAGCTACATACTGCAAACCTACCCCAACAAACGCCTCGAACACTACATCGACAGCGTGCTCGACATCGTGGCCGCAGCGCAGGAGAAAGACGGATACCTCTACACCTCGCGAACCATGAACCCCGACAAACCGCACGAATGGGCAGGACCGAAACGGTGGAGCAAGGTGGAAGACCTCTCACACGAGTTCTACAACCTCGGACACATGATCGACGGAGCAGTGGCGCATTGGCAGGCCACAGGGTCAACGAAATTCCTCAACATCGCCCGACGCTACGCCGACTGCGTGGTGCGCGAGGTGGGACCGAACAAAGGACAAGCCTGCGTCGTGCCGGGACATCAGATTGCAGAAATGGCACTCGCTAAACTCTATCTCGCAACAGGTGAGAAGAAATATCTCGACGAGGCAAAATTCTTCCTCGACTACCGCGGCAAAACTTCAGTGAAGACAGAGTATTCGCAAAGCCATCAGCCCGTTACAGAACAGTCGGAAGCCGTAGGCCACGCCGTCAGAGCAGGATATATGTACGCCGGAATGGCCGACGTGGCAGCGCTCACAGGCGACAAGGCATACATCGACGCCATCGACCGCATTTGGCACAACATCGTATATAAAAAGTACTACATCACCGGAGGCGTGGGCGCAACAGCAAGCGGAGAGGCTTTCGGCAAAAACTACGAACTGCCCAACATGAGCGCCTACTGCGAGACGTGCGCCGCAATAGCACAGGTGTATCTCAACCACCGACTCTTCCTGCTCCACGGCAACAGCAAATACATCGACTGCATGGAGCGCACGCTCTACAACGGAGTAATCAGCGGAATGAGCATCGACGGCGGAGCTTTCTTCTATCCCAACCCGCTCGAGTCGATGGGACAGCACCAACGCCAACCGTGGTTCGGATGCGCCTGCTGCCCAAGCAACATCGCAAGGTTCATACCCTCAATACCGGGATACATCTACGCAACAAAAGACAAACGCCTCTACGTCAATCTCTACAACTCAAACACGTCAAACATAAGCGTCAACGGAAAGAACGTAACACTTGAAGAGACAACCAATTATCCGTGGGACGGCAACGTCAGCATAACCATCGCAAAAAACAATGCAGGAACATTCGAAATGATGCTCCGCATACCCGGATGGGTGAAGGGCGAGGCAGTGCCCTCCGACCTCTACTCCTACTCCGACAACGTGCGGCTGAACTACACCGTGAAAGTGAACGGAAAGACCGCCGAAGGAACAATGAAAGACGGCTATCTCGCCATCAACCGCAAATGGAAAAAGGGCGACAAAATAGAGCTGCACTTCGACATGGAACCGCGAACAGTGAGAGCCAACAACCTCGTAACCGCCGACCGAGGCAGAATAGCCATCGAGCGCGGACCGCTCGTCTATTGCGCCGAATGGCCCGACAACGACTTCAACGTGTTGGGACTGCTCATGAACCAATCGCCCGCCTTCGCGCTATCACACAAAGAGATAGCAAAAACCAACGTAGTAACACTTGAAGGAAAGGCACAGACGCTCAACTTCGGCGACGACGGACGGCTCAAAGCCACCGACGTGAAACTCACACTCATACCTTATTACGCTTGGAACCACCGCGGAGCAGGCAACATGGACGTTTGGATGGCACAAGACCTCAACGCCACAACGCCCGCAAAGGCGCCCACGCTCGCCTCGCGCTCAAAACTCACCGCATCCATCGAAAGCCCAAGCCTCTCGGCAGTCAACGACAGGCTCGTGCCGAAAGACGGCGACGACCGCTCGATGCCCTACATCCATTGGTGGCCAAAGAAAGCCACAACCGAATGGATTGCCTACCAACTGCCCGAAAAAGCCGAAGTGAAAAGCTCGACAGTATATTGGTTCGACGACGGACCGTGGGGAGGATGCCGTGTGCCAAAGAGTTGGCAGATAGAGTACAAGACCGACGCAGGAGCATGGCAAGCAGTAAAGCCGCTCGGAAAATATCCCGTGCAGAAGGGCGCCCCATGCACCGTCAACTTCGAGCCCGTGAAGACCACCGCCGTGCGCCTCGTCATTCAGCAGCCCGACGACTACTCCACAGGAGTGTTCGAATGGGAGATTAAATAAATTTACGAGTTACGAATAACTCCCAATAACTCCCAATAACTCCCAATAAATAACTCCCAATAACTCCGGTTAACTCCCGCTAACTCCGGTTAACTCCCATAGCGAAGCGATAACTCCCGCTAACTCCCATAGCGAAGCGATAACTCCCGCTAACTCCCGTAAAAAAAAAATGAAAATATCAACCCTCATCTCCGAGACGCTCAACATCAAGCCGACAAGCGTGGAAAACACACTCGCGCTGCTCGACCTCGGAGCAACAATACCCTTCATCAGCCGATACAGAAAAGAACGCACAGGAGGGCTCGACGAAGTGCAGATAACGCAAATAAGCGAACTCTACGACAAACTCAACGCCCTCGCTAAACGAAAGGAAACCATCACAGCAACCATCGACGCACAAGGAAAACTCACCGACGCACTGCGCACGCGCATCGACGAATGTTGGGACGCTACAGAACTCGAAGACATCTACCTGCCCTACAAGCCAAAACGGCGCACAAGGGCACAAGTGGCGCGCGAACAGGGGCTAGAACCACTCGCCACACTCATCATGCTCCAACGAGAGCCCGACCCCGAACAGGCAGCGAGGCGATACGTGCGAGGCGACGTGAAAGACACCGCACAGGCTCTGCAAGGGGCAAGGGACATCATTGCCGAACAGGTGAGCGAAGACGAACAGACACGCAACACCGTGCGCGCGGCCTTCCGACGCGCAGCCACCATCAACTCGCGCGCCGTAAAAGCAAAACAAGAAACCGACGAGGCCGCAAAATATAAAGATTATTTCAATTGGAGCGAACCGCTCCGACGATGCTCCTCCCACCGCCTCCTCGCCATGAGGAGAGGCGAAAGCGAAGGACTGCTGAGAGTATCAATCACGCCCGACGACGACCCAACAGAGAGGCTCAGGCGACGCTACGTGCGCGGCACAGGCAAATGCTCGCAACTCGTCGCCGAAGCCGTTGACGACGCCTACAAACGGCTCATCCGTCCGTCAATCGAAAACGAGTTTGCAGCCCAAAGCAAAGAGCAGGCCGACGACGAGGCCATCAACGTGTTCGCCCGAAACCTGCGCCAACTGCTGCTCGCGCCGCCGCTCGGACCAAAGCGAGTGATGGGCATCGACCCGGGCTTCCGCACAGGATGCAAAGTGGTCTGCCTCAACGAGCAAGGCACGCTCCTCCACCACGAAGCCATCTTCCCCCACCCGCCCAAGAATTGGAGAATGCAGGCAGCAGTAAGCATCGAACAACTTGTAAAAGATTATCGCATAGAGGCAATAGCCATCGGCAACGGAACGGCAAGCCGCGAAACAGAAGAATTTATCGGCGAACTGAACCTCAACGGCATCGACACATTCGTGGTCAGCGAAGACGGAGCGTCAATCTACTCGGCATCGAAAACAGCCCGAGAAGAGTTCCCCGACGAAGACGTAACCGTGCGCGGAGCTGTGTCGATAGCGCGGCGACTGATGGACCCGCTCGCCGAACTCGTAAAGATTGACCCAAAGAGCATCGGAGTGGGACAATACCAACACGACGTGGACCAAACGAAACTGCGCCGACAACTCGAAACCACCGTCCTGCTATGCGTCAACTCAGTGGGAGTCAACGTCAACACGGCAAGCCAACACCTGCTGAACTACGTCAGCGGACTCGGGCCGCAACTCGCGAAAAACATCGTTGACTACCGCCGCGACAACGGACCATTCACCTCGCGCGCGCAACTGAAAAAGGTGGCACGGCTCGGACCGACGGCCTTCGAACAGTGCGCCGCCTTCCTGCGAATACCCGAAGCCAAAAACCCATTAGACAACTCGGCCGTGCACCCCGAAAGCTACCCGATAGTGGAACAGATGGCCCGCGACGAACAGTGCACCGTGGCAGAACTCATGGCCAACCCGCAGAAACGCAGCCACATAGACATCAGCCGATACATCACCCCCACCGCAGGCGAACCAACACTGCGCGACATAATGGCCGAACTCGAAAAACCCGCCCGCGACCCGAGAGAACCGCTCGAAGCCTTCCACTTCGACCCACGAGTGAAGACCATCGACGACCTCGAAGAGGGAATGGTGCTGCCCGGCATCGTTACAAACATCACCAACTTCGGAGCCTTCGTTGACATAGGAGTGCATCAAGACGGGCTCATTCACATCTCGCAAATGGCCGACCGATACGTGAGCGACCCAAACAAAGTGGTCAAACTCCACCAACACCTGCGAGTGAAGGTAACTGCCATCGACACACGAAGAAAGAGAATATCGCTCACCCTAAAGTTTAAGGAATGACCTACAGCGAATGGCTCGCCACGCAACTGCCCTGCCGAGTGCAAAAGATTAGCATCGACGCAGGCTTCACCTGCCCCAACCGCGACGGAACCAAAGGCACAGGCGGATGCGTCTACTGCAACAACCGCTCGTTCAGCCCCGCCTACACAGGCCACGGCAAAAGCATCAGAGAACAACTCGAAGAGGGCAAACGATTCTTCGCAAGGAAATATCCCGAAATGAAATACTTGGCCTACTTTCAGAGCTACTCCAACACCTACGCCCCAACCGACACTCTCAGACGACGTTACGAAGAGGCGCTCAGCGTTGACGGAGTGGCAGGACTCGTCGTCGCCACGCGCCCCGACTGCCTCAGCCAAGAGACGCTCGACCTGCTAGCCGACCTCGCCCGTCAGACCTTCCTCATAGTGGAGTACGGCGTGGAGACGGCCAACGACGCCACACTGCGCCTGATACCCCGCTGCCACACCTTCGACGACAGCCGCCGCGCCATAGAGCAGACCGCCGCAAGAGGCATCACCACCTCTGCCCACATCATTCTCGGCCTGCCGGGCGAAGACGCCGACGAATGTCTCCGTCAGGCTCCCCTGATTAGCGCCCTGCCCATCCGCCTCGTGAAGCTCCATCAGCTGCAAGTGGTGCGCGGCACAGCCCTCGCGCGCGCGTACCTTTCCAAAGAAGACTCTCCCCTGAAGCCCCGCCCCTTCTCGCTCGACGAGTATCTCTCCCTCGTGCGCCGCTACACCGCCCTCCTCCGCCCCGACATCGTCGTTGAGCGCTACGTCTCCGAGACCCCCTCCTCCCTCCTAATCGCCCCCCGATGGGGCGTGAAAAACCACGAGTTCGCCGCAATGGTCTGACGCGAGTTACGAGTTACAGCGACTAACTCCACACTCAGAAAGAGAGTGCAAGAGAGCCGCTGCTCCCCTGCACTCAACCAAGTGCATATCCGAAAAAAGAACGCATTGGAAGGGCGTCCTTCATGAAATATGACTACAAATATACGGATTTTATCCACTATCTCACTTATATTTTTGCATTATTTCGCCTTTTTAACTTTCAATAGCACTCCGCACGTATGGCGGCAGAGAGCGTCAAAATCATGGGGCGAGCCGTCTGTTGGGCGCAGGCGGAGAGAGAGTCATTCGGGGGAGCGAGAGACGGTTGAGGGAGAGAGAGAGGGGCGTCCGTCCGTCCGTCCGTCCCTCTCCGTCCTTCTCTCCTTTCCTCTCCTCCTCCCTCTCCTCCTCCCTCTCCTCCTCCCTCTCCGTCCTTCTCTCCTTTCCTCTCCTCCTTCACTCTCCTCCTCCACTTGCGTGCGCGAGAGCTTAGCAAAAGGTAAAGAAAAAAGTTTAAATAATAAAGTAAAAATGTTTTACGTATAAAATTTAAATATTAAAAGTTCAACGTTTAGAGAATGTAGCCTTCTCAATCTCCTCAAAGCTTCCGCTTGTGATTGATACGGTGCCGCGCTTGATTAGTTTTCTGAGAGCGTCGCGGGCAGCCTCGCAGTCGCCCTTCTGTCCTATTTGCTTTCGCACAAGGAGATAGTCAGCCCAAGTGAAATTCTCCTTCAGAGCGTCGGTGGCCTTGCGGGGCTTCAGCGTTACCACCGCCTGAGCGACCTTTTCATATTCGCCCGAAAAATATTTCATTTTCATATACATATCATATTTAAACATCCACAGGGCGAGATTCTCAACCTGCCGCGACCACTTGCCTTCGGCCATAGCGATTATATAGGCGCGACGCATAACGTCGGTAATCGCGGGTATATAGAAGGCACTGTAGAGCTTATTTCCGTAGTCTTCTTTATCTGCCCACGCCAATTCGTGGAGTTTTTTGTGTGTCTCTCGCTGACGCTTGCCGAAGTTTTGTATCCCGTGAAGGCTGCTCAGCCTGTTCACGGCTTCTGCCACCACCTTGGCTACCTCCTCTGCGTGGACGGCGCGTGCGTTGTCGCCTAGCACCCCGTCCTCCCGTGGGGGGACTTCGGCGATGGCAAAGCGTCTCAGGTTGCCTCGCGCGGTGCGCTCCCCCCCGAGAATGAGGAGTATTTGGTCGGAAGTGCCCGTGACGAGCAGGTTCCAACGTATATTAGTCTGGACAGAGACGGCGTCCTGTGATACTCGCTCCTGACCACCGCGCGCTTGGTCGTAGGCCAAACGAAGTGTGGCGTAGATTTTTTTTCCGAGGTCGCTGTTCATCAGGTCCTCTGCCTCCTCCACGCAAGTGTAGGCGGGCAGTTTCCCCGCTGCGTCGTTGTCCCACATTGCCCGCGACAAAGCAGCGGGGGTCATATCGATGCTCAAAAGGCGTTTCACAATCCCGGGACGCGCCTCTGTAGTCTTGTGGCGGTCCCTCCATTGCTGCTCTTCCTGCCGCGCGGCATCTTCTCCCGCACGCAGGGGATAGAGAATGCCTTCGTTGAGTTGCTTCGAAAAACTCTTGCCCGCGTTGGAATCGCCTGTCACCGCCGAATAGCAGGCACAGGGTTGCTCTGATATGTTGACGACCACGCGCACGTCGCCGCATACGTAGGTGGCAAGCGCGGGGAACATACCAACTACACAGGACTCTCTCGCCTTCTCCGGCACAAACTTTAGAAGCTTGCGCACGAGGGGTGGCAGGTCCTTGTCGGCAGGCAGCGCGGGGGCCTCAGGCTCGGCCTCCTTCTGACCCGCCTCGCGCAGCAGACCGTTCAGAACGTTAGTTAGCTTGTGTGGCGTGCCACACAGGGGCTTCTGAGTTGCGCTCACGCAAATCTTTTTCACCTCCTCCTCAGGCAGCCCCCAACGGGGAGCCACCTGATAAAGCCAACTTGCGTTGTTGTCGCAAATGGCGCGAAGCTGAAACAGATATTTGCTCAGCGAAGTGTTGCGCTCGCCCTCAACGGGTTCGCCGCCATAGTTCAGCTCCGCCCACCGCTTGTTTATTTGCGTGAAGGTGATACCCTTGTAATTGTCGGGGTATGTCCGTCCGTCCGTCTGTATGACAGTCGTAGACGACGTCTCAGAGGGAAGAATAGGAGTTGTTGAAGTCTGAGTTTCAGGACGGCCGACAGGACGTGTGGCCGAAAGGTTGTCAGGGTCGTTGAAGAGTACCGTATCGTCTCTGTACAGCACTGCCGGCTGCGGGCAGAGGTAGAACGGTTGAGAAATCTTTTCAGCGGCTGCGTCGTGCTCAAGCCCAATCAGGCCGTCCATACGCAGTGAGAAATTGTGTAGACTCTCCCCGCGCTTAGCGCGAGCAATTATTCTAATGCCGTCCTGCGACGGAGTGACCTCTACGAAGCCCAAACCCCACTCCTTCTCATGTCCACGTATCCTCTGCTCAAACAGTTCCTGAGGCGACAGCCCGCAAGCCTCGCGCAGATGGTCGTAGTCAACCCACGAGTTAGAACCAATCACCGCCGAAGCGTCGCAACGATGGTCGTCGGTGAACGACTTGCAGTTGGGCATCACCACCGGGAACTGTTTTTTCAGTGCGTCCTTCTTCGCCTCCCACTCTTCCTCCGAAAGAGTGCCCGTCTGACGGGAGGCATAGATAGTTTCCAACTGTTCCCAAATCTGTGTCGAGCGCGCGTCGCTGAGCGCGATGTTAAGACCGCGAGCGTCGAGATAGACAATCTCGCGCGACTTGGTTATTGACTCACAGAATGGAAGCGGCTGTGGGGTTGCCACAGGGTCTTTCACCACCGTTCTGTTCTCCTGCGAACTGAAGTTCGCTTGCTCCGTTGCGGAGCTTAATGATTTAGTAATCATATATAAAAAATTAAATTAAATATATCGAGGGACTTTCCCTCGCTTTTTTTTTTTTTTCTGTCTTTTTTTAAAATTTTTCCATAAATTTAATTCTACTGCAAAGGTACAACATATAACACCTGTATGCAAATTCGGGCCTTTCATTTAACTTCTTTTAATAAAAAACACCCATTTCCCCCGTAAATCGGGGAGAAAAAAACGCAAAACTACTCAAAATCGCGCAAAAGGTCTAAACTAAAGGATTTGCTATGCGAAGCACTCATCCTCTCGCGCGCGCGTACATTTAATTATATATATAGAGAAACATTGAAATTATCAAAACATAAAAAAACTTAAAAAATTGCTTGGAATTTGCATATCTCAAAAAACAAAAAAACATAAAAATTTGCTTGGAATTTGCACATTCCAAAAGTTAACGTAGCTTAATATTCACAGCTATCGCTCTGACACCTCGCAGCAGCCCCCGACAGCCTGCCCTCCACGCACGCTCTGCCCTTCAGCAGACTGCCGACAGCAGCCCTCCACGCTCCACGCGCGTCAGCAAGCTCCCGACGACAAAGTACCGCCGCCCCGCTCCATCGCGCAGCATTCCCCCGCCACCATTCAAGGAGACGCAAACCACCGCGCCAAACCGCGCAGCACAGCACAGACAAAAGAGAAGAATTTGAGCGACGGACGGACGGACGGACGGACATACCCTGCCTACCTCCTAACCCCCACGCACGCAAGAGAGAAAAAGAGAATATATAATATATACATAAATAATAATAAATATACAATAATAATAATAACCTCTAA
>Ga0181612_176019_pt1 | contig 13272 bp, 4 predicted proteins | sample HoacroProtozoa21_FD_119630 | JGI IMG/M metagenome (GOLD analysis project Ga0181612, IMG submission 119630) | Hoatzin crop microbial communities from Cojedes, Venezuel. Combined Assembly of Gp0051906, Gp0051904, Gp0051908
ATAAATTACCAAGCTACGAAGACTCCAGAAACATGCCACCTAAGCAGTTTCCAAGTATTTACTGTCTTGCAGACATACGTTGTAATTTTAGAATTAAGTACAGTGATTACTTTTGCACATCAGTAGTCAACAGCTCTGAGTGGTTTACATAAAGAGGGGCTTTAAATACAAACCATATTTAATCAATTTATAATTTAAAAGCAAAAGCATCACTTTTAGAAAAGATGGTTAAAGCCATCTTCAAAGAAGAACTGGAATAGGACAGAACTGCTTGTTGATGTTTCAAAAACCACTCAACACTCTCTAACATGCTGTGCTGGCAAATAGCTACAAGTTTCACTCGCTTCTTATTTTTTTGTCTGGGCTGATGAACTACATAATAATATTTTTGAAAAATACTTTACATGTGTTCACCTGTAAAATATTTTATCTGAAAAATACTTTACCTGTATTTTTCTCACTCCTTCCTTCAACAGCTAGAACAACTTGCCAACACACAAAAAATACATTTAAACTTAAATTTTTTAAAAATTACAAAATTTCTTTTAAAATCTATACTTTTGATAGTACGTTAATTACCATAAATCAGGTAACAACTAGGGTCTGGACATCTAAATGTAAGATATCAGCTTCAATAAACTGGTTTAAAAGTCACACTCTTAGTTAAACAATTGTCATTGTGAATATATGTCATAAATTTCTCATTTTCTCCCTTCAGATAGTCTTCTGTTGACTTCAGTTCTTCCATCTTCCCCAAATAACATTCTCCCTAAGTATTCAATGTTTTGCTCTTACCCTACACTGTATAAATTGGCTTAAAAAGCTAGGTAGAAAATAGCCTAGTAGGAAAAGTATGCAGCAGATGCAGCAGCAGGGTAGGAGGAGATAAAACCAATAGACGAATAGAGTGTAATAGTTCAACATTAAATGTAAAGTGTTTGTGATAACTGGTAGATACTATTTCATTTCAAATCAGGTTAGTGACATCAACATATGACTAAGAAGTAACTAGAAGTAGAAAAATATCCAAATCCACTTTTAGTAATAATTATATTTTTATATTGAAGAAGCATTATATTTAGTCCTATATGAAGCTTTTGTAAAATCTGTTATACACTCTTTCTAATCACCTCTATCCATTAAATATGTGACATAAAACCAAGCTACTATGCCCCATTTTGAAAAATTTCTCAGAAATCTTTGGTTTTTTTAAAAAGGTTTACTCCTCAGCAACTCTGACAAAAAAATTAAGCCTACAGAAGGTATACACAGCAGCTTTGATGGTTTCACAGTGCATGAAAGATTCCTGAAATAAGGAGCACATGGAGGCCTTTACTAATAACCATCAATACTTTATCATTTTCTGCCTTGGCAATGCTTGTGAAGACTTTGGAAGCCATAATACTAACTGTTGTAAAAATGTATTAGACCACAATCACTCATTCGCTTGTATCAATAAACATTTCCACATACAGATTTCTACTCTCTCATTTTGTTCACTCCCATTGCCATTTCAGCATGCAGTCATGAAGTGAGCTGGCTACACATGGATGCACCAAGGTCCTATCATGGTTCAACCTTATGGAGAATTCTCTTGGAAATTAATTTGGTTTTCACTCTGGTTATAAAAATCCATATTTTTGGAGGACAGGGCTGAAATCATGTTCATATCCAACATAATGTCACTCCACCTCCTATAAATAGCAATTGCTGGAAGGACTAATTAGAAGTCAAAGAGCATTGTGTCCTGCGTGCAGAAGCTTACCTGTAAATGTACAAGGGTTAGTTCTGCAAGAAAGAACAAGGATACATTTCAAAAGTTCTGACATTACAAATCAATAAATTACCTTGAATTACTTTTTTCTTAAAATGTTGAATGACAGATAATATGCTTCTATTTGTCCTGCTAACCACATTAAAAGCACGCACATGAATCAAATACATTAAGATGAGAAAAGCTGTACAAAAAGAATGACCGCCTCTGTGCTCGTGAATGAAGTGTGACAAGAGAAAGCCCTAAGCTCCAGTGTAGCAGTACTGCTACTTTTACATCACACCACAGAAAGGAAGAACAGCATGCAAAAGGAGACAATTTTTAAGTAGATCTCTTAAATATAGTAAATAGCAACAGAATAAAATAGAAAAAAACCCCACCTGTTGTGTACATTGCCATGACTAGAGTAATTATTTCTGCATTTTCCACCTCCAAAATCAATACGAAAGTCTTCCCACAAACTGCTGTATACTAAAAGGTTATCCCAGACTGAGATATGAGACCTTTCATAAGACATCTCTCATAAGAGACCACAGGAGGTCACACAACGTGATCACCATCTGATACCAGCTATCTGACTTCACAAAATTAAAGCAATCATCTACGCTTCACCTAAAACACAAGGTCCAGCACAATCCTTAGGAAGTCACTCACAGGGTTAGTTGGGGAAGGAGGAGGTTATGCGTTGGTTTTGCCGTTTGTCTAGCCCCAGTTTCCAATCACACCAACTCCCACATCAGCACAAAAAGACCAAAAATAAGTCACCCTTAGCCTTTTCTTGACAATTTTAATGGAATAAACTCCAGAGGTTTGGGATAGAGGCTGTTTCTGCTCCAGCAAACTGACTTCAACAAGCTCTGTAGAGGATCTGGCACTCCACAATTTTGCCTTTCACCTTCTACAACAGACCAATCCAATATCTAAAACTTTTTGAGATTAGCATCATCTCTTAGGAGTTTTGTGACTACCAGCTTTTGTTTTCAATATCCCATAATGCTGCCCTATTATTAATTTCAGATTTTCTTCAGCAGGAGAAATTTGATCAAAGTCTTGCAAAGTCAGAAAACCACACAATTTTTGATCCCTTAGCTCTGCCAGGGTTATTGATGAACGTGAAGTACATGTCAAAAATCAGTCTTCTAGAAATGCAGCACTATGTGCAGACCATTTTGGAATTGATCCCATCATGTTGGGGCTTTCTGCCATTGCTCTCCAAATCTAAATGCTTTCTGTCCTTAATTATCTTCCTGTACAAACAGTGGTCCAACTTGCAAAATTATTTGCCATTCACTACCTGCTTTACATTTCCAGTCTTCATAATATCTCTGGAGCTCATAAAGACCATGAAAGCATTTCCAGCTGACTAGAGCAGTGGGAAGAAGGGGCATACACCATCTTGACAGGCTGCTACCTGAACTCCTTTCTCATGCAGAAACCTGAGTGCCAAGGCTTCAGGTCACACTCTCCCCTAGCTGTGAAGTGGATAAGGGCATGCTCAAAGGACATGCAGCTCCCTCGTGTAGCTCCTCTTTGGCCTCGTTATTTCTGCCTCATAATGACATTACTGCTTTTTACATGACAGCAACAGGAGTGAACAGCTAAGCTTAAACATGGACATGATAACTCCCTTATCAAAACGTGTATTTAGAAGCAAAGCAAGATATGAAACAAGCATCATACACTCCACTGAGTTACAGAGACATGCTGCCATGCACCTCAAAATCTTTTATTGTCTAACTGAGCAAGCTCTGAATGAATTGAAAGTTGAAAAATAACATAATCTTCCATGCACATATCCCACCTTTTATAAAACAGATTATTCTTAGCAATGCATTTCTCTAACCCAGCCCTAAAACATCACACATTCGGTGGCACCACATTGAATTCTCCCTTCTGAGTTGCAGTGTAATGTTACTACAACATTAGGAAAGTTTACTCCAAATCTGAGTAATTTGAGTTACAAGCTCAAAAGCTTCTGTCACTGCAATGACAGAAGAAGGCATCCTTCCACCAAGACTCGCAGTTCAAGCACCACTGTGTAGTGAATGACGTGGACTCTTCATTCAATCTGAGAAAAAGCTTCTCCAGGGGAGAAATTACCAGATCTTGCTGCCTGATTAGGTTAAAATGGTATCAGGTCATTGGTACTGTGAAGCCCACCTTCAGTTACTCCTTCCCGATGCTGGGGCATCAGTACAGCGGGACTCACACCATCAACACATGAAAGCTGGACACCCTCCACATCCTCCCTTAGCACTGTTTAGCCTGCACAGCCTAGTCATTCATTTCGACCACACTTACACACATTCAGACTAAAATCCTGATATTGAGGGGAATGATGGCCAACCATCCCACCTGAGCAGGATACACATTTTCTACTGGCAAGGTGAGCTTCCCACCACAATATTACTGCTTTCATACCAGATCTGATGCCTCCCAAGGGGTTAAATTTAAAAGGTTGTACATAATATATTCCCCCACTTTCCAGAAACACAGGTCACGCATATGGGATGTGCAGTGTGCACTCTCATTTCCCAGATGTAGTCCCTTTCCAGAGGATGAGGTAATTCTCAGCAAAAGAAAATCATTATTTGTAGCAAATCTTTATTTATTATATAAATCTATTGCAAATACTAAAAGCTCTCAGATTCAACCACTATAATTCTGTCACCTTCTAGTTAGAAAGTTGCAGTTGTTCAAAGCAAAGCATAAACAGCATTCAGTATTCAAGACAAGGTTAGTTAAATTAAAAAATGATTATTGGGATTAATAAGTAGAAAAGCAATAACAGGGAAAAAATCTTACAGCTACTTTTTGTATTTAGAACTTGTTTTCAGCTTTGTCAATCAAACTGTTCCCACTACGTACGTCAGAACATTCCCAAACATCAGAAAAACACAAATATTAACTTGAAGTGCAGAATATTTACAAAGAACATAATGTATACTGTACACCTGGTTGAAAAAATTTGTACGGTTTAATTCCAATATTCCTGTAATTTTGTTTCTATCTGACAAATGGAGAATTTATTTAACCAATCAGTAAAGAGAAACTTAGAAATTCATAATACCCTACCGAACTTTATAACGTACCCTGCACTCATGACCAGGGTATGTTATACCTGAAAGCTGATGAGATCACAGGCTACCAATACCACAGTTAAAGAATAAAACAATGACAATTCAGTGAGCAGTTACAGCTGTAACTTGCTAATTTTGTCTCAAGGGGTCATAAAGAAGACTATGTGCTATACTGCCATGTCTGCTAAGCTAAACACCTTTCCAAAGTTTTAAAAATAAATTGTCGGTATATACAGCAGGAATGTTACTGCTTGCTAGAAGAACTGACTAACAACAAAGAACTGAAAGAGTGAAAAAGAATTGATTTGGGTTCACAGGACAAAAAGTCTCATTAATCCTGATTAGGTCACAGGCATCCAGGGAACAACTGGGTCCAACAGAATTTATTTCATCCCTGCCTAGTAGAAGTTGTTGTTATAATTCACACAAATATGCACTGCTACTGTTATCATTCATGTTTTGATCTAGCAAACTAGGCTGCATTGGAAGAGAAGCAAGAAGCAGAAGGTGATGAGAAAAGTGACCTCATTACAACAGGCACAAAATCCTATCCTCAAACCCATTAACTACAGCTGTGTGAAATATTTCTGATGAAAACCTATTAAATGTTCTAGCTGACCTCAACACTCATTTCTTTTTGTAAAACACACCTAGTTTTCCTACTGTCCTGGTTAATAAACCAAACCCCCCCTGGATAATACTTTAATGAAATATGTTTAATTTAATACCACTTGATATATTGCTTCAAGATTCACTTTAATTTTGTTATAAGATTTGAATGCTTAGTGCTTTATTTTATTGAAATTATTGAACAACTCAAATATTTTCAGCTGTTTTTATCCTATCACTGCAAATTAACCGAAAAAATACATATTAGCAAAGTTCTTACCTCAGTGCCTCTGATTCACACAGGATACCCACCAAAGTCCATACGGTTTTATACTCTGTGGATGTCTAGATAGCTGCAATTTGATTTCTTGAAAAGTGCCTTCCCTCCCTGAAAAAAGGGCTTGCAGTAGCAGTGGGTTGCTGTTCATTACTGTCACTGCTCTATAGCAGATGGAACAGTTGCCAATGTGTTTTGTGCAAGTGGCCCGTGACTCTCAAATTCATTTCCCTATTGGCCTGCCAACATCTCAACTGATTAACCTCTCAGCAAGTTTTGGAGACTCAGAGATGCATTTTGGTTCCTCTCCTTGTCCTCCAGACATCCATAGACTAGGCAGGTTAAACAAGATGAGCTTCTGCTCATTCCATCAAAATAGCTAATGTGATCAACTATTTATAGTACTAAGAAAAATTAAATGAAATTATAGACACTTTCTTAATATTGCATAGTCATAAAGACAGTAAAAATACCCAGAATTATGGCTAGGCACTTTAAAAGTAAAATACAAAACAAACTTTGATTTGCCTGTTCAGTGCAGCTATTAACACTTGCTATGATAATTCAACTACTGAATTGGTCTGCATTTGCACAATTTTATTTATTTCAAGGCATAAGTTTGCATCATCTACATTTGAGATAAAAAGTATGCTTTGTACAGAAGCTGTGGCTTAAGTATCATACATTCTTTGTATCATATTATCTCATGTTAAAAGTAATAAACTGATAGGATGGGACAAAGAAGGTCTGGTCTAGAAGGGTTCTATTTCTTTCCATTTTCTCTCTGTCAGGTAAGACATCCCCCCTAAAGTATGGTTATTTCTCCCTCACCTCATCATTTCTTCTCCTCATTGTCATTTTTTTTCTTGCAATCAATTTATAATGTAAAGAAACTTAGATATTGACATCCCTAACCAACATTTACCAAAGGTTAATTACTCTCAATATGGAATTTTTCACATTTCTTTTCCCACTTTTAACCTGAATTGGTCTAGCATCAACGACCAACCACTAACTCACATTGTACCATTTTCTGCTGAAAAACCCTTCAGTATAAGGAATCTGCTCCCCAGATATATAGTTGTAAAGCATGATTAAGTCATATTCATCACTTGAGTAAAACAAATTAAGTGTCTTTATTATCTTACGATGGAACTTTCTTTTTTTTAATAACTCTTGAATCTTTCCCTGGCTCCTTCCCAACTGTTCAGGCTGCATTTCACCTGCTGAGGCACAAGGCTTCTAACCCCAAAATAAGTTAATGAATGCAGCATCTAACTTCTCCCACTTAGTACCCCACAATTTAGATATGCATAGCTAGTATTTCCTCTCAGTCACAGCATCGCAGTGGAAAGTCATTGGTCAATCAAAAGTTACTGCTGCTGCTGCACTCCTCTTATTTTTTTTTCCTAATATTCTGGGCTGGTTTACGCTACTTGTATACCTTTGTATTTGACTGACCCAGGTCTTTATTTACAACAAAGCAAAGATTTCTTCTCAATCATTTGTTAAAAAATTGAAATATGCTCAGCCAGGAGAAGATCTATGGATAGATCCTGCTTACAATGCCTTTTTCTTTTTCCCTCTATTACTTTCCAGGTACTTCCAGATAACCATTTTAGAAAACTAATGCATTCTACATAGAAATTTTTTTTTAATCAAGCTAGCGTTCTCTCTAGCTAAATCACTACATATATGTCAGATTATACTGCTAAAGAACCAAGCCCCTAGTACCTACTGCTATTCATGAAACAGTGCACTGAGCAAGAAATAAATTAACTATTGCAAAATGATGACCAACTTCAACACGTATTTCTGTTGGTGTGTTTTCTTTTGTTTCACACACACATTAAAGTAGTACAATGTCTGCAACAAATTCTTAGAAGCAGCAGCATATAAACTGCTTCCTCAGATGATTATTTCTATAGCTACAGTAGATTACTTCAGTATATTAAATTACCTGCTTGCAGCAGATCAGTGACAGACCTGGTCAATAAATGAGTTATGCACAAAGAATTTTGAATTGACAGTTTAATTACTAAATTTCCATTTTATGTCATGAAATAGCTATGCTCAATCAAGCATAGGAACAATGCTGCATGGATTACACATTTAACCAGCACAACATGGACTGCACTTCCACTATACATTGACCAAGAAGTATCAGCTGAAGAATTCTCCAAACTAATTTCAAGTAGGGATTTTATCTTAATATCTTGCAGTCTCCTAGCAAGTAGGAGAAAAAAATACTAAGTTATCCTTTCTAATTATTTGTACTTTGCTGTACCACAAAATGCTAAAAAATAAGATTAAAAAATATACATCTTATTTCATTGTTACTTCATTGGGATGGCATCAAATCATGATTTTACTTGCTCATCTGAGCATTGTAATTAATGACAGAAACAATTTGTTTGATACTGAGGCCTAAAGCAATTGATGTCTCTTGAGGAAATTAACTTCTCCAGTTCATCTTCAGTGAAAAGAAGAATTACAGTTCAATTATTAAATAAATAATGCCAAATCTTCTTTACCAAGCACATGCATTCTTAAAAATACTTTGTGTTCTAATCAGCAAGTGGTGATCCATTAATGGCTGGATATTTAGTAACATTTACAGGAGATCATCCACTCTTAGAAAGATATATAGACACAATCGCTGAAGGAATTCTGCCTGAGGAAGATTATTTTCCCATTTTATATATACAGCCATTTACATTGTACACCAGATGCATGATAACAATGTATAAGGATGTATGAATCTACAAGAACAAAGCAACAGACCCTTTAATAAAAGCATTCCCTCAGAAGTTTGATGGGACTGGAAGAAGAAAGGGCATGTCTTAACTAGAGGAACAGTATATATGACAGCTAAAACTGAAGCTAATTAAGTCATCTGTCATTTCTGGAAGTAAGATGAAAGAATAGGAAAGCAAACAAGAGCTCAGAATTGTCTGGGAGTTGGTTCATTGCTACAGCAGAGACATTTGCTGACCAACTCCAAATTTATTCAGCAGATAAACAAACAAAATAAAAGTAATTACAATATTAACAGAACATAAAACATCAGAAAAAAACCCCTAAACGTTTATAATTAATTTTCGAATCATCAGTATTGCAGCAAAATTCTGGAAAATGCTAAATGCACATGCTAAATGCACCTATGGCTCCAGCTCTAGTAAAACTTAGCAGACACATTCAGCCTTTTTGCTGTTGGTACAAAGGGACGCTTAAGTGTCTCTTTGTGAAGTGATGCACGGAAATAATAGAAACTACTATTGCACAGCCAGCCAGGAAGGCTTCCCTAGAGAGTGACTGTACACACAAGGACATTAATCTGTCATTCTGTGTGTAAATGAAAGGAATGGAAAGGTGAAGACAGCTGGAAAGCAGCCAGGAGTTGCATCATCTCTTGCACAGAGTCCAGGTTGAGAAGGCTGGCTTGGGCTTTGGAAAGAGGGGGTCTATCCTCCGGCTGTGTGCAGTGCTGTGCATGCACACTTCGCAAATATGCAGGGTCACACACACCACATACCCCCAACACTTTTCTCCCCTTCTTTCCTCCAAGTCCAGACAATCTGGCCAGATGTCCATATCCAGCTAACCATGCAGCCCCAAGACAAGGAAAGGCTGGAAGTGAGGACACAAGGGTGAAACATCTCAGGAAAAACTAGTGAGGGACCACAAGGCAGCTCCCCAGTGCTCTGCAGTGCCTGCCGTGGCTCAGGTCCCCATCCACCAAAACTCGTAGACACAACATAGATGCAACCCTGAAATTTGCCTCAAATTCTCTACCGCAATCTGTTCTTTGTTATATTGTGTGCCCTGTTTGATCTCTGTGGAGTCCCAAGGCAAACTAATGGGATTTGGTTTTAATTATCAACTTTTATCACACAGAAATTGTTGGCTTTATTAAAGTGATTTGAGCTCAAAGACATTTCCAGTTAGGGAATTCTAGACATATTGTCACACTTCCCTGTCTGGCACCTGCCTTGTTAGCAAGGCGAAGTAATGGATCAACACAGATTTGACTGGCCTTCTACTTAGGTTGCTCCTGTTAAAAGAAGATCAACCTATTTAGCAGCACAACAACTCCCTTCCAGGTAGCTTTGTGTGTGAATGACTGGGAATGTGAATGCTCACTGAACTTGATCAGGGAAGTGATGGAGGTGGGGGAAGAGAAAAAGGCCTGTCTTCAGTTGAGGGAGACTCTGAAATTACAAGAAAAAAGGCTCCGTGTAAGAGTGCCTTAGGCACCAAAGTACCTTCTTGTTTTCCATTTCATACTGTCTAAATTTGAAGTCCTGCACTTCCTGTTATCCACTTTGTGAGAGAAATTTTTTATTCAGAAAATTTCAGAAAATCAGAAAATTGTTTCAGAAAACATCAGAAAAAGATGTTCAAAAGACCAACTTTTTCATCTCTGCTCATTGTTAAGCCAGAGTCCCATCTTCCTTAAATTGCTGTTTCTTACAGTACCAAAGACAGGCTGGAGAAAACAGCTGAAGAATCAGTCTCTCTTCCTCTTAGGATCTGAATTTTAAAGCTTTCAAATCACTTTCACTCCAAATTAGAATCATTTAGGTTGGAAAAGACCTTTAAGATCATAGAGTTCAACCATATGTTCATTTTAAAAATGAACAGTTTGAAACACCAGCTACCCAATAGAAAAAAAATGAGCATGGATAGTTCAGGAAAGGTGTCTGAAAGCATCCGAATTTTGTGTTTTAACATATCAAACTGTTTTGTTCTTGTTTGTGACATACTGAACCTGATCTATGCTCTCACTAAGCTATCAGGAAGCCTTGCAGCAGTTCTGCTTCGGATGCTTCCTGACGCACTTCTCCTCCTGCACCTGACTTTCATGATCGGGACATGTCAGAGTTCAATCACGTGGTTCCCGTAACTCAACAGGGCAGTCATCTGATGACCAAGTCCCAATGGGCAGGGTAGAGTGGAGCACCTCGATGTCACCGTGTGCTCAAACAAGGAACTTCATTTGTGATGAAACAGGAACAAATTTCAAACCAGGTTTCCATTTGAGTTGACTCAATCATAAACAGTTTTTGAAACTTTATTTAAAGTTTCCAATATACAAACGTTATTGTCATTAAAATTAAAGATTTCCCACAAAAATACATTTTTCAGTTTCATAGAAAACTACTAAGCAGCTCTATTTTGAAAAGTTTTATTTATTGTCAGAAGAAATAGACTGAACAGTCTAAAACACAAGGCTACAAACACAGGGAGCTGAACATATAGAGAAGTCTCAGAACCACTGTAAAGAATGCAGACATATCTATATGCAGACACATGTATATTCAAAGGTAAAACCACACAAACTTACCCCAGTAAAATATCTCTCTAATCTCTACTGCTCTGAGCACCAGTTTCACTATTCATACAGACCCACCAACATCATCCATTCATTAATACTTAACTCATTAATAGGAAAAACGTTGAATCCCACGTCTACCTTTTCTCACACAGCAGGCAGGCAGGCAGAGAGTTCATAAGGAACTAAACACCATCCCCTTCTGCTTCTCTGAAGAATAAAAGTCACCTTTTTTCTTCACGGCAGGTGTCTGTATACCCGTCAGAAAGGTGTCCAGACGTGACTACATTGCAGGATGTTTGCCTCATTCTAAACCAGAAGGTTTTCCTGTAACCAGCCACCCATGCCTTCAATATACACAGAAGACATGCTCTTAAAACTGTTTTTATGTTTCAGTTTGTAATTAGAGTCCTAGTTCATGTCGCAGCAAAGAAAATAACTGGAACAAATAACAACATACTCTGCTCTACAAGATAAGAGCGAGGAGAGTAAAACCAATGAGACAGGGTTACAGTACAAGTCCTTGATACATAAATTCTTATTCCAGAACTAATGAATACTGATGTAATTATACAGCAGCCATTTAGATTAGGTAAACCCTCTTAATACACACAGTTGAAAATAACATATTTAAACCTGCCACGAACAATATTACTGCAGAACAATAATCTTTAGCCTAGTGGGATACTTGCACGTAGTTTTCTATTTTTTAGTTTGCTTATGAAAATGAAGTAACTTAGGTTTTAGAAGTAGATTGTTCTATGAGGTTCCTATAGTAGTGGTTGTAGAAAGGAAAGGATTCACTAAGAATCTTTGCTAAGAATAAAACTAGGCAGAAGGTTTCAACATATCTGGAAGGAAAGGGAACACAATCCTGCCTTGTGGATATCTGACTTTGGTGAAAATCCTGATTAGCAGACCTGGGTCCAAGACTCCCTCTGAGAGCTGACTGCACTGTCTGTGGTGAAGCGCTGGAGTCCATTGCATCCAGCCCTGTGAGAAACCCGGAAAAAGTCTTTGTATGCTTGAAGACAGAGAAACTGTAATTCATTTTCAACGAAGTTGTGTCCTAGAGTATCTATACTTTATTTTGTGAACTGATTTGTGCCATAATCAGACTTCCCAGTTTTTGTCAGCATAAAGAGAGTTGGCAGTGCATCATGTATGTCCACAGACACACAAAGACGTTCAGATATTGAGGGAACCACTTACAGTTTGTGCATTTAAGAAGAAAGACTGCGCAATATGCACAATATTTGAAAATACAAGCAAAGATTAACATTTTCATTTCCAAAGTAGTTAAGATATAGGCCTTTCTGAAGAACACTCAGGCAACAACAGTATCATTCAACCCTAAACCACCAAATGGCAGACACCTTGCATCAAAGGGGTAAAATACCTAAAAAGGTGGAAGGCTCCATGGGTCAGCCAGCAGTCCAAAGCTGTGAATGCTTTAGGACACATTATTAAAAAGGAAATTAAATTGATTTACAGGTCGGTATCAACTTCAAAATGAAGAAAAAAGAGCAACAAAGACGCCTTGGGCAATAGAATACTACTTCATAAAAGATAACATGCACCACAACCATTGTTTCAAGTGAACTGGAAAAAAATGTTTATTTTATTTATCTCTTGAATTAAACAGAGATATTCTTCTTTCTGCCTGTAAAAGATTCTCTGGAGTGAAAGCTTGTCTCTCATTGAGGAATTCAGCAATTTCATGATCCACAAGATAGTATTTTCTGCTACTGAATATGTTGGTCCCCTTCACGAAACATGAAACTCAGGCCCTAAACAGTTTTAGAAGGCTGGCAAGGGAATGCTTTACAGGAATTTGCTGCCAGGAAAAACACAGGCATAAACTAAATAGTATTAGAGCAGGTTTTAGAAGAGAAAATATTGCCTCCCTCCATTTGTAGATAGTAACTGAATTCAGTCTGTCAGATCTGAATTGTTGCTCCTGTCTGAAAGAGACTCTAAATACGGTGCTTTGTGGGCCCACACACAAACATCAAGAGATGAGTGGCACTCTGGAATACTATTTATATCTCCATAAAGTCAAAGAAAAAGTGAGTGTAAAAACTATCATCATATTAGAATTCTATATCTGCTTTTAAAAAGGTTTAAAAGATTGAAGGGCTCTACAAAATGTGCAGAACCAAATTTGAAATCGGCTCTTTCAGACATTAGAAGATGG
>Ga0181612_132004_pt1 | contig 13271 bp, 13 predicted proteins | sample HoacroProtozoa21_FD_119630 | JGI IMG/M metagenome (GOLD analysis project Ga0181612, IMG submission 119630) | Hoatzin crop microbial communities from Cojedes, Venezuel. Combined Assembly of Gp0051906, Gp0051904, Gp0051908
AATAGAATAGAATAGAATAGGAGTTCAGCTGGAAGGACCTACATCGATCATCCCCTCTTTTGCCCAGCTGGTTGTGATATGCTGGATGCACCCCAGGACGCCGTTGCCCTCCTGGCTGCCAGGCCTGCTGCAGGCCGGCACCCCCAGCTCCCTTTCGGCAGGGCTGCTCTCCAGCCACTCCTCCCTCAGTTTATACTTGTGCCCAGCATAACTCCATCCTAGGTGCAGAATCTGGCATTCGTTCTTGTTCAATTTCATGCCATTGATGATTGCCCAATGCTCAATCTTTCTAGATCCCTCTGCAAGACCTCTTGTCCCTCGAGAAAGTCAACAGCACCTCCCAGTTTCGTATCATCAGCAAACTTGCTAATGGTGCATTCAACCCCTGGCTCCAGATCACTGATAAAAACATTGAACAGAACCGGCCCTAGACTTGCGCCGAGGAACACCACTGGTGACCGATCACCCGCCAGGTGCAGCCACATTCACCACAAACATTTGAGCCCTGCTGTTCAGCCAGTTCTTGACCCAACACACCATCTACCTGCTCATATCACAGTTGGAACAAGTTTTCCAGAGGCATGCTGTGAGGGACAGTATGAAAAGCCTTACTAAACTCCAGGAAAACTACATCCACCACCTTCCCTTCATCCACTAGGCAGGTGAACTTATCATAGAAGGATATTAAAATAAACAGGACTTTCCCTTTGTGAACTGATGTTGACTATGCCTGAATCTTGCCTGGTTCTTCAAATATCTTTCAATAGCACCCAGTATGATCTTCTGCATTGTTTATCCAACTACTGAGGTTAGACTAACCTGCAGTTTCCTGGGTCTTCCCTCACACCCTTCTTATAAATTGGAACAATGTTGGCTAAAATTCTGTGAGCAAGGACCTCCCCAGACTTCCCAAGACCTTTGGTTTGAGAGGGTTCCTGCTGTAACACCCGCTAGCTGCTTCAGTGCTATGGGATGAATCCCCTCACGCCCACCATCGCATCAGACGTTTGAAAACCAAGTATGGTTTGGATTTTAGCTCTGTCTCCTGTCTACAGCATGATCCTAACTAGAAAAACTGCACAAAATAAATCCGCCTGAAATGCAAGTCCAGTTGCCCAAATCACCTGTTTTGCACTTGTACTAAGCTGGGCTATTCATTTGTAGAGAACTGAATTTAGGATCTAGATATGCTCAGAAACCTGTTAACATAATGATATTCCAGGACTTCGCAAGTGTTTGTAGCAGTACTGATAGGGGCAGAGCAGGAGGCAAATCCTAAAATCCTTGCTTAATATTTTCTTAGTTTTTATTAAAACTGAACTGCTGAAGTCAACAGGAGCTACCCAGGGAATGCTGGGCAAGGCCTATTCTCCACTTACTGATTTTTCGCTCCTATTTCATGATTTATTTAACGAATTTTACTTCCCCCTTTCATTAGCCTGAAACAGCTGACAAGCCACCACCTGAGGCACTTAGGAAAACAATGATATTGTTAGGCAGCAATTTGTGGTCTAAGACACAGGACCACTTAACTCTGCTCAAAACTGCATGACATTGATTAAAAATAAAATAAAATAAAATAGAACAGCCGTGAAATAAAGAATATATAATAGGTACAGTGTTTCCAGCTAAGTGCTGCTTCCTTTCTGCTGAGTGGTAATTTGTTATACTAAGTACACTCCAAGGTGGGGTGATGGAGAGCATGCTGCTTACAACATTAAGGAAGCAGTTTACATCTGGAAGGCAGTATACCTGTGCAGTATGACACACAGCACATTACAACTTGGTGAAAGACGGGAGTACATGCAACAGATTCAAAAACAGGAACGAACAGGTATTAAAGTCAGTGGCTCCATGAGATTTAGGATCAACTATGTATTTAACTTAAACAGCAGTGTCTTATTAGCAGAGCATAGTGGGCTGCCAAACTGTCTCTTCAGAAATGCTAACCAGACGTTTAATGTTAAGTTACTGCTAGAGAATGTTGGAACTGCATATGTTGATTCAAAATGCTCATCCTAGCAGGGAAAAGCACTTATGTCCCCAGCATACATTTTTTTCCTGGAATGCATGTACACACAGCAGTGATTTCTGTCTTTCTGAATCTGCAGATCCTTAACAAATTTTCAGGGAAGACGTGGAGCTCTACATAGCAGACTTCAACCTGATGATGAAAGGCTTGCTTCTTTTAGGCACCTTTTGCAGGCCTCAGAAAGCACAAAAAAAAAACACCACAAGAGAGGCACAGCTATCTGTATGTGAAGGGACCCTAGTATCACAGCTGAAGAGCACGGAAAGCTGTTGTCTGACATCCAGCTGAACTCTGCCTCCATTGAAACCAATGCTTGCTTTACCATAGATGCCAGTATGACAGCTGAATAGAGGTAAAAGAGCTTTTGAAAGACCCACCTGTAAGGTAAAGCTAAAAAAAAGTCTGAAAAAGTGAATATAGAAAGACTGAGACTATAGAAATGAAACCCCTTTAAAATTAACTAAGAATATAAAGCAAGTAAAGTAATTGGAACTTGTACAAAGAAGCCACTACAGACAATACATTTGGTAGTGCTTTTGGGCAAGCAGTCAAGGAACACAGTAACTGGTGGAAGTACTGTATTAGTGAAAACCATGCTCATCTTAATGATGAGCCCACGTACCAATGCATTTCTGATCTGCTGCAGAACTGTCTTTCTTGAAAGACATATAGCCCAGTAATTACCTTACTGCTAATCTAACTTTGCTTGTAAAAGCCCCGGTAGTAAAGTAACAGCATCAGTAGCAAAGTCAGATAAACTACCACGCTTTCAGTGTGGTCAGTTATTAGGGGCCACAACAAATTACTCTGGCTGTGGGCCTGGCCTTACACACGCAGGGCGACATTCAGCTATACCATCACTCAGTGTAAGGTTTCAAGTGAGTGACAGCCTGGCTCATTCTAGCACTATCCAGGATGACTGAACTGTGGGTCAGCCCCGAGGGAAACCCCGGCCTCAGAAAAGTCAGAGAGTTTCACTACTGACTTTAATGGGATCAAGATTTCACCTAACAAGATTATAAAGGCTACAGCTTCTCTGACAGAGATACAAAATTAGTGAACACAGTAGGGCAGTGCCTCTGAATTTCAGTCAGGCATTTGATACTGTGCCTCATAAAAGCCTGCTATAAATATCGACTCACACTGACTAAGACAGGAACACTGCTGCACTGATTGAAAGCTGCTGGCAAATGGCAATGGATCAAGCTGTGGAGAAGTGTCTGTGACAACAGTTCTCAAAACTTTCTTCTTGTATCTTAGAGGAAAGCACAGTCTGTGCCTCCACACTATCAGGAACACTGCCAAAGGACACTTCCCACCCACCAAAGCAAGGGGTGCTTTACCGTAAAATGGAGAGATGATGCCCTTTGCAAGGCTGAGCCACACCAGGTGGCTGTTTGCACTCAGTATTGTGCCTGACTCAAGACAGCCTTGGCAGCATTGCTGTTTCCTACCCTGGCATCCCAGCTGGCCCCTGCTCTGAGACCCCAGCCCTGGTAGACACGCCATGACTGGACTGACTCTGCTCCTTGTTCTAGAGATAAACTGGGAGCAGCCTGCATGGCTTTCTCTGTCTGAATTCTGCCTCCACTAAGGCTCTGAGAAGTTCTGCTACTGACTTCCAGGGGAGCAACAATTTTTGGCCCCTGTTGTCTCCCTCTACTCCTGTTTTGCCATTTTGCTTGCCTCCCTCTCTGGCCCATATCTTGTAGGTGCTACTGCATCTGCAAGCATGCTCCTGCCCCAGGCTTCTCCTTCCTGCCACACTCCTTGCTCCCCTCCCTACGGTTTCTTCTGTACAATGAACAGAGAACACTATGAAAAGAAAAGACAAATTGAGGATAAAAACTTGGCAAAGCTTGCTGGCAAAGATATGTTAGCTTGCTAAACAGACTTCCAGCAAAATGGAAGAACCCTAACGTCCACAATTACACTAACAAATATGGACTACACTTACTGTAATATAAAGGCTCTGACCCTTTATCATGAATGTCAACTGAAGTTTTGCTTTAGACTTCAGTGAGTAGGCACAACCCCAGCACATGACGCTGTGCTACAGCAAAGCACCCCACTGGACCATTACTCTTGATTCTGGGGGGCAGTGCCACATTTGTGAGACACTCATGAGACTTGAATACTGCTGCTTCCTTCATCCTCAGTCTAATGACTGATTTAAGGCAAGTCATATTGTACCTTTGTGCCCATCTGTGCTCCCTATCCTTTGTATTCTGTGGAGAAACTGATCTTCTTTGTAAATTAATATGAAAGGCAGGAGTGAAAAGAGCTTGTGTCAGAGCCAGGCAGAAGAAAATAAGGTAATGGGATTATAAAATCAAGTATTTAAAAAGGCAAAAACAGACATTTGAAAGGTTGTTACACAAGAGACACCCTCCACCTGCACTGGAGTATCGGCCACAGAGAGTACTACGTCAACCGCAGTTGCTTTGCACATCACCTTTCAGCCCCAGAGCTGAACCCATGACATGGCCCCTGGGAACACACATTCCCCGAGACCCGGGGTTGGGTTACTGTTGTGTACTGCAGTGCAGCTGACTGTGGAATGAATGGTCATGCTGAGGAAAGCAAACAAGACAGCCTGCAAGGTCCTGGAGATCACTTTCAGCTATGAGAAAGCCTCTTTATTTTTATACCTTCTGTTTAACTGCTAACCCTTTTGTTTGAAAGCCACAACAGCAGAGAGTATACTGCAGGCATAGCACAGAGACTTCAAAGCAGACAGAACAGGTAGCAGCAGGACATGTCTTCCAGAGTATCATAAAAAGGAGCTTAGACAAGCTCCTGCATTTTAGCCAGGAATAGCTTCAAAAGGCCATTTTGGCACACAGTGTAAAGTAAACTCATTTGGAAGTGGGTAGAGGCATGTGTCCCTAGTTGAATCAGAGACTTTCAGGGTCTGCACAGACTCTGGAGGCTTTGGAAAACAGCAGGTTTTTGAACACCCCAAGTTTGTTAGCATGCTTTTAGGAATGGAATGGAAATTAACCCCGTGCATGAGATGAAAAACATGAGCTATACCAAACCATGTTCAGAGAAAGAAGCTACAATCAGAGAAGGCAAGTGAACAGGTCAGGGCTGTATATGCGTTCAAGCAGGTGGTGCTGTCAGGACAATGAGACTTGAAGTAACAACAACCTTAGTCACAGAAGCAGAGAAACTAAGCAGGTAGCTTAACAGAGATGAGAGGTAGATGAGACTGGCTTAAGGACCCTGGACTAAAATCTGGGCTTGATACCTGACTTTGACATTGACCTCCTGTGCCTTTTGGGCAATTCATCTTGGTTGAGTTCCCTCCACAGTCACCAAAGTCAGCACTCTGTGGGAAATTGGAGGAGGGGATGACACACAATTTTCTTTCCTCTCCTGACAGGGAAGATGTTTTTTTAAAACTATGTGGTTTAAGCTGCAGCCTACAACTCTTCAAGCCAAAGACACCGAACTAATCACATGACTAGGCACAATACTTCAGATCCAAAGCAAGGAAACAGCTCCTTCCCTCACCGCAGTGAACACAGAGCAGGAAGCTAAAAAGCCCACATCTATCATTTCATACTTCCAAAGCTCTCCCCAAAGCCATGGGAAATATGGCCATACCAAAAAAGTTCTCACATCTGCTGATAGCTGTTGAAGGATGTCTATTCATTAGCCTACGGTAACCCAGAACCCCACAGGCATTCCAGCCCACTTCTATTATCCAATGCCACCACCATTCAGAGGCAAGAACCCTGCCTTCCTCCAACATCGGAGAAGGAATGTAGTCTCCTGAGCTGCTTGAACATGCAGTTCCCTACTGAACCAAGTCAGAGTGTGCATTTATGATCATTTTTGCTTCACATTTACTTTACATGGGTGAAGCTTTATGTCTGGCATGAAAAAGTGATTAAGCGTTGCCTAAACACGTGATTTTTTGCTGCACTGGCTTGAAGAAAGGCTGGTAGCCTCTTTAAGAATCTGCTGCTTGTTTAAGAACTTCTGCTGTTCTCATAGAAACCAATTCAGACCCATTTCTTCAAGGGCCCTGAGAAACAAGCAGGAGCAGTAGAGCTCTGCTGCAAGGAGTCCCATGTCGATGCAAACACCCTACTCTTAGTGCAAAAGGCCCACAGGAAGCATGGCATTAGCACTCTGAGAAGGGATAGTAACATCACAGAAGGCGCATGAAAAGCCCCACCAGTGACTATTTTCCTACCTGATGACCCTGTTCACAATCGCACAACACCCCTAAGATTCTTATCATAGGCAAGGATTAGTCTACATTCAGCTGTCTTCATGGTGATCTAATAGATGAAAATCGCCATTTGCCTCACCTAGCCAGAAACGTCAGTGCATTCCCACAGCAAACCTCAGCTTGGAATCACCAAAACAAATTTACACACTTTATGATCAGAAGTCACATCTAGTGTCAGAAGGAGGATGTGAGCAGGAAAAAAATGGGATCCACCCAGCCTGCCATGCCAACATCAAACTTCTGTACCAGAGCACACATTGAACATTTCCACAGAAATTAGCAGCAATGGAAGACTGACAATGTCAACATGTTATTAAACATTTGTCATTTGGCTCAGAGTCAACATCTTGCTGAATTGAAAGGGTAGGTGAATAGAGCTGCCCTCTATATTCTCAGGATATCTGTCCACATGTATTTGTCTGGAAGACAAGAGGTTTGAGTCAGACTTCTTTCTTTCCCTCCTTTCTTTCTTTTTTCTTTCTTTCTTTTCTTTCCTTTTTTTTAAATGAGGACTCTGAAATTGATGGAGCTACCACAGTGCTTCTGATGCCTACCAGCAAAACTATGGGCCCCGTTCCTGGACAGAACTCCCACATCCCCCTTCCATCCTTTCTACACACTTACCATAATGGTGTGATGTGGGAACAGGGCACGGACAGACTTCACAAACTCCACAAAGTGCTCTGAATAGCCGTTTGCCACATCCAGGCAAATGTATCTGACATGTGGAATGGCCTCTAGAATACTTGTTAACTTGTCCAAATCAGCTTTTCCACTACCTGAGCTTGCTGCTACATGCTAGAAAGACAGGGAGAACAAAAAGGAGTAGTAGTTTGTAAAAACCGGGATAAACACACAATTCGTATGTCTTTTTCTGCATAGTCTTGAGAGGACTCTTGCTGGAAATTAGTGAAAATCATACTACATAATACGAAATACATACCTTCCTGGGAATATCAATGTGTTACTCTGTTTTGTTTAAAGGCTTTAAAATAAAGCAAAATTGGCATTTTATCAGCTCTTCATTCAGACGTGGATTCTCACAGGCAAATACAATCGCCTGAGATGGATGAAGGCTCAGCCATACTCACATAAACACAAACACAGAAGAAGTCCTAACTTGGTATATTTCCAGGAAGGCAGACTGACAAAATTTGGGGCACTGTCAGAGAGTGAAATTTGGGTCTTCCAGTTCACATAGAATCACAGAATAGCTGAGTTCGGAAGGGACCTCTGGAGACTGTGCAGTCCAACGCCCTTGCTCAAGCACAGTCAGCCACCACTGAAAACAAGCAGGGTGCTTCCTCCTTTGTGTTCCTACGAGTTCTCTCCAACAGAAAAATAGTTTCCACAGCTGTTGGCCCACAAATCCTCTGCAGAGAGCCAAGGTCACAGAGCAAGTCAGTATTTAATCACTAGGAGATCCTACTCCAGTGATTATGAACCACAAATGAGCTAAGTGCCGAAGTGTTCAGACACAGCATATTTCTGGGACCACTTTCTACCCTACAGTGGCATATAAGTAACCCTGATGAACCTAAGTGATAGGCTGACTTTCAGACAATTCTGTAATAAACAGTCTTTATAATTCTAAAATGTGCCACAGGTAAAGATGCAATGCAGCTGTGTAGTATTCTCTTCCACACAGAAAAAGTTTCAAAATTGCACTGAACTCCGAGGAGGAGGGGAGACAGCCAGGCATGCTCTTATACTCCCTCTCCTGGTGTAAGGGGCCTGCCAGAAGAACACAGAAGAACTCTATATATGAAAAAGTCGGAACTTAAGTCAATGTTTCAATTTACTAAATGGTGTTTCTCTGTAATGGCTCAGGCTAGGACCCTGTGAACAGTAGTACAGCTAGTAGCAGCACAGCATGAGCTCTAGTGCGAGGAGGTAAACGGAGGACACACATGCTCTGACAACTTTCAATGCTCACGACAACTTTCAATGCTCATCCCTGCTTGGTTCCAGTACCTGAGCCCCTCCAGCCCGCAGGCTCCAGGTCCACTTGCACACCTGATAGCAAAGACTCTGCCTAGGACAGGGGTGTGCAGGGCCAACTTGTGGCTGGGTTACTCAAAAGCTATTCATATTCGTGGTCTTCAGCTTCTCCCTCACAAGCACAACAACTCCCAACAGCAACAGAAGCACAGCAGTTAGACCTATTCCCAAGTATTTCCCTCTTCTTTGTTCACGATGCCTCTCTGTTTCCATTCCAGGCATATATAAACTTGGCTTTTTTGCATCTTAATATAAGCACTTTCATAATGGACTCACACAGCTATTCTTTTTAAACCAGGACAAGCCACTTCCCTTGATGCATTTAAGAACAGCAAATATCTTCATTCCTCAAAACCTCACTTGACAACAGCATTCCCAAGAGACTCCACTGTATGCGAGTTCAGAACAAAGCAATAAACCATAATAATTTACAGTACGAAAATGTACCTCAAGGCATTCTGGGTGATTGGCAGCAAACAGTTTCCACTCTTCCAGAGAATAGTGCTTGTGAATTGCAGTGAACATGGCATGCTAGCAAAAACAAGAAAACTTATATTAATGTCCAAGTCAGTCATTTTTCCCTCAGCTTCAGAATAACAAGATGTCAGAAATTCCCATTTTAAGTATAGGCTTATCCTGCTTGAAAGAAACAGCAAGAGTGAGTAACAGACCAGGCAACTCCAAACGGCTCTTCAAAGGTAATTTAGAGTACTTAGCTGACCTTTCAGGATCAGGTTTCTGAAGTGTTTCATGAAGTTACGGTCAATATTTTGAATGCGCTTAAGCACTGCAAGAAATTAAGGTGAGCCTTGAGGCCAGAGGCTAATTAACTAGTGACTCCTGACTGTTGCAGCTTTATTCAGTAACCTACATTTTCAAAACTGTTGTCAGCTAATAATTTTTTTCTGGAAGGGAGCACTATATAGACCTCAAAAACTAAGCTCTAGAAGCTCCACCTGAAGCTGAGCTACACCCAAGACAGAAGCTTCCCAGTAAGCATCTCCACTGAAACTATCCTGTACCTGGAGCTCTGTCTCTGGTACCTGCACTGCTGTAAAAGCACAGCTGCTCTGCTGTGAAACTACATCGTCTTGTTCTGGATTTTTTAACTCTTGCCCTGTGTTCTCCACAAACACAGCTAAAAATTGACAAAGGTTGCTCACTGTCACCTAGTGGCTTCCCAACTGTTGCAGCAATGAGAATCAAGACTTACTTTTGCCATAACCACAGCCATTTCAAATGTCCCCACAGTGTCCATGTTTGCCACTATAATGGGAATTCCTGTGTATGTCTGCTTCGAGTTGCGGAAGGTGAAGGTTCGCGTGAGGTCAACCTGCAATGAATGGGCACACATTCTTTTAAGTAACTGATCGCAATCTAACAAGAGTTTTGCCACTGAGTTCAGACACAGCAGGTTTGGACACTGCTTCTTAATTTTTCTCACATTTCCTGTTCTTCCTCCTTTCATTCCACTATTACCTCACAATTTCTTTGTTTTGTTACACCTTCCAAATATGAAAGAAAATATAAAAAGTAAAATGATGTTTTCGGTCTTAAAGAGAGTTTTTGCTGAAGAAAACAAGAATCAAAATTAAAAAAAAAAAAAAGGAAACAAGTGAGAAGGGGATGGAAAGGAAAGAAAGGGCATTGAGGACTGCAGATTATTTTATACAGAAGTAACCTCAGCTGTTTGTTCAGCTGCCTGAGAAACCCACGTTGAAGTCCTAACTCCACAGAAGTCACAACTGGAAGTCCCTCTGTCTCCAGGGCACAGACGGCTTTGTTCCAGATTTTAATGTAAACGACAATATAATAAAGCAAGCTCTTACTTTTGGCTATGGTTACCAGCACTCTTGCCATACAATATGAACAATCATACCCTGGCTTATTAAACCATGAGGCTGCTAGTTTCTAAGTTAATTTCTTACAACCGCGTCAGCCTTCACCTTCAAAGTTGTTTCTTCTTCAGCTTCCTCAAATGATCATGATAACGTCAGCCATTTTGTTCCTCTTATTTGTAAGAGGTAATATCAAATTTAGATCAGTTCCCACTGATCTACTTAGCATATTGCAAAAAGGGTGGAAAAAACCTCTAAGAAACGCGTAACCGTAAGGTATTAGGTTAGTCTCATTAGTAACAGTGAAAATGAAGGCTCTTTCATAGTTTTCATTACTCCTCACTTTAGCTTTAATCCAGGAACATTCAGAGACCTGAACTGAACTGAAATCCATCACCAGAAAGGAAGGAACATAAAAAATACAGGACTTCAATTATTTTTTTACAACATATTTTGAGCACTGTCATACTGGAGGCTACGTTCTGACTGACTAATACGGTGGCAGGCTTATTACTGATTTGTATAAGAGAAAGAACTTGATGCCTCACTGACATATTGTGAAACAGGTCCTCGTGCTGTAAAAGGTCGTAAGAGAAGGCTCACTTCGGTGAACAAGCCAAGATACGTCTTAATGGAGACTCACTCTTCTTCTCATTTACTATCAGAGAGGCCCAATTCTCCACCCAACACTGACGACGTAACATTCTTATGGGAATTTCAGCTGCAGCTAATATGAGAAAATTGTATGAAGAAGGTAGGCATGAAATAAGTATGAAAATTTAATGTACTTTATTCATTTTTAATGCAATTTATTAACTAGAACCAAGGAAAAAAAGGACAGAGTATCACACGACCAGTTCTACACAGTCAATAGTACCAGAACCACTGCCTTACAGTTTTAAAGAGGAAAAAAGTCTCTTTCAAATGAACATAAGAAAGAAGACGAGAAGAATAGCATGCTTAAGAAAAGACTGAGGCAAGATGCAAAGCTATGTAGGCAACACAAGGCCACTACTCTTTCAGTGATTCTCACCTCCACTTACTCTAATTTCTCATGTATGACTTCCTCTAGCCAGCCGGCCAGATGGATCTCATGCAATTATCCACACAACTGATAATACTGTAATGGCAGGCATTTATGAGGGATAATTGCAGGGCTTCCCCTAATGAGGCTTTTGTTCTAGAAGAAACGGCACACCGGATTGGAGATGTTTCTGTGGTGCCCTAGTTCTCCAAACAGCCAGCACCAGATGTCTGGGAAGGGAACATAAGAAAGAGGCGAGTTTTGAAAGACTCCTTCCCTAGCCTACCTTCCCAGGTCCCAAGAAGCTGATGCTTAAGAGACCTTCGAAGACATAAAGGTCTCCTCCAATCCACTGTGGTAGATAGTCATTCATGGACAAAGAGTTTACCTTGTAATTTTTTTTAATCCTTCATGCTTTTAGCCTCTCCAATATCCCATTGCAATAATTTCCAGAGATGAATTATACACTGCATAAAAACTATAACCTTTGCCTGATAATTACCTTCAGTGCTTCCTGCTTCTTGTTTTGTGAGGGACAATCAACAGCCACGTCAGGTTTCACCTTTTCCATGCCACTCCTCACTCCAAAGACTTCTAGCATAAATCTCCACAGCTGCTTCTTTTCCATACTGAATAATGCTGGTATGTTTATTTTTCATGTGGAAACCAATCAATACTTCTGATCACCCTGGCTGCCATTCTCTGTACCTAGTCTAGTATATTATGCTGTTTTTGTGAAGTGATCACCACAACTGTGTACTCAAGACAAACATACCGAGGAGCATCACAAAGCTAACTGGTTTTCCTTAGTTCCTCTAGTAGGACTTCTGACCATCTCCTTGTCTCTTTCCTGAGTGGTAACAGCTAACTTATAGCTTATTGCTCTATGCATTATGAGAAAATAACTTCTGATTCTAGGATTGCTCACCACCACTCAACAACAGTAGAAGTTTCTTCAGAAAGAAAATCATGAAATGTATTTTATAACTCCTACCTAGATCTTTGACATATGAAAGTACTAGGACATTGGATGTTCTGTTAAATCTCCCTGGACTTACTTGAATTTACAAATTTTAATTAATGACTAGACTTCCTACAGGACACTTGTTTGGTGAACTTAGAATGGATAGCCTGCAGAGACAAGTTCAGCAAAGGCAAGGAATAGCAGGCTATGTGAGTACCAAGACCCCACAGACAGATAATGCTGCTCCCGCTCCAATCATTGCTTTAACCAATTTTGACACTTGAATTCAAGCTTCAGATTTTCTGGTATCTTTTCAAAAAGAGAAAGCAATCACAGAACATTAAGACAGTGCAAGGAATCAAAACCAAGTACCAACACAGCAGACCTAAAAGAAGAGCTGCAGACACCCCAAGCTGCCTCTCTGAGAAGCTGACTTAATCCTAGTTACCGCATAAAAAGCTATCCTTGCGCAAAATGAGGCATTCGCACTGGAGAAGCAGACGCTTGCTGATACAAGCTTCAAAGCAGCAGCTTGCTGGGTAACAGGCACTGTAGTATGCTGCCTCTGTTCCTCTGCCAGAACTGTTTATTTATATTCTTATTTTGAAGCAGACTGGGGCTGTCCATTTCAGATCTGGCTCTCACAGACACTGTTTATTCCTGTTGCTACAGCCTCAGTGATGGTATCCAATTTCTTAACCTTCATCGGCTTTCACTGACCCCCCTCATGACATGCACTTTTTCTCATGCGAAACGTTTTTAACAGTTCATTGCAGCCACCTGCTACAACCCCGCCGTATCAGCTCGTGTTCCTCCGATCGTTTTCCCGTCCCAGCAGCCCTTCTTTCCCCAACACCCAGAGCACTGCACTTGGTGGAGCCGCGTGTCCGTCTGCGGAGCGCAGCCCCACCTGTTTGCCAGGCCAGCACAGTCAATTTTAAAGAGGGACCTATGGTCCCAACCTGGAAAGGACCTCCAGGCCTTACGAGCTGTACGTGCACACCAAGAGGAGTTACTCAGCCAGGACGCTGCTCTTCATAAATTAAAATCGACTAGCCCGAGATTACCTTTCTACTGAGAGCACCTCTCCAATCTCACACCTTCACAATGGCAAAAAGAGTTTTGCTTAGCTGTTGCCCTCAAAATCCCTGGCCGTAGGCCCGTAA
>Ga0181612_105872_pt1 | contig 13269 bp, 7 predicted proteins | sample HoacroProtozoa21_FD_119630 | JGI IMG/M metagenome (GOLD analysis project Ga0181612, IMG submission 119630) | Hoatzin crop microbial communities from Cojedes, Venezuel. Combined Assembly of Gp0051906, Gp0051904, Gp0051908
CAGTGCCCGTCCCTTCATCACCCACCACAATTCCCTCGACATCGACCTCTACCTGCGCATTGCCACCGAGCTCTACCTCAAGCGCCTCATCGTCGGCGGCTTCGAAGGCGTCTACGAAATAGGCAAGAACTTCCGCAATGAGGGCATGGACAAGAACCACAACCCCGAGTTCACCTGCATGGAACTCTACGTGCAGTACAAGGACTACCGTTGGATGATGTCGTTCACCGAAAAGTTGCTCGAGCGCATTTGCATCGCCGTGAACGGCAGCCCCGAGACCACCATCGACGGCCATACCATCAGTTTCAAGGCCCCCTACCGCCGCCTCCCCATCCTCGACGCAATAAAGGAAAAAACCGGCTACGACCTCAACGGCATGGACGAGGACCAAGTGCGCGAAGTCTGCAAAAAACTCGGCCTCGAAATCGACGACACCATGGGCAAGGGCAAGCTCATCGACGAAATCTTCGGCGAGTTCTGCGAAGGCACCTTCATTCAACCCACTTTCATCATCGACTATCCCATCGAGATGTCGCCGCTCACCAAGAAGCACCGCGACAATCCCGCCCTCACCGAACGCTTCGAACTTATGGTGAACGGCAAGGAACTGGCCAACGCCTACAGCGAGCTCAACGACCCGCTCGACCAAGAAGAGCGCTTCCAAGACCAGCTGCGCCTCAGCGAGAAGGGCGACGACGAGGCCATGTTCATCGACCAAGACTTCCTGCGCGCCCTGCAGTACGGCATGCCCCCCACCAGCGGCATCGGCATCGGCATCGACCGCCTCGTGATGGTCATGACCGGCAACGCGTTCATCCAAGAGGTGCTCTTCTTCCCCCAAATGCGCCCCGAGAAGAAGGCCCCGCGCGACGCCGCAGCAGCCTACGTGGCCGCCGGCATACCCGCCGACTACGTACCCATTCTGCAGAAAATCGGCTACAACACCGTGGCCGAACTCAAGGACGTCAGCCCGCAAAAAATTCAGCAGCAGTTCATCGAACTCGGCAAGAAGTACAAAGGCATCATCGAAATCCCGCGTCCCTCGGCCGACGAAATCGCAAACTGGAAAGTATAGTCGCGCTTCGCGCTCCAATTGATAATTGATAATTGATAATGAATAATTATTTCAAATATACTATTATCAGCGAGCGAAGCGAGCGTGCGCTTTAGCGCTCGCCCAAAGGGCGAATCATTATCAATTATTAATTATCAATTATCAATTAAAAATTGGTTGATTTAGGCAAAATAGCGATACTGGGCAGCGGCAGTTGGGCGACCGCCATCGCCAAGATTGTGCTCGAAGGGCTCGACGACGACGTGAAAATCGGCTGGTATATGCGCCGACAAGACGCCATCGACGATTTCCTGCGACTCAAACACAATCCATCCTATCTCACCGGCGTGCAGTTCAACACCGAACGCATCGACTTCACCACCGACATCAATGAAGTCGTGCGAACCTGCCAAACGCTCATCTTTGTCACGCCCTCGCTCTACCTGAAAAACCATTTGCGCAAACTCAAGGGCAAACTCCACGACAAAATCATCGCAACCGCCATCAAAGGCATCATTCCCGACGAAGACCTCGTGCCCTCCGAGTATTTCCGCCAAATCTACAACGTGCCCGACGAGCGACTCGCCGTGTTTGGCGGACCCAGCCACGCCGAAGAAGTGGCACTCGCCCGACTCACCTACCTCACCATCGGCAGCGTGAGCGACGAGCTCGCTGCCTCGTTCGCCGACCTGCTTTCGTCGCACTACGTGAAGACCAAAACCGCGCGCGACGTCATAGGCATCGAATACGCCAGCGTGCTCAAAAACGTTTACGCCATCGCTGCCGGCATCTGCAACGGCCTGAAATACGGCGACAACTTCCAGAGCGTGCTCATGAGCAATGCCGTGCAAGAAATGAACCGCTTCCTCAAAGCCGTCTATCCCATCGACCGCAACGTCTGCGACAGCGTCTACTTGGGCGACCTGCTCGTCACCGGCTACAGCAACTTCTCCCGCAACCGCGTCTTCGGCACCATGATCGGACGAGGCTACAGCGTGAAAAACGCGCAGCTCGAAATGGAGATGATAGCCGAGGGATACTACGCCACCGCCTGCGTCAAACAAATCAATCGCCACTTCCGCGTCAACATGCCCATCCTCGACGCCGTCTACGACATCCTCTACAACCACATAGCCCCCGCCATCGAAATCAAACTACTTTGCGAATCGTTCCGATAGGGGAAACCAATGAAAAGCGCTAATTTCGTCGATGAAATTAGCGCTTTTGTCTAAATAATTTTGCCAATTTCCAAACTTTCTGCACTTTTGCAAAAGATTTTGCGAGAGCAGAATCGTTCGACGTCTATTCAAAATCACAATATATTTAAACTTTCAGAAAAATGAAGAAATCCGCACTTTTCGCTTGCGCACTTGCGCTCCTCGGTCTCAGTTCCTGCACCTCTAGCAGCAGTCTGCTTGGCAACGCCGGCAGCAGCGTGCTCGGCAGCGTGCTCGGCGGCACCACCGGCAGCACTTCCACCGCCACCACCAGCTCCACCGGCAGCATCCTCTCCAACGTGCTCTCCAGCGTGCTCGGCAGCGGCAGCGTTTCCCAGAGCGAACTCATCGGCACTTGGACCTACACCGGCAGCGACTGCGTGTTCGAAAGCGATAATCTCCTCAAGAAAGCCGGCGGTGCCGTGGCTGCCAGCAAAATCAAGAGCGAACTCAACCAGAACCTCCAGAAAATCGGAATCAAAGAAGGCAGCACCAGCTTCACCTTCAACTCCGACAACACTTTCAAAGCCAACCTCGGCGGCAAGTCTATGAGCGGCACCTACGTCCTCGACGAGAGCAACCAAAAAATCACGCTCAAACTCGGAACCCTCGGCCTCGGCACACTCAAAGGCAATGTGGCCAAGAGCGGCGGCAAACTCAGCCTGCTCTTCGACAGCGACAAACTGCTCAAGGTGGCCAGCGTCGTTGGCAGCCTCTCCGGCAACACCGCCATCAAAGCACTCAGCAGCCTCGCAGGCTCCTACGACGGCATGATGGTCGGCATGCAATTCAAAAAATAAGCACCCAAAACGCGTGAAACACACGTGAACAAAAGGTTTTAAGGTTTTTAGATTGTTTTCAGGTTTTTAAACTGCTTCGTAGGTTTCGTCGCGAGACGGAGCCTACGTTGTTTTTTGTCCCCCGCCCCCACTTTTCAAAATTTTCAAGCCGGCTCGTCGCCAAAACATGTAGATGTTTTTCCCAAAACATGTACATCTTTTCGCCAAAACATGTACATCTTTTTCGAAAAACATGTACATCTTTTGGCTGAACCCTCCCTCGAAAATTCCAAACAAAAAGTGCGCGCAACCCGTTTGAGGCTGCGCGCACGCAATATGAATAGAAAAATTGTGACCTGTGACCTGTGACCTATGACCCGAGTTTTCTTCGCATCGCGAAGAAAACGACCACGACGCAGAGCAGCGTGACGCCCGTGTCGGCAAAGGCGGCGAGCCACAGGTTCGCGATGCCAAGGAGGCCGAGCAAGAGCACGACGGCCTTCACGCCCAAGGCCAAAGCCAAGTTCAGCAGCGTGAGGCGACGCGTGCGGCGGCCAATCTCGATGGCGTCGGCCACGCGCGCCGGATTGTCGGTTTGCAGCACCACGTCGGCCGTCTCGACTGCCGCGTCGCTGCCCGCGCCGATGGCGAAGCCCACGTCGGCCAGCGCGAGGACGGGCGCATCATTGATGCCGTCGCCCACAAACGCGCAGTGGCGCCCCTCGCTGACGAATTGCTCCATGCGCGCCGCCTTGTCTTCGGGCAAAAGTGCGCCGTAGAACTCCTTGACGCCCAGCTCGCTCGCTACGCTCGCGACAACTTCTTCGCGGTCGCCGCTCAGCATGGCCACGTGTGCAATTCCGTCGGCCTGCAGTCGCTCCACGGCCTCACGTGCCTCGGCGCGCGGCGTGTCGCCCACGGCAATTGCGCCTGCAAATTTGCCATCAATGGAGATATAAACAAAGGAAAAAGGAGAATTTTCTTCCGCCAAGTCCGCATTTTCCACAAGTCGCTGATTTCCAACGCGAACCACGCGGCCATCCACGCTGCCGCGGAGTCCCTTGCCGCGAATCTCCTCCACCTGCGAGGCCTCGGGCAGAGGCTGCGGCGCGGCCGAGGCAATGGCGCGCGCGATGGGGTGGGTGGAGTGCGCTTCGAGCGCGGCGGCGACGCGTAGGATTTCTTCTTTTTCGAAACCCGACGCGGGCAAAATTTTTTTCACCGAAAAAGCGCCCGTCGTGAGCGTGCCGGTCTTGTCGAAAACAACGGTGTCGAGGCGGCAGACAGCGTCGAGGAAATTGCCGCCTTTGAAGAGGATGCCGCGGCTCGACGCCTTGCCGATGCCCGCAAAGTAGCCCAGCGGAATCGCAATCACGAAGGCGCACGGACAGGCGGCCACGAGGAAGACGCAAGCGCGGTAGATGAAATCGCTGAACGTCGCGCCTTCGCAAACGAGCGGCGGAACGACGGCCAGCAGTAGCGCGATGGCCATCACCGTAGGCGTATAGATGCGGGCAAAGCGGCGAATGAAAAGTTCTGTGGGCGCCTTGCGATTATTGGCCTCCTCGACCATCTGCATAATGCGCGAAAGGGCGCTGTCGGCGTAGGGTTTTTCCACGCGAAGGCGGACGCTGCGGTCCAGACTAATCATGCCGGCGCTGACGCTCGCTCCGCTCGCAATGGTTCGCGGCAGACTCTCGCCCGTGAGCGCGGCGGTGTCGAACGAGGCGCTCTCGCTCAAGAGTACGCCGTCGAGGGGAACGCGTCCGCCTGCGGGCACCTCAATCACATCGCCCACTTGAACGTCCTCCGGCTTTTTCTCTGCAATTTCCGTGCCAAACACGACGCGGGCGACATCGGGCCGCAAATCGACGAGCGCCTCAATGTCGCGATGAGCGCGCGCCACGGCTCGGTCTTGCAGCCATTCGCCCACGCTGTAGAAGAGCATCACGCCGATGGCCTCGGGGAACTCGCCAATGAGAAAGGCGCAGATGCAGGCCACGCCCATCAGCAAAAATTCGTTCCACACATCGCCGCCGCGCAACTCCTCCCACGCCTCGCGCAGCACGGGCAGCCCGACGGGCAGGAACGCGAGGAAATAATAGAGCGGTCGTAGCGAGGCGAGCGAGCCCCAACCGACGAAATGGTCGATGCAAAGGCCGAAGACCAGCCCCGCGAGCGAGATGGCGGCGGGGATGAGCTCGCGCCAGCCCGCAGCGTCGGCGCCACAGCTGCCGTGTTCGTGGCCGTGGGAGTGGCCGCTTTCGTGGGAGTGGGCGTGCGTGTGTTCGCAGTCGCCGTTGTGGATATGGGAATGCGCATCAGCATGCGCGTCGTGACAGTGTTTGCACATAATTCATCCAATTTGACGCTGCAAAAGTACGCCCCCCGCCTTGCAACTCGGTTGCAAAGTGAGGGAACGCGCATTTATCAGCAGTGAAAAAGGCCAAAATTGTAATTTTACCAGCAGTGAGAATGGCCGAAATTGTAATTTTATCAGCAGTTTAGGGTGGAAAAATTGTAATTTTATCAGCAGTTTAAGAGAAAAGCAGTATCTTTGCAGCGCAAACTTTAGATTATGGAACTCAATAAGTTGGAGCGCATAGTCCTCGACCAGCGCGAGGAGTTGGAAGCGCTGCGGGCAGGCAATTACTGCCGACGCCGCGAAGAATCGCTGATAGATTTAGACAGTCGGTTGGCGCAAGTCGTGATAGGCGTGCGCCGCAGCGGCAAGTCCACACTGTGTATCAACGCCCTTGAACACGGCGGCGTGGCCTATGCCTACGTGAATTTCGACGACGAACGCCTGTTCGACCTAAACGCGGCCGACTTGGACGACGTTCTCGAGATGCTCTACAAGGTTTATGGCAATTTCACCCATCTTTTGCTCGACGAAGTGCAGAATGTGGACGGCTGGCACCTGTTTGTGAATAGGCTACTGCGGCAGCAAGTGCACGTGGTGCTGACCGGCAGCAATTCGAAACTGCTGAGCGGCGAGCTGGCATCGCATCTGACCGGTCGGCACCATCAAATCGAACTACTGCCGTTCTCGTTTCGCGACTTCTGCGCCTACAAAAAAGTGGCCGTTTCGCCGCTCACCACGCGCAATCGGGGCCTGCTTGCCGCCGCGTTCGACGAATATATGCGGTTGGGCGGTTTTCCGGAATTGCTGCGCGAGAAAGACGTGAAGGGCTATATCGACTCACTGCTCGACAACATAGTTCGCCAAGACATTCAGAAACGTTTCGGCATCAGATATATCGACACGCTGATGAATTTGGCCCATCATCTGCTCAATGAGTCGCCGAAAAAGTTCGTGAAGGAGAAATTGCAGACGCTGTTTGATTTTCGCTCCTCGCACACGCTGGGAAATTACTTGTCGTATTTGGAACAAGCCTATCTGCTGTCGGCCGTGAGGAAGTATTCGGCCAAGAGCCGCCAGCGCGTGCGCAATATGAAGTATTATGCCATCGATGTGGCCCTGATGAATCAGCGCAAGGACGCTTTTGCCGGCGCGAACTTGGGTTTTAGGCTCGAGACCATCGTCTATTTGGAACTGCGGCGGCGCGCCCGCTATGCGCGGCAGGACGTTTACTACTACGAGACGCCGCGTTCGGAATGCGACTTCGTGGTTTGCGACGGCAATCGGGCGTTGGCAGCCTATCAGGTGTCGTACGACATTTCCAATGCCAAGACCTACAACCGTGAAGTGAGCGGCTGCTTGGCCGGCGCGGCGGGCACGCATTGCGAAGAACTCTATTTGCTGACCTACAATGAGGCGCGCCCGCCCATTGAGCGCGACGGCCACACGATTAAGGTGGTGCCGGTGTGGGAATGGCTGCTTGGCGAATAGGCCGCACATCGGAAAAAGTGGCAGTTTGGCAGTTTTTCGAGAAAAAACGTGGGGGAATGAACTTTTTTGCGTAATTTCGCGCCGAAACACACTCATTAAAACTATAAATCTATTATTGTATGGCAATGGAAAAGACTTTGGTGCTCCTCAAGCCGGGTACCGTTCAACGTGCCCTCGTGGGCGAAATTATTTCGATTTTTGAGAAAAAAGGGCTCCACCTTTGCGGCCTGAAAATGATGCAGTTGGACGACGCGTTGCTGTCGGAACACTATGCTCACTTGGCCGATAAGCCGTTCTTTCAGCGTGTGAAGGACTCGATGATGGCGGCTCCCGTGGTGGCCATGTGTTGGTCGGGCGTGCAGGCCATTGAGGTGGTGCGCACGCTGGCTGGTCCGACAAACGGTCGCGCAGCCCTGCCGGGAACCATTCGCGGCACTTATTCGATGAGCTTCCAAGAGAACATCGTGCACGCCAGCGACGGCCCCGAGACGGCTGCCATCGAGCTGAAGCGCTTCTTCAAAGACGACGAGATTTTCGAATGGAAATCGTGCGCCGAGGCATTCACCTACGCCAACGACGAGGCCAAGTGATTTAGCCCCCAAAATGCAAAGCGCGGCGACAGAATTGAACAAAATTCTGCCGCCGCGCTGCTTTTTCGTGCGCTAAAAGGGGGCTTGGAGCGCGATTTTTCGCCGATTTCGATGGTTTTCTTTCGGAATGCGCTATCTTTGGCGCGATTTATGGACTGGAGAACGCGCATATTTCTGATTTTCTTCTCGCTTCTGGCTCTGCCCGCGTTGGGACAGGGCGGGGTGGAGGTGAGTCTGCTCACGTGTGCGCCGGGACAGGAGTCGTATTCGCGCTATGGCCACACCGCCCTGCGCGTTCGCGACGATTCGGCCCACACCGACTTGGTCTATAATTACGGCGTGTTCTCGTTCGACAAGCCGCATTTCGTTTGGCGCTTCATTCTGGGTGAGACCGACTACAGCGTGGAGGCCGTTCCGTTCAAACTTTTCGTGCCGCTCTACACGCAGCAGGGCCGCTTTGTGGAAGAGCAGGTGCTCAGCCTGAGCGATGCCGAGGCGCGCGCCGTTCGCGATGCCGTGGCCGCCAATGTGGCCGAAGAAGGGTGGACCTACCGCTACAATTTCCTTGCCGACAACTGCTCCACGCGCCCCATCAAGATGGTGGGCGAGGCGTGCGGCGGCCTGAAGTTGGCGCCGAGCCGGCAACATCAAACTTTTCGCGACATCATCCACAATCATGTGGGCGGCAGCGAGAATTGGACGAGCTTCGGGCAAGACCTCATCTTGGGCGCCGACGTCGATACGCTGGTGTCGGCCGAAGCGCGCTTGGCCTTCCCCTTGCTGGCCGCCGAAGAGCTCGCCGATGCCACCGTGAGCGACAGCCTCGGCCACGAACGCCCGCTTGTGAAGGCCACGCGCAACTATCCTGCCACGGCCGCCGCGTTGGTGGAGGCTGCCACGCCGTGGACGCCGTGGGTGGTGGCCGGACTGGCATTGCTGCTGGCCCTTTGGCTGAGCGTTTGCGACTGGCGGCGCGGCAGTCTGCGCTGGTGGAGCAACGCGTTCGACTACGTGCTCTTGCTCGTGCAGGGCGCGGCCGGCTGCCTCGTGGCGCTGTTGTTCTTCTGCTCGGCTCACCCCGCCGTTGGCAGCAATCATTTGCTCGTTTTGCTAAATCCCCTGCCGCTGCTCTGGCTGCCGCTGAAGACCGTGCGATTGGGCAGCCGCCGACGCGATTGGTTCCTCAAGTGCATCGAGCCCATTTTGCTCCTTGGATACGTTTTAACTATTTTTTTGCAAAAATATCCGGCGCCAATGCATATTTTGGCACTGATTTTGCTAGTACGTTCACTCGTACACCTCACGCTGAGGCAAAATTACGAAAAATCTGACACATAAACAAACCGATATATCAGTATGAATCTCATTTCCTTCCTTCAGAAAATCTTTGGAAACAAGTCCACGCGCGACATGAAGCTCATTCAGCCGCTCGTGGAGAAAATCAAAGCCGAAGAGGCCGGTGTGGCTGCCCTCGACAACGACGGCCTGCGCGCCAAGACCCAAGAGTTGCGCGAGCAGGTGCAAGGCTCTGCCACCGACCTGAAAGAGAAAATCGCCGAGCTCAAAGGCAAAATCGAGGATACGCCCATCGAAGACCGCGAGCCCATTTTCAATCAAATCGACAAACTCGAGAAAGACGTGCTCGAGCGCTATGAGAAAGAACTCGACAAAGTGATGCCCGTGGCCTTCGCCATTGTGAAGGAAACGGCCAAGCGCTTCACCGAGAACGAACGCATCGAAGTGACTGCCAACGACTTCGACCGCGACCTCGCCGCCACGCACGACTTCGTGAGCATTGAAGGCGACAAGGCCGTCTATGTGAACCACTGGATGGCCGGCGGCAATGAAATCACGTGGAACATGGTTCACTACGACGTGCAGCTCTTCGGCGGCGTGGTGCTCCACCAAGGCAAAATCGCCGAAATGGCCACCGGCGAGGGCAAAACGCTCGTCGCCACCCTACCAGTCTTTTTGAATGCCCTGACCGGCAACGGCGTTCACGTCGTCACCGTGAACGATTACCTCGCCAAGCGCGACGCCGAGTGGAACGGCCCGATTTATATGTTCCACGGTTTCAGCGTCGATTGCATTGACAAACACGAACCCAACTCCGACGCGCGTCGCGCCGCCTATAATGCCGACATCACCTTCGGCACCAACAACGAATTCGGCTTCGACTACCTGCGCGACAACATGGCCATGTCGCCCGCCGACCTTGTGCAGCGCGGCCACAACTACGCCATTGTCGATGAGGTGGACTCCGTGCTCATCGACGACGCCCGCACCCCGCTCATCATCTCCGGCCCCGTGCCCAAGGGCGACGACCAAATGTATGAGGAGTATCAGCCCCTCGTCGAGAAACTTGTCGGCGTGCAAAAGCAGCTTGCCACGCAGTTGCTCACCGAAGCCAAAACGCTCATCCACTCCGAAGACAAGGAAAAGCAGGAACAAGGCTTCCTCCAGCTCTTCCGTTCGCACAAAGCACTGCCCAAGAACAAGCCGCTCATCAAATTCTTGAGCGAGCCCGGCATTAAGAGCGGCATGCTCAAGACGGAAGAAATCTACATGGAGAACAACAACAAGCGCATGCCCGAAGCCGTCGAGCCGCTCTACTTCGTGGTGGACGAAAAACTCAATTCGGTCGATTTGACCGACAAGGGCAATGAATGGCTCGCCAAACAAGTGGGCAACGACCAGCTTTTCGTGCTCCCCGACATCACTGCCGAAATGGCCGAGCTCGAGGCCGACACCACGCTCACCGACCAAGAACGCGTGGACAAGAAAGACAAACTCCTTGCCGAATACGGCGTGCAGAGCGACCGCGTTCACACCATTCTGCAGCTGCTCAAGGCTTACGCGATGTTCAACATCAATGAGGAATACATCGTGATCGACGGCGCCGTGAAGATTGTGGACGAGCAAACCGGCCGCGTGATGGAAGGTCGCCGCTGGAGCGATGGCCTCCACCAAGCCGTTGAAGCCAAAGAGCACGTCAAGGTGGAAGCCGCCACCCAAACGTTTGCCACCATCACCCTGCAGAACTACTTCCGCATGTACCACAAACTCGCCGGCATGACCGGTACCGCAGTCACCGAGGCCGGCGAATTCTGGAACATCTATAAACTCGATGTTGTCGAGATTCCCACCAACAAACCCGTGATTCGCAACGACATGAACGACCGCGTCTATAAGACGCAGCGCGAGAAGTACGCCGCCGTGATTGCCGAAATCGAGAAGATGCGCCTCGCCGGACGTCCCACCCTCGTCGGCACCACGAGCGTCGAAATCAGCGAATTGCTCAGCCGCATGCTCTCCATGCGCAAGATTCCCCACAACGTGCTCAATGCCAAGCTCCACCAGAAGGAAGCCCTCATCGTGGCCGAAGCCGGACAGAGCAAACTCGGCACCGTGCGCTACACCGACAAAGACGGCGTGGAGCACGAGGAAGAACGCATGCTCGGCGCAGTCACCATTGCCACCAACATGGCCGGCCGTGGTACCGACATCAAGCTCACCGACGAGGTGAAGGCCGCAGGTGGTCTCGCCATCATCGGCACCGAGCGCCACGAGAGCCGCCGTGTGGACCGCCAGCTGCGCGGACGTGCCGGACGTCAGGGAGACCCCGGCAGCAGCGTCTTCTTCGTCTCGCTTGAGGACAAACTTATGCGCCTTTTCGCCTCCGAACGCATCGCCAAAGTGATGGACCGCCTCGGATTCAAAGAAGGCGAAATGATTGAGGCAAAAATGGTGAACAACGCCATCGAGCGCGCCCAGAAAAAGGTGGAAGAAAACAACTTCGGCATCCGCAAACGCCTCCTCGAATACGACGACGTGATGAACAAGCAGCGCACCGTAATCTACGACAAGCGCCGCCACGCCCTCATCGGCGAACGTATCGGCATGGACATCTCCAATATGATTTGGGACCGCGTCATCAACATCATTCAGAACGAAGACTATCAGGGCTGCAAAGACCGCTTCCTCGAAGTCTTCGCCATGGAGGTGCCCTTCACCGAAGCAGAGTTCGACGCCGAACGCCGCGAAGACCTCTACGAAAAAGCCTTCCAAGCCGCCGTCGAGAACTTCCGCCGCCGCACCGACCGCCTCGCCCAAGTGGCCTCGCCCGTCATCAAACAAGTCTATGAACAGAGCGGCGAGCAATACGAGAACATCCTCGTGCCCATCACCGACGGCCGCCTTGTCTACAACATCCCAACGAACCTCAAAGAGGCCTACGAAACCGACAGCAAAGCCGTTGTAAAAGACTTCGAGAAGGCCATCTTGCTTCACAACATCGACGACGCTTGGAAAGAGAACCTTCGCGGCCTCGACGACCTGAAGAAGAGCGTTCAAAACGCCTCCTACGAGCAGAAAGACCCGCTGCTCATCTTCAAACTCGAGAGCGTGAAACTCTTCGACGATATGGTGGACCGCATCAACAACTCCACCGTGGGCACCCTGATGCGCTGCCAAATCCCCATCCAAGAACCGAGCCAAGTGCGCGAAGCCGCTCCCGAGCAGCGCGCCAAGCAGCAATACAGCGAGAACCGCGGCGGCAACGTGGACCCCATGGCCGACCCCGACCAAGCCGCAGCTGCTCAGCAGGACACGCGCGCTCAGCAGCCCCGCCAGCCCATCGTGAAGGACAAGATGCCCGGCCGCAACGACCCCTGCCCCTGCGGAAGCGGCAAGAAGTTCAAAAACTGCCACGGAAAAGGCTTATAAAGCAAGTGACAAGTGACAAGTGATAAGTGACAAGTAATTATACTAAGGGCGCCTGCGCTGAAAAATGCGTGGGCGCCCTTTTTTTGTGCGCGAAGGTGCGCGGCAGCGAAAATGCCGAGGCCGGGGCGCGCCAAAAGATGTAGATGTTTTCGCCAAAACATGTACATCTTTTTCGGAAAACATGTACATCTTTTTGGAAAAACATGTACATCTTTTGGCCGAGCCCTGCTTTCAAAATTTTGGAGCGAGAGGGATTTTTTTCAGAAAGTCGGGGAGGCTTTTGGACGGAAGGGGGAATTTCCGCAGAAAGAGAGGATTTTTGTGGAAAAGGAGAGGGGAGTGGGGGAGAAGTGGGCGGCATTTTGGCCCGAAAAGTGAGCGTTTTAGCATATTTTCGCAAATATGGGTGCGCTGTTCTCAATAAAATGCGTATTTTTGTCCCCGATTATGCACCTGTGTATCGACATTGGAAACACGCAGACTAAGGCGGCCGTCTTGGCCGCGGGCTCCGTGGTGGAGCAGGCTGTGTGGACGCAGGAGCCGGCCGCGTGCATGGCCGAGATGCTCGCCCGCTTCGACGTGGACGCTGTGGCTGTGGCGTGCGTGGGACGCATGGCGCCCGAGTTGGCTGCCGCGCTCGCTGCGCTGCCTTGCCGCGTGTTGAACGTGAGTGGCAGCACGCCGTCGCCGCTCGCTTACGCTCGCGAGGAATATGCTTCGCTGGGCGCCGACCGCTTGGCGGCTGCCGTGGGCGCGTGGGCCGAGGCCGCGGGACAGGACTTGCTCGTGGTGGACGCCGGCACTTGCATCACTTTCGACTACGTGTCGGCCGCGGGCGTGTTTGTGGGCGGAAACATATCGCCGGGTTTAGGCCTGCGATTGCGCGCCATGCACGAACACACGGCGCTCCTGCCGCTCATCTCGGCCGAGGGCGACGCTCCCGCGTGGGGCATCGACACGCCGACCGCACTGCGCAGCGGCGCCAAATGGGGCGTGCACTTCGAAATCATGGGATACATCAGCAAATTCCTTGCCAAACACCCCAATGGCA
>Ga0181612_116562_pt1 | contig 13269 bp, 6 predicted proteins | sample HoacroProtozoa21_FD_119630 | JGI IMG/M metagenome (GOLD analysis project Ga0181612, IMG submission 119630) | Hoatzin crop microbial communities from Cojedes, Venezuel. Combined Assembly of Gp0051906, Gp0051904, Gp0051908
TCCATGGTTCATGTACATGTTTCTACTGGAAATCACATTGTCCCCTACCTGACAACCAAATTGTACTTAAAACCCAAGCCATCTCAAAACAAAATGAAATACAAGCTCACCTACCACACAAGAAACAGTTACCTCTGCTAACAGGCAGCTAAGGATATACAATGATTGGCCCCAAAGATGAGGCAATTTTCCCACTGGGATACGATCCACTGAGTGAGGATTTTCATACTCCTCGTCCACCTGAAAACAAACACATAAGCAAGAAAATTACCCTAAAGTTTTGAAGAACAATCAATAACATGCAAGTATTTAAAAAAAATATGGTCTATCATCTACCCTTTCTAACCTGCCATTATTAATGACATCAAGATCTCTTGGTTTTACTTTTGAGGCTGCACATTTTCTGGGACAAGAATTATGCTTTCTTTTCATACACCATCCCACCCTTTAAAGCTGGAGGTTGAATGGGGACTCTGCATGCAATTATAGCTTTGGCATTAGCACTTCCCACATCTTCTCACCATTCCTTTGGTGCCTTCCCTCTGGACAGCTTGTAGGTAACTGTGTGTCTGCTTCCTAATGCCTTGCAAGATGACACTTGAACTTCACTGATGTTTACCTAGCTTCCTGAAGTAAAGATGCTTTCCGAAAATGAAGGCTATTCTACATTTCCTGCGTTAGCAAGAATGGTCAATGGAAAAATTAAGAGTAGACTCTTAATAATTTAGAAAAATTGCCTTGGTATTGCTGTATACAGATCTCGAGGGCAGGGGAAAAACCCTCCTAGATAACACCTTTACCATAGCAATTTTAAAATTTATAAATGACAGGCCAAATCTCCCGTTTATTTGGCACGTTCATCAGATCAACATCATAACAAAATTCACAAGGCTCTGAACTCTTACACGCATGTTCCTACTAGGAAGATAATTCAGTTCCCACATCAGACCTGCGAGCAAGACATCAGCTGTCAACACTCCCTGCCCAAACTCTGACCAACCCAGGAGGTTCCACACCCTTAGTGAGAAGTCTGGAGTGGGAAAAGTTGTTTGCAGGGAGGGATACATAGGCAAATAACATGGAAGAGCACATAAGCTCGTTTGAGTTTCTCTGTCACAATGGGAGAATCAGGTAAACAGAAAGAGCAAAGCGGAGGGGAAAAGAAAAAAACCAAACAAAACAAACAAAAATCCCAGTCCAAACCCTAATCCATCTGAAACTTGTTTCTCTCTTGCATACAAAGAAAAGAAAGAGCACAATCAATCAATAGATTAGAGAGGCAGAACAATCTATGCTTCATTTTGTCTCTAAGCTTCAGTTCCTAAGCCAGCATCAGCAAGACATATATTTAAAAGTACTATGAGGATTTAAAACTTTAGACCTGCTCTAATACTTCTGTAGGCACCCAGATTCCCAAGTTAAAAATGTGACTATTTGGAAGTCTAAAGTTTGCCACTTCTCAGCAGGAGCTGTGAGAGGTCTCCTAGTTTTTAAATAATGTGCAGTAGCCTTTTATTATTGCTGGTTTAGATTTATCAGCTACGGGAAAACTACAAAACCAACACTCACACTGATTATCTGTATTTTACACACTGAAGTGGATGCTGCATTTTTACAATACCTTTTCTGGTGGGACTGCATACAGCTCAGGCATTAGCACTATTCCATTCTTCTCTCTAATAAGTATTCCTTCCAGAGCCTCTCTATACTCTTGTACCTGGAAATATTTTTAAAAGAGTGTAAGAATTCACATTACAGTCAGCAAAACAGAAACAGTAAAGTTAAAGTTTTAGTACTTTCCAATAGCACTTTTCTGATGAAAGTTCATTTTTAAAAAAAAGGGGGTGGTGGTGGGCAGAATCGTGACTTGCTGACGGGAGATCGGGGTTCAAATTCAGAGACTGCTCCAGCATCTCAATATTATCAGCCTCAGAAACATGAACACACATCTTCAATCTATAACACACTGCTGCAGAATAAAAACTCAACTTATTCCTATCAAGAAGTCACTGGAACAAATCCTACATGAAATTTGCAACACATGACGATGCAGTGACATCGATGTCAGGACTGCCAATATCCATAAAAGTGTAAGATGTATAAATTTTTAGCTTCCTACCATACATATTTGTCTATGATTTTCTGAATTCTGCTCTGCAGGATTGGGAAATCTGTTTCTCTTAGCTGATTCACTTTAAAATCTGCCCTATGGAATACTTAAAATAGATTTAAACTGCTTAAAAAATACCTAAGTTAACTGAACAGAAAATCCTCTTGTTCTTGTGTTGTTAGACAACATATTATGAACAGGAATACCAGACTGATACAAAATAAAGAACATTTAATATTCTTTTCACCAGCTCGCTTATTTTGTTCTATTTCTTAACTATCCCATTCCAACTTTTTACTTGCAGGGAAGACATTTTCAAGCACTACCAGCACCTGCCTCTGAAATCCTATTTCTGCTATACCTTTCCAAGTACAGTGGACCACGCATGGTAAGGTACCACAGGTTATTATTACGGTACACTGGTATTTTCAGTATCCTGTCCTTCTCCACTCTGTTTGAGCCCTCAGAGTGCTTATTTTTCCTAACAACTGCTGTCATTGCAACCACCTCCTTGCAGCAGTAATTGCAGAACACCAGACACTCACCTGAGTGTCCCAGTGACTCATCAGCTATGCTTAAGCTGTGGGAACCAGGAGCAATTGCCTGGGCTGAGGATGCCCTAGCACAGCCTACCTGCACAACATAAAGGCAACCAGGTACACACTGTCCCAGATCATTTTAGAGACTGCTTCATGGTATTTTATACATGGCTCAAGTTTCAGTAAACCCTGATTTTTTTCCCCATCACTAAATAATGTAACTTCTCCCTCCGCCAGATTTTTTTTACTGTGTTCAGGAAAGCAACCTACACTTCTAGTGTAAGTATTTCACTTGATTTACAACATCTGGTACAGAAAAAGGGCTTTTTGGTCTGAAATTCCTCACTTTGTTTCTAATGCCATTTTATTTTTTAAGGCATTATGTTTAGCAATCCCCTGTCCCTCTGAACACTAGCTGATTTTGTCACATGTATTTTTTTACTCCCTTCAAGCCACCAATCTACGGAAGTCTTGGTATGAATACCTGTAGTCCTGGCTACTCATCACTCTAATTCCCCAATACGCTTCAGGTGCCACTATAAACTTTGGAGGACTACAATCAATTTAGCTCACCTGACCAATGGATGCTTGACACAGTAAAGGCACAGTAAAGGGAATCATCAATTAATTTAGGAAACCAGTGAAAACAAAATGGGTCTTCATAACCCAATCCCAAATCTTCCTGAATGTACAAAAGGACTGAAGGTGCTATGAATCTTGTTCTCAGCAGCTAAGCCACAGAGACTGGGGGGAAAAAGAAGCTTGTCTCATCCTGCAGTAATTGGGAAAGGGGCATCACAGCTAGCAGTAAGATACAACCAGGCAAATAAACCCTGTTTAGTTCAATTTGACCACACCAGCTAACACAGCCACTCAACCCAGCGAGAGTGCAATGAGGCCTCTGCGTGCACAGCACTGCAATCTCTACCGTATCACAGACTCCCCAGGAAGACAAGATTGGCTGAAAACTATGCTTATCCTGCTGATGGGGTATCCGAGTGACAGCCAAAATAAGCATGGAGTAAAGCTACGCAATACTGTGGGTCAGTGGCTTTGCATTTCCATTGAAAGTAATTTCTTCTTTCCTCACCTGAATTTTGTCCTCATTAAATACTCCATCAATTAGGAAGTATGTCCAGAATACTGGCCACTCGCATTCAATATTCTCAAAGAGCTTGAGCTCAGCAGGGTCATAGTGCAGCCTGCTTGGATCCTAGAAATTCAATCATACTTGTTTAGTCACAGTGCTAAATTAGTCACTCATATGCCCATCAAAATGGTAGCCTATTTTATATGAGTAATTAAAACCAAGAAACCAACAGAACACCAGAAACAGTTTCCATGCAGCTTCTTGACTTCTTTTTCACATCCAATCTTGAACTCATTTGATTGTTCCCCAGACAAATCAACCCCTTCGAGTCTATGAATCTAGGTGTCACCCAAATAATCTTGTGTCTGCCTCAGCTCAAAGATATTTTGGGATGCCTCAGAGACACTGCTTTCCCCTTAGGCACCATAAGTATATGCAAGGGTTCATTCCTTACAGAATTATGAATTAAGTTCTGTTCTTAGTAATTTGCTTTCAAACCCCGAGTTTTCTTCAGATACGTGTCACTTCAAGGGTGGATACCTGGATTACCTCCAAATCCACTGAGATGTCTTAACAGCGATACAGAACTTTACCCCTTCATGTAAAGGAGACAAAAAAAGTCTATAAACAAGAGATAAAACTCTTCCTAATGTCTACTGAAAATATGTATCAGAAATACCTCTCTGGGTGTCTTGTAACCATCTCGGAGAAAGCGACAGCAGCCATAGCGGCCCTGTAAAAACAGACAAAATTATAGAAAACTTCACACACTGTTCTTCCCCACAGACTAGCATCAGCACAAAAGTATGTGCTGACTTTTAAGTGTCACCTAGGGATTTTCCTGGCTCTCTTCCATGAACTGATGCACAAAGTCTGGCAACCCTTGTTTAATTAGGATTTTTGGTTAAGAAAGGGAGGTTCTGCTTCTCTTTCCCTCTGGAAAATTAAAATAAAGGAAATCCTCACCTGCAGTTTGGATATGATTTCACTCTTGGTCACATTAACAAGGTTTAGATCCTCCACTGCAAAAGCCGGGTAAGAAATAATAGAGAGAAGGCCAGCATCTATCTCCTTTGACGTGGAAGCCCTTGGCAACATGGAGTATAGAATAGACTGAGCAAAACAGGAACAGAAGAGAGAGATGTAGAACAATTTGCCTACTTCAAAAAGACTGTGTCAAGTGCAAATGGAATAGACTATACTATTTGCAAACTGACAGAGAACTCACTGCATAATTATTTTTAACTGTGTTAGCACAAGAATGCTTCACAGCACTCACTTTCACATGATCTACTAGAAACAGGGTGAACAGCATAGTCTGAAGCCATCCTTATTACAGTAAGTTCTTGGTTCAGTTAATCAACATTTCATTTAAAAACAAAAGGGAGAGTGTGTTGGGTTTTATCCTAGCAAAGGAAACAGAAGACTAAATTTTTACCTGACAATGTTCTACTTCATCAGGAAGAACGTGAATCACTGATTTGTGTCCTCCATGAGCTCCAAAAAGATCCAGTTCATCAATTGCTTCCAAAGCAGCCTTCAAAAAAAACCCAAACAACAGCCCAAAACCATTAAATACCTTTTAAGCCACGTATACACCCTAGCACCTGTGCTTATCCTTTGAAGGAAATTACGTAAGACAGAAGTTTGCTTCACATTCTTCATCTTTAAAAGGAAGCTTGGCAATATTTTAGAAAAATGTCAATATCTAAATACTTAGTAATAAATGCTCCTCCTGTACTATATTCCAAAACAACCCCCACATTCAGTGGCCTTTCACTCCTCCTGCCTGAAGGGCTGCTCAAGGCGCCCCAGAATCAGCAGAAGGCAGTGCCCAGAGAGGAGAGCATTGCCATCTCGCTGACACTATCACTTCCCAACGGAGAGGGGAATGAGACGTCAGCTCTCTCCACAGCCAACCAGAACACAGCATGCTCCATGTCAACAGGTGAATTGCCACATTTCGTACCTCTTGGTCACAACGCATTTCCTTAGTGAAGACATTAACAGCCCAACCACCGACTCCACTTGCACACTCCTACTTTAACCTAGCAGGCCACAAAACCCGGCTTTGAAGAAGCGGGGTGTGTAGCACCACGCAGGGAATGTGGTGGGACGAGAGCAAGGACCGGACAGCCAGAGCCAGGCTAGCAGAGCCTTCCTCCGAAATGCATATTCACAGGGTTGCGGTGGCAATGAATGTTCCTCTGTGCCCATTTCTGACGCTACAGAGAAGATGCAGGACAAGCTCTGACAAAGGAAGGACCACACAGCACAGCTTGCCTTATCTCTCTGCAGAGGGGCAAGGGTATTTTAAGAGTGTGTTTAGAGGGAGACTACCTGAGGCAGACTAAAAAAAATAGCATCTACCTCACCCTCTGCAGCAGGGCCTCCAGTGTGGCCTCCCAGCATCCACCTTGAACGGCACTTTTATTGCACTCAGAGCCACAGAGCAGCAAAGCTGTGCAGTGCGTCCCGCAGATCATCCTGACACCAACGAACCCAGAAGTCACTCAAGAGACCACAGCAACCCATGTCAGACTGTTCAGCACAAAATATCTCATGCTGGACAGCTAAGCAATAACCTCCTCCACGGATGCTGCACCATCACTGTTCATCTAAACTGTGGCCAAGACCAGTAATTTCCCCTTCTTGCAGCCACGCAAGATCTTGGTAACTAATAAATCCTGCTGAAATGCAGCTGCACCTTTGACCTTAATAATATTTGGCTTCTCTCTGTCCTCCAGACACCAGGTAAAAAGGTAGTTGTCAACTACACACTTACATTTATGGTCTTCTGAGCTTCATTTAGTATCTCTGTGATCTTGTGCTATGGAGGAACCAGAAATATCCACTTTCTTTGAAGTACATCTTTACCCATTTTTTCTCTCCAATTACTTATGAATAATTTCCTAAGACTGATATTCTGCTGTTTTCCACAATTTACATCTGACTTAATCTTACTGTGAAAACACCACATATAATACTGGGGCTGGAGAAATAAGAAAGAGGGACAGAAAACCAGAAGCTACTTTATGAGACTGCACCTCACGGCATCTATCACATTCATGGCTCAATGAATCTGATACCCTTTCTGCAATCCCCAGAACAATTGTGCTGAGGTTCTTAACGAAAGCCGTTATGACAAGGATTTTACACTAAAAAATACTCACTCACACCCAAACAAAAATTCTTATACAAGTTAATTATCACAGTGGTCAAGAAGACTATGCAAAGGAAGACATCAGGTTTGACAGAGCCCTTATGACAGAACAGTCAAGAAGGAGGCATCAAGAAGACATTCTCACTTTGGCCATCCCTACGGAGCTTGCGTTCAGTTCAGGGATGCCCTGGTTTGTCTTATCACCACGTTCCCAAATTCCATAATCCTGCAACAACAACATCATCAAGAAAAAACTGGCACGATTACATACAAAAACAATGTTTTCCATGCTCGCTCCACAATAAAACCAGACTCCTGCATGAAATCAGTTTATTTGCCTTAAAAAAAAGAAAAAAAAGTAAGAGGAAGAAAAAAAAAAAAAGGGCTCTAAGTCTCCAAAGAGCCCCTCCTCATGTTTAAAGAGTAGCACATAAAAATATGCCCCAGCAGGATCGGGTCTACAGTCATGAATCATTGCCTTCACAGAACACACAAAGCCCTTAATCCTTCCCCCTGTGCATGCTTCTCCCTGTGCCCCTTCAACTCATCACTTCCCAGAAAGTTTGTTAGCACTTTGCTCTTTTTATAAAGCCCTGTAATGTTTTAATGAGACATCAGGAAACACTATTAATTGCCAATAAAGAAAAACTATTATTACGATAGAACAAGTACACCTCACCCAGTCAGCAGTAAATCCTCCACAGCCCTCCCACCTCCTGCAAAGATGCTGCTCAAAACATAAAGTACTGACAGATTCTGGTATCTTCTCATTGCAAAAGCAGCCCGTATTTTCCTTCTCCAAGAAGAAATAATTTTCCACCCACATCTGAGCAGTGTTCAGGTGATTTATGTATAAATTACTACTTACAGCAACTTTGTAGGCAGCTTCTATATAAAAAACAAGATTCTGAATAAAGGTAACTTCATCGAGGGTGAAGATAATACGTAACCCTGATTAAAAGAAGGGAAGAGAGTAATTAGACTGTATCAGAACTGAAATATTTACTCTTCAGTGAGTTTTGTGCTTTTGTTCTTTTGCTACCAATTACTGCCCACTGAAATCAATGGAAAAACTCATGCTGATTTCAAAAGATCAGGCAGTAAACCTCAATACTCGCTGCTGACAAAATATTTCAAACGCCACCAATACATATCATTTCAAAACCAACCAAAAACCACTCCTGGGAGGGTGGTTTCCAGCTCTGGCTCTCGAGAGCAGTGCATCCCAAGTCCTGCAGCTCTCCACCCCTCTGCCCACTTGGTGCTCTACTGAGGGACCACCACGCACCCGCTCTGCAGAGGTCAATTGCAAGGGACTCTGAGGACAGAAAAACACGTAAGGCAACAAATCCTTTTCCTCACAGGAGTGGTACAGTTGAGAAAAGCACAAGATAAAAGAGTGCCAGCAAGAAAAGGAACATAGACAGCACTAGCAGTGCCTGATCCCATGTTGCCACTCCGAGAAGAAACCTGGTTGTCCATTAGGACACCCTACGTAGTCTTCAAACACAAAATTCTTTTCTGACATGACTTTGAGTATCTCCCATACCTGTATGCCAACAGACATCCAGGGAATGGACACTACTAGTTACCATAAACATGAAATCCTAACTAAGTCACGTCACTTTTCCAGAGAAATATTACTTTCTTCTACGTTATAATTATGCAAAGGTCTTTGAAGCTAGTTACAACATTTTCTTCCTTTTTAAATGAAAGCTAGATTAGAAAAAGGGTGCAACAATAGTCAAGGCTAAAATACCTTCTGCTTACCTGACGCAGTCATCTGTGCCAAGAAGAGCAGATAAAGGGAAGTTGCATCCACTTGTAGATGCCCCCACTCGTCGTCCCCAACCACTGTGGCACAAGTCGCGGAGTTATACTTGGCGTGCAGGCAGTCTTTGGTACTTTGTGTGCGTTTGAACTTCTCTACCTTATCTACCTATAAAACACCACAAATCTCAAATCTGAAGCATTTTAGAAGAAATTCTCTGAAGTATTTCAGAATGAATAACTTCTTTCAAGCGAGGAGAAACTTGAGATCCTAATTCCTGTTACCTCACTTCAGTGTGTTTTGACTGATCAGAGAGCTTAAACACAACCCTAACTTTAGACTCCAGCTAAATCCACATCTCTTTGGGAAAGAGTAAGATGAGAATACCTTGCTGAGTTCAAATCTTTGTTATAGGTATGCATCTTTGTGAAAATCAGTTTGCAAAGGCAAAACTGTGATTTGCTACAAGCACAATCTCAAAAAGGCAAGATCAGAGTTTTGCTCAAGAGTTTTAAAAAGACCCCCCACACCACCATCTACATACAAACAAACAAAAAAAATCACTCTACAGAAAAGAGACAAGAAATAGGTGCTTTGGATTAAATGCTTTGTAAATACAACACGTACTAATTCAGCTCCTACCTATGACATTACCTGTCTCATCATGCACTGTAAGAGTCCCCGCATCAGCTTCACAACGTTCTGCAGGAACAAAACAGACCAGTGACACCCTCACACAACCAGCCTCACCAGCTGTTATAAACCACATTCGAAAGTGACAAAGTTCACACCTCCGACTAACATCCTGCCAAAGGTAAAAAAATGTATTTGCCTGAAATGCTTTATATGCCTTTTTTGTTTTTTTAATATACTGGTTGATTTTTACTCCCACATCCCTATCTAGGAGAATGAATCTTTTCCTAAAGACCTCTCTAAGCAGTGAAGCAACTCTCTACGGTCCTTCTATCCAGCTAAAGAAGTAAGAGTAATAATAATGATGACGATCATTAGAGCGACAGATCCAGGGAACACTGGTAGGTGACTGCAAGACATTGACATGACTGGAAAACCCATGGAGCTTCTTCTGCTCTTTATACAGTACAACAGAAAGCAGATGACTAATGTAAAGAAAGGGTCTTTAGTGTGCACAAAAAGAAGCACAAGATTTTGCCTTAAATGAAGAAACCAACCCCATCTTTTTACCTTTATTATAGCCTCAAAATACTATCATGCAAATCGAGTCAAGGCTATTCTGTTCTCACAGATCTCCCTGGTTTGAGCAGCACATGTCAGCATAAAATTTACCCAGTGCCTTCAAAACAACAGCAGGACACTGACACCAACACTCCTTCACCTCCCATTCAATCCACCTCTGTACTCTCACTTCTGAATACCCACTTTCCCAGCTGCAGATTATAGAAACTGACACCGTGAGTCACCTCCCCTTCCAACTCTCCAGCACAAGAGTCTTACCAGTTCAGAGATCGTTACCTTGTCTGGCTTGATCAAACACGTCTATACACCACATACGGCACCCGTGAGATGACACAAGTGCACATTTCAAAGATTGCTACTTTAAATGGCATGCTTCTTCTCACGGGGAAGAATGATCTAGCAGATAAACTGACACCCTAGGATCCAAGTGACCTAGGCTTGATTTTCTGCTCTGTACTATATACCTCATGAGGGATCTCAAGGTTCAGTCAGAGGCTTGTGAATCTGGGCATAAAATTTCTCAGAAGCCTAATTTTCAACAGTCGGCCAACCGATGGAAGTTTGACTGCTACATGGTTTCGTCTTGTTTATATTTTAATTCAGACATTAGCCTCTCTGCCACCCAGTAATCCAAACCCTGCTTGCCGGAAGGCTGCCAGGAACACTGCACGCCACATGCTGCATGGATGCTGCTGCCACAGGAACAAGACACAATACTCCAAGCTGGGAAAACCCTGCCAGACCCCAGACACAGCAGTCATGCAAATGCACTGTTCAAAACCACTACCGTATGAAAAAATCCAAACAGCATAACTGGTTTACACCGAACTTTGACGTACCTGCTCGAGCTCATAGGCTTTGGCCTTATCCTCGTCCCGGTCCGCATTCTTCCGATAAGCCATCCCCAGCCCCCACACAGCGAGGATGCTGTAGATGTTGTCCCGTACCCAAGCATCTTTATGGTCCGTACCAGCTGAAAGCAGCCCCGTAACTGGATTCTAACCACAGAAGGAGTAAAGAACAAACATTACTACCTGAAATCCCACCAATTAAGAAGCACCCATTCTTTCCATATCAAAGGGTAACAAAACAAAAGAGAGAGCCAACGATGATGGCACACTGTGGCTGCTCACACTTTCACAACAGAAGTGAGGTCCCATCTTTCCTTCCCAAACTCACACAAGTGAAATGCGGAATTTATTTGAACACTTCAGGATATAAAGCTTACAGGATCCAGCTGGGCATCCTCGTCCACACAGGATTATTTGCTAAGTCAGTGAGCGAAATTCAAAAATACATTGAGGCAATAGGAATTTAAATTTTACTTATTTGTAAGGAAAAGAGAGTATTAACATTAGAAATTGAGTCTGAGATCTATTCTTCTCTCTGCAACTGGTCTGCGACATAATCTTGAGGAAGTAAAAAAAAAACACTACTTGCCTTCTAGGAAATTTAAAAAGTATTTCCATTCATTTACCTGCTTGGTTTAAGACAGCTAAAGCATGAATGCATGCAAAGTCTTTTTATACCCTCCTTTGGAAAATGTACAGAAAGACAAATTCTGATGGTGTTGAAAAACAGCACTGCCTGAAAACCAGCACACTGAGTAGTCTCCTGTATCCCAAATACCTCATTACATTTTTCATTGCATCATTAATTCCTACCACTTGACTATCAGTAATTTTTAAGACCACCTTTCTCAGCTGTATGTTTTTCACTAACAAAAAAATGAGGTAGAGAGGCAAAAGGTCAATAGCGCTTTCCAACAAATCCAGCCTTTACAGAAAAATTTAGTGAACAAAGACCAGTTGCTAGGGCTGGTGTGACGAGAGGCAAAGATTACAATAATAAAGATAAGTAAAATTTAAAAGAATACATACACCAATTTTTCATTTCTGCCACACACCGGTTCACTCCACTCCTTCCGTAGTAATCGTTAAGAAACAAGTTTTGAGAAGGAGGACCTTCAGTTACAATTTCCTGGGCTTTGGATGTGACAACTGAAAATGACACGGGTGACAGCCTGACACACGTCTGGGCACAGTCAGTGCTATTGCTATGGTTTCAATATAGCAATGTCTAGTGTCTCACTGAGTAGAAGTCTGTAATTCTACTGAAACAGTCCCTCAGCACAGTCTTCACAAACCAAGTAACAACAGCAGCACCACCTAGTCGTCTATTTGATGGGGAAAGTAGCATACATGAACTTACACTTATTTCTGAACTTCAAAAGTCAAGCCAAGGATTAACACAAGACGACTGGCACAGGCTACCCAGAGAGGTGGCAGATGCCCCCTCCCTGGAAACATTCAAGGTCAGGCTGGACAGGGCTCTGAGCACCCTGGTCTAGTTGAAGATGTCCCTGCTCACTGCAGGGTGGTTGGGCTAGATGACTTTAAGGGTCGCTTCCAGCCCAAACTATCCTGCGATTCTATGAATGAAAGAGTGAGCAAAGAAAGGAGACCCCACTCCCAGTTTAGTGCTGCATCTGCGTGGTTGAAACCAGGATCTCAAAAGGCAGACAGTATTCCCAGTATTTTTAGAGTATTTTTGTTTCCCTCCCTCCCATGCAGGACAGCAAATATCTATGTACCTGCAGCCTTGGCTTGACAGAGATCGCCCACTGTCTGAGAAATTATCATTTTGGTTTATTTTTCTCCACCCTCCATGCTGGGCTGGCTGCCCGTTGCAAAATAAAAACACCTCCAGGTACCAAGATGGAAATTCTGGAAAAATGGGCCATGCGAGACATTAAAAGACCATTCAGTCCCCCAGGAGGGACCTGCCTGCCTTCAAGAGGCCGCATTAAACACATGCAAGGGCAGTTATCATGTTTTTAGTGTCTTTGGCTCCTCTACAAGCAGGTCCGAGCTCTTGGGGCATGCTGGGGCTGGCTCCCATGGACTGACAACACATTAATGTCTTTCCTCATGCACATGTAGAATGTCAGCAGAACAACACAACATATTAAGTAATATTTTAAATGGGTTTATTCTTAGAAAGTTCTTACCCTTAAAAACTACAATTATTTTCTTCTTTTACCTGCGGACACCATATGAAAAGTACAACCCTTACAAGGTGCTAAAGAACCCAAAGAAACACCGAGTGTGCTTAACCCCACAGATGTCAAAGAGATTTTAGCTCAGCAAGTACTTCAAAGCATTACATCTACACAGTGATAGCTAATTGGACTAGCAGGTCTCATCCCGCAAATCACATTGTACATACAGATCCATGGAGCAAAGAATTTTACCAGCACCCACAGACTCTGTGAGCTGAGAGCACCGCAACAGAAAGCTGATTGCTGGACTAAGACTTTAAACTGTTGTATCATGCCCAACCCTATTTTTAAGTCTATCTGCTAGTCTGGAGGCAAAAAAA
>Ga0181612_168539_pt1 | contig 13269 bp, 5 predicted proteins | sample HoacroProtozoa21_FD_119630 | JGI IMG/M metagenome (GOLD analysis project Ga0181612, IMG submission 119630) | Hoatzin crop microbial communities from Cojedes, Venezuel. Combined Assembly of Gp0051906, Gp0051904, Gp0051908
CTACAGCTTTGGCAGACAGCTGGCTACATATATACCAGTAAAGAAAACAAGACCAGGAAATGGGCTGTAGTGCCAGCGTGTGATTATCCACACTTTAACCCTTAGCTTGCTTTCTGGCACCATAGCATCCAGGAGTTCAGCTGACTAATCAAGGCCCAGCTTGACACAGCATGGCTGCGTGACTTTGCCTCTGTTGCACTACAAAAATTGGTACAGACCTGCCAGGAAGTCCGTAAATTAAAACAAAGCAGATCAGAAAAGCAAAAATGCAGAAGTGAAATAGTTTAGGGGGTGATCCGCATTGCCTCTTCTGAGGATGCGTTCCAGCTTCCACCCATGCCAACTCATTTACTCTCTCTCAGTCTATATACATCTCTAGTTTCCTGGGCAGCCTTCTAGTCATGTACAAGTTCATTTCTGAAATCCCAAATTCCCGTGAGCCCTGTACAAACCTTGTGAACATCTCCATGGTGAGCAGGGAGTTAGCCTACATGAAGCAAAAGTGAAGTATTGTTTGAGTACCTGGCAAGCAGGTTGCGAATACATTTTCTGGCATGAATTCTTGAACTATTGGACCTTTAGTCAAAAATCAGTCATCACAAAATGTACAGATAGACTTTTAGAGTAAGAAAAGGTTTTGGATAGATACACTTTAAACAATGTATGACTATGCCATGGTCTTTGTACGGATATTCTATGCTTGTACCAGGTATAAAAAGCTTGATAGAAACTAGCTAGAAGAAACTTTGCAATCATATTGACTGAAAGACTATAAAAATATATTGTATTTAAGATTTAGACCACACAAAGAAAGGACACATAACAGTTTAAGAAGAGACTTGATAAAATATCCATTCTCTCTTCATTTTCTACACATGAATAATATTTCTTTACATCATCTTTCTGATAAAAAAACTGTTTTCAAAATGAGAAAGTCTGTGCAATAGCACTGTAATACATATCTCAAGTGGGTGACATGGACTGGACAGAGTAAAACTAAACCGCAAAAAAATTTGTTCATGGACCGTTCAACAGCAGATAGGTGTTTTTAAATGCCTTGCAAAGTTTAGGGTAGGATTAAGAAGGAAAAAAAAAAATCTGAAATTGCACTCTGGAAAGTCTGTTTAGGAATTTCTTAAACACAAAATAAAGACCAATGAAATTTGCCCCTGTGGAAACTGTTTTCATGAAGGCAGTTACTTACTCCAGGTAAATTCTATTTAAATTCCACTTAGATATGCATGAACTAATGCTCTCTATTGGGTAAGTATCATCCAAGGATGACTATAAATAAAATAAATTCTGATTAACCCATCTCCAGACTGATTAGTCTTCTATGGCTTTCTCTGACTTTACTGTTCCTATTTGGATGATCCATATCTGAACGGTATATACCACTTGTTAGCGGGAGACAAATTGAGTCTCTTCAATAAGAATATTAGCAATTTCAGAAAAAAGGGGCAGAAAAAAAGAAGAAAGGATAGCAAATGCAGAAAACATTTTCCTGCTTTAAAACATCTTAAAATAATTAGAGGAAATTTCCTTCTTTTACTATATAACAGCTCCTCCAGTAGTTTTATATCAGTCTTACTAATCCTTGACAAGATGACAAACCATGAAATTCAGTGTTATTACCATGGTAAAGCCATGAAATCCTTCATGTGTTACCATGATCTATACAAGCCAGTATATGGAAGAATTAATGAATTAATAAATTTTAGAGTAGTATGGAGTTACCTGAATCCCTGCCAGATTAGTTCCTGCAGGTATAACCAAGAGAAGACCACATTTACCCATACCATCTGCCCAGAGAGTGTGAGTTTGTCACAGGCTCCCTGCAACTACCTTTTAGCTAACTTTCTTCTATGACCTTCGATGATCATGGCAGGCAACCTGAGAGTTTCAGTCAAGCATCACCTGGTGTTCCTGGATCAGATGAACCTTTTTAAGCTCCCATCTACCTCCTTGGCCCTAATGTGTTGAACATAGCAGTATATCTGGCATAGTAATGTATCTGGCCTCTACCCACACTTTTTGTGGGTACAACTCACAAATCATCTATAAAACAAGTTCTGATAATCAGTTGCAGTGCAAATTGTACTACCTGTGGACACACTTACCCAAGGAGAACCTCAGTTTCCAATTTCCAGCCCTCTGTTTCCTGTTAGCTCCCTTGCCTTGACCTCCACAACATCAGAAGCAGTGGGGTGGTGTTGCTATATGATGACTCACTCCCAACACCTGTGCTTTTAAACAGGGTCACTTCATAGAGGTAAAGCAGTGTAGAATAGTATAATCTAGAACAAACTCACAACCTTAATTGCCTTTAAATTCTTACCTCACTTAAATTTGGTGTAAAAGGGAGAGAATCTACTCAAGAGAAAGAAAAATACATACAATTTTTAAAAGATGTGACTCCATGGGGAATATTTATATAGAAACACATTTCTAAAACAAAATATTTTGGTTGCTTTTCCTCAAGAATGAAGGACCTGGTGTCAACTTCTGTAGTTCTTTCTTCTTCACCTGAGAAATCCTACATGTTTGTTAGCTCCTGTACAAGATTTTCATTGTGACTTTAAGAAACCCTGAAAGCTTCGTGACCTTTCTGCAGAAGTTTGATTTTCACCTATGACATTCATGAGCGCTTGCAGGCCCTTGCTCTAGAAGACATAAATAAAGCTGGCCTATAGTGTTTATTAACTTTTTTCAGTTGATGAGAACAATGAATAAACCAACTGTGTACTATTTATCTTAAAGCAATAGATATCATAGGTTCTTTTTCAAGAGGAAGAGTGTTTTTTTGTCAGGTGACAGTGGTTTAGAATTTAATTCATTAATGCCTGTAAGGGGATTTGTATCTCCACTTGGAATATGCTGCAGCAGTATAAAGTATTACTACTAAGCATATTACAACAGCTACAATCACATATACATATTTAAGATCACAAACTATACCAACTGTGTATAATATTTATCCAGTAGAAATAAAAACACCACCTGGCTCTTCCTCACTGTTAAAAGAGTTGCAGAGATAGACATACCATGGGGTAGGTGACAGATTCATTTTTACAACTTTTGAATTTATTGCTTGATGTCCTTTATTCCATTAAGCAGTGGCTTAAATGTATATGATTACCACAAAGCAACCTCTGAAATAATACTATTTTAGGAAAATAGCACTGTGTCAGCCCAGAACAATACAGGAGTTTCATCACAGGCTTTTGCTGGTCTGAACTGCAATAGCAAAATTGCCCTTTAACACTGAAGTTCTGCTATGATGTGAGACTAGGTAGGTAATTCTCAGGGCTGCTTATGATTCTCTGGCAGCCTGCAACCATCTCCCTCCCTCCCTCCCTTAGTAACTACTGGCAGCCTCTCTCATTTACCTAATTCTGTTCATGACCCCAGAAGAGGTCATTAGCCCCAAACTGACCATCACCCTTTGGTCCCCTGAGATGGTACTCTTCAGCTCCCCTAAGACCTTTAAATTGGCTAGTGCTAGAAATGAGGAATCTATTATCTGCAGTGTGTGCAATTCCCTGTTTGGCAGGACAGTAAACAGGAGGTGCTCACTGCTCAATGTGTTTAGTCTGCAGTAAGAAAAGGCCCATAGGTAATAGGTTTTCCTAAAAACAAAGGGAGACAATCCTAGCTGATGCTCTGCCTTTGATTTAATTAAAATTTTGAACTAAGGTCTAGACATATCCTGACTTATTCATGTCACAGTACATGAGTGAAACTAATGTCATATTCCTGAAATTAAAATACCACAAAAATGTACCTCCTTATTTGACTCGTGTTAAAAAAAAGTTGACATAACAATTCATGACTATAAACTGGACATTTCAGTACCAACCTGCTAGTGTCAAATCTAGATCTCTCTCAGCCAGAGATGCCGGTAGTGTTGAGAATGATAGCTTTAACAGGTAAAACTAAGTATCTTAAGAAGAGAAACTTAATATCTTACAAATATGGACAGATACTTAGATTAATTTTTTTCATTGAATTTAAGAATAATAGCACAAATTCTAAACCAAGCACATATCTGCAGCTCCAAATTATTAAAATTAGTCATGAAATGCCAGATTGACTAATTTATCAGTACAACTGCTGCAGCCGTATTATAACAGCCAATGTTTTTTTTTAATGTTATTGCTGTTATAAAAATGCAAGCTACTCATTAACTGTCTGTAACTGTTTTTATGGATTTATTGCTTAATTAGGTTTATACCTTTATTTGACAGAAGTTATAGAATATAGCATATACTCCTCTCAAGTCAGCGTAAAAGTCTAAGTCTGTTTTTATGGGAGTCTATATTAAATCACAGTTCAGTGACAAAATAAAATGTCTTAACTCACTTCAGGGAGTTTTAGTATGGCCTGTTAGAGCAAGTAGCTATTTACATGTTTTCATCATTGGTGCAGACATTCTTTCTGATTAAAAAAGATATATTTTACACACTAAAGATGATTTTTCTCCCTCAAAAACCCATCTACTCCTTCTCTGTGATGCTGTGGTTAAGTAATAATGCTGAATTTATGGTATCTTCCACAGGGAAAGACAACAGGTACCATGAATGTAACACTCCCATTTCTCCTCTGGGCCAAGCAGAGAGGGAATGTTCTTTATCAGCTGACTTCTAATCCAACCTCTGACTTCAGAGGTTAACCATAACAGACAAAAGAAATATTTTTGCAAATACATATGAAAAGCAGAGAAAATCATCCAGACCACTCCCTAGAGTAGAACAAAATTATCCCTAGTTAGTTGTGCTGACTTTTTCTTGTGTGGAATTTAACTATGACTTGATAATTGAATGTCAAGCAGAATCAATAGGTAGACATTGAGCCCAATTCTGCTCATCATGCTCAACATGTACTGCTACACCTAAATAAACAGGGTGTGGATTTGACCTCCAATGATGGCACTCCTCTCCTTCTTGTGCAAATTCCCACTTGCCAAGTGGTAAGACCTTGTTACTCAATCTCTCCAAAGATCCTGCAGCTAGTTTAGTGTCAGCCCAGTATATTGCCATGGGAGAGTGGCTGGCATTTCTCACTCAGCAGACATGCCTGCAATGTGAGCACAGAAACAGAGGTCTCATAAACATTTCTAAGTCTCATGGAGTTAATCTAACCAAGGTGATATTTCTGGCTGGCAAAATAGTGTACTTCTCACATGAATTTTATTGACCCTGGCATACAGAAGGAGAAATACAGATAATAAAGTTACAGAGGATATGAAAACTATGAGGCAGAAACACACAGATTGATGACAAACTGTGGCAAGTCTTCAAAGTGCTCTGAGGTCTCTGGTGCTTAGAATGAAATCTAATTCTGCTGAGGGTACCACAAAATGCTTATGCTTCACTGCGACTGTGTTTGGAAAGCTTAAAACAGTTTCTTATGCTTCCCTTAGCATAGGCATGAATTTCCGACTTTCATGCATAGTCTAAAAAGACAATTTTTTTAAAGCTGGGTGAGAAAAAAGGACAAAATAAACCAATTTAAATAATTCTACACTTTTAAAAAAACACTGAAAGTGCTTTGAAATCTCCAGCCTAAAAGAAAAGATTTATATAAAGCCAATAGAAGTAATAAGCAGTTTCAGTGCAAAACAAATGCTAGTAGTTTTAGACACTGATCTAATATTTGGAAATAGGAATAGCTGAAAAGAGGGAAGAATGGCCACAACTAGACATTAACAAATATTTGTGGGAATAAATTTATGGGCTTACAAAAAGGGTAGCCAGGATGAAAACTCATCAGCTTTCAAACAGATTGTTTCTTAAGATTCTTCAGAGAGAGAGAGGTCCTTGGGAAGCAGAAACATTTAAAAAATTGCTGTTGGTGTGCAAAGATTAGGGCTTGCAAAGCACTAAGGAAACAAGAATGAAAAAAGTCATACATTTAACCTGAGAAACTGTAAGCAATTGAAAAGACTGAATGAGAAAGACTTGCAGGTAACAAGAATTTCAGAAGAACCCACAACAGGCTAATGATAGGCAATCTTGCCTACAATAGGACAAAATTATTTCCATTATCGTCCTACCAAACTGAGTGTTTTAAAGTGGTGTTTAACTGAAATTGTGACAGTAGGTTAGACTGTCTGTCCCCTTGGAAACCAGGTTTGAGAGCAAAGTTTTAATTAATCTGCTGGTAAAGTTTTTCTAAAAGTAAGCCAGAGCTATATAACAACAACCTGTTAGGGCCTAGGCTGTATTTTTGTCTCCATAGGGAGAGCATCCTCCAATTATGAATGCAAAGACCTGGCTGTTTTGCTCCCTTTTAAGCTGCCCTCCTGGAAGCTCCTAGTTCTCTTCACTTACAACCGTACAAAACAGGCAAGATATATTTCTTCCCCCGCTCCAGCCACTGTTCCCTCCATGCCTGCCATACTCTGTTTTCTACATCCACCCCAGGCAAAGACAAGAATGCTTAAAGAAAGGAAAGATGTTGGCCAATGCATGGGCAGCAGCGTCCCTGCGTGTGCATTGGTCTGAAGGACAGAGGTTATAACTTGCTGTCTCTCCTTCGCCCCAGGATCTGCTGTAACATAGACAGTTGTTTGTGGTCAGTGAGATCATTCCTGCACATGAATTTATTTACTGCTATGAATATTGGCAGTCATGAAAGTATGCAGGAGATGCAGAAAAAAATAGGACATGTTAGCATAGTGACTGTACAAAACAGGGTGACCCTAGTTGCTGCTGCTAAAGGGGACTAACACTTGCTGTGGTTTCATCAGTATGTTTTTTTTCACCTTCACAATCTGGTATTCAGTGTCCTTTATCATTTTATGAGGAGCCAATTGAAGCTGCAATAGATTTCAGAGCCTCAAACTGCACCATGTCAGTTATGGGTACATTTCTGAAAATAAAGTTCCAAAGGATAATTTTTTTTTTTTGTAATAATCTCAGTTTCATTAGCAACCTCTTAATTGGCACTGGTGCTTGATAATTATCAAGGCTTTTACATAGAGATGATTAAGTTTAGGCCTATACAAGGGCATTAGAAAGAAATCATACCCAGAGCTTACCTCTGTCAGAAGTGTCCTCTTACAGGGCATGGACTTGTAAGTCTATATTCTTAGGACATGATCACATCAAACTAACATTCTAATAAAATAAGATTTTAAAATTTTAAAAGGTCATGAAAAACAAACATCTTTAAAAAGAGAATAGTAGCGATTTAAAATAGATGGAGCCTTCTTAGTACCCATTAGTACTCTGCAGCACAGAGGGGAAAAAATATACATACAAGAATAATTATTAAAATTAGCATACATTTTCTAATGATCGAATATCCATGAGCAAATGGTTATTCCTTAGAATTTGTTTGTTGGGACAGACATAACATATGTTTAATTTTTAAGTTATAATTTGCAGACTGGTGACAGTTTTGTATGGCATCTGCCTATCACAATTGCTCGGGTAGATAGATAAAGCTGTAGAATAACACTTCTAGTTCTTGACTGGGCAAGTGCAATTACAGAACTGACAAAAGACTGAATCGTTTGAATGGAGAAAACAGGTAAATGGCATTAGAAATAACATATATATATATCTTTCCCTTTGTAGCCCTTGTTTGAGGCAGAATTCCTTGAAAAATCAGACTATTGCAAAATTTATTGACTGCATTAAAAGTTTAAATTTACTTTTGTCTCGTCACATTCATATAAAGTAATTCTTCATGTCTGGTCTTAACTGCAACAATGAAGATAGATGCTTGTGTGATTTGTTTCATTGTCTAAAGTCTGGTATAGAGAACAAGGACTTTGGAGCCTTCGTGCCCCACATGTTTTATATTGTTTCAGTATGCACGAGTTTAAAATAACATCAGTTTTGTACGAAATTTTAAAATTTACCCTCTATGATCATATCTTTATTCAAAACCTATTGGAGAGCATATATAAACTTGGAACAAATACATCTAAATTACACGGATCTTTTTTGTGAGTACCCCCAGACAAGTTTTTATGTTAGGAGCTCAACACTGATTTATTCTTTCAGAGATACCCTTTCTGACCTGCCAGGCCCCAGAATTCTGCTTTCAAAACTCCCTCAGGATCTTTCCTACACACTTGACCCAGCTTATTTGGGAAGCCATAATCTTTTATGCTCAGCTCCTAGATCTCTTTAAGCCACAAGGGACCTCTCTGGCTATTTCATCTGTCTGCCCACATAACACAAGCACAGAAGCCTCCACCCATAATTTCTGCCTGAAGCCCACCACTTCCATCTGAATGGTAGCTTCTCTTTTATAGAAGACACCTAATCCTGAAAGCCAAAATAGACTGTAAAAGTGGGCATTTGTCAATGGTGTTTAAAGCTCTTGGCTCCCTTAAGCCTCGAGAAAATTATCTAATCAAAGGATCTCAGGACTGCAGCTGTTCTCTAGGAACAACCATATTTTCTTTCATTTACTACATAATCCAGAATTTTCTGTTCCTTCTCTCACACTGCTTCAATACTTTCCACTGGACACATTTTACTTCACCTTGCAGCAAGCAATAAACGCCTTCGTACCACCTCCATGGTGGTTTCTGCACAGTGTGGTAGGAAATAATGTACAAGAAGAACCTTCTTTCCACAACACCCCACACTTTCTCACAGGGCAGAAAGCTCCTCCTGATCTTCAAACACAACGTTTTGTGTCAGGGTGGGAAGGCGTGAATAACTGGCAGGCGTTCCCAATGTATTTATGTGGTGTATCTCCACACAGTATGCTTACAGGGCTACTTGTTCTTTTGTTAGCTGGCAGGAGCCTTTGTTTTGCCTTGTGAAGCATCCCAGAATGAGTGGAAAGAGGAATGCCTCTGGGGAAAGGGACAGAAATTGTCAGTAAGACAAATAGCTGGTTCGTCTATCCTGTCAGTAGCTGCTGTTGCAAGAGAAGCGAGGTTTTATTTTGCCATATATTGAATGCTCCAGCTATTATCCTGGATTACTTTTAGACATGTTAAGCATCATCATGGTCTTCAAAAGGATAATGACTGTCCTAAATCCTCACCTTCCTTTTCTTCCACTCAGGAGGTTATTTACATGATTATGGTATTTAACATTTGACTCAGTTATAAACTAAAGGTACGTATCCTTGTTATGTAATAGGAACAGAGAGAAAACAGAGCAGTTGAGAGAATGATTTTACAGTAGCAAGAATGAGAGCACATACAAGCCTGGTAATGTGAATCTTACCCCACAGTATGGGTTTATCTCACAGCTTTTCAACAATATCCGTCAGCCACACCTGTGACTCCACACATCATCCCTACAGACTTAAAAGGTATCAAAGTCAATATTCTGTAAGACATTTCACTTTCTTCAGTTTGCATTTCTCATTCATGTAATGCACAAATTATCCTTCTAGAAAGAGCAATTTTTGTCTATAAACTGTATTATAAATTTCACTTCTTCATTTACTAGGGTCATCTGTAATTCATAAAACAATGCAAGATTCAGCCAGGAAGAAACCCCTACTTGTACCAACCTCCTTAAAAGTACACAGCAAGCCCATATATCCAAATTCCTCATGGATAGAAGGGGTTATAAATTTGAAGACTGCATGAGTAGGAATAGCTATGAAATAGCAGACCATCAGGTAAAACAGTGAAGTGTACTTGTGATATGTTCACAAGTAGATGTGAGATTAGACATCATTAATTTATAACTGGATTTCAAAATACTTCTATGTTTTTGGCTTAAATGAGCTACATCTTTAAAGAACATGTTCATTACTAAGTGTTGAAAATCTATAGGCTACAAAAAATAGCGCCAGCTACAAAAGAAGAAACTTTATCACTAATTAAGAGAAAGGTAGGTAAACCTATAAGACTAGAACAGATGTCTATTTTATTCTATGCCTTACAAAGTTTATTTGATGAATGATAGAACTGGGAAAACCATATCTTAGTGTTTACAATGCTTGTTATAAGAGCAGCACTGATATTATCATTCCTTGCTTACAGCTGTTGATATGTTTACACAGTTCATTGTGATGTTCTGGAAAATCTCTCAAAAAAGCAAACTGAAGAACTTAAACAAACACATCGGAGTCAATAAAATTATAAGAATATTTTGTGGTTGTGTTTAGGGGGCTTAGGGTTATTTTTCTGCAGGAGAAACCGTCTGCTTTTTTGTCAGATATGTAATGAGCAGATCCACAATAAGAATAAGATTAAAATCTTTCTAGTCTAACAACTAAAGAATACCCTTGATAATAACTGAACAACTGCTAATGAATTCATTAAGATAGAACAAAGAAAATAATACCCTCATTTAGCAATTTCACACATTAATTCTGTGCCTTTTCAGTAACCTTTTAAAATGTATAAAATGAAAAGAAGCAGATCTTGAATTTTAAGCAACAGCAAAATAAACAGCCTGACACTAAAAAGTGTTAAAATACAACCTTATTCAAAGGTGCATTCAGCTAGTATCTTTGTGTGTTACTGAATAAATCAATAGTGATGGAAGAAGAGTCTCAAAAAGCCCACACTTGGCATTTGGAATACACTTTTTAAAATCCAATTTTGTATTCTAAATGTTTTGTTTAGGTCATGACACAGACAGTACCAAAGACTTTTTTAATGATGTAAGATGGAGGCCATCTTGCAGCTGTAATACAGAATCTGATGATGGTGGAGTGGGATTTCTCTGAAGGGAATCAGGCATTCTAGGCCAAATAATGCTGCATTGCCTGGATACCACTCACTCGTACAGGTTTGTCTACGTAGAGAACTACAGAATCTCATTTCACTTCATTCACATTGCGATGAGGTGTGTGTGGACAATTCTGCCCTTTGTATTACACAGCAAACTGCATTTCATGTCTACTTACTTTACCTTTTTCAAATTCTACCACACATCTACTTCATTATTGTTGCTTATAATGTAGCACTTACGAGACACAGGATCCCATTTATCTTGATTAACTAATGAAAGTGCTTTTGATTTGAAGCACCTTGATATATGCCATTTTGTTGATGTTATTATGGAAGTTCCAGTTTGTTCCTGATTATCTTGTTAGCAGCATCCAATCAGTAGACACAGTTATTTGGAATCTTTCCCCAGTGCCCAAGCAGGAAACATCAATGTCAGGACTTGCCTAAATGCAGCAGCCAGTTATTATCATGAATAAGGAATGAAACAAAATCGACTGCTTATGAACGGCATATCTGAGCAATGTATGCCAAAGTTTAGAAGGTAAATAGAAGATAAGTAGCATAATCCTGCCAAAAAATACAAGAAAATGTTTATACTTCACTTTTTACTCTAATTCATGGGCTATAAAAGGCCAGCAACCTGTTTGTACATGGGAAGCACTTCTGTTTTGGGCATATCTATTAAATACTGCAGGATCTAAAAGTGCCATTTTCCTATCAGTAAGCTGCTATTTTCCATCTCCAATAAAGATTAAGGAAAAAATATCTGAAAGTTTAGATTTAATTATGATTTAAACTCTAGGGAAAAACAAGCTGCTTCTTTTAAATGTGTTCTAATTAGGGATGACATTTTCAGTAGAATTTACAAGTGTATTTGTATATGCACACATGTATACATACAAATATACACATACTCACTCCATACACAGGTGCTGTGAAAATCACAACATGTTTTCACATAATTATAAGTTTGCACAGGTGTACATAACAGTATTATTTTCTTTGCCCAACAAAGAGTATTAAAAACATAAAGGTGTCAAGAGTCAAAGGGTGTGCCTAGTTGTCTGGTGGCCAACATACATCCATTGTTCCAGTAATTCGAAGAAAAAAAAATATCCTCCTTCCCTCCAGAAGTAGCAATACGATTGGCCTACCCTGAATGAAGAAACTTGGCAACACAAGGCATCTGCAAAGGATGTGTTTACTCTTCTGGAGGGCTACAAAGGCCAGAGAGACAGTAATTTCATCTGAATCAGCTAGGAGATGTGATCTTAGACTTGCCTTAAGTGAAGCAAGCTGTAATTTTTAAAATCTCCTCTCCCTGACTGAGGTAAGTCCTTGTGCAGAAAAAGCAATGCATAGAATTAAATGATAAACAATTTTTTGCCATAATAATGGAGATGTGTCCTTCTATGAATCCCTGCATTTTCCTATGTTGGACTGACTCTGTCATGAAGAAAGCTTATCATGGAAAAGTATGGTAAAAGTCTTTTGAAATATTTCATAATCTTAAAATGTGTTTTAGGAAAGATTACTCTGAACAACAAGTTTCTATTATCACGCTAGAGAAACCTTAACTTTTACCACGTTTGACCTTGAGATAAGCAATGTGAAAGGTGGAAAGAAGAAAAACTTACCATGAAATACTGCTTCCAGAGAAATGCAAGGTGGTTTTACTTCTGGCAGCACAATTGGAAAGCCAGACATCTTCTGCTGGCTTTGGAAAACCTCACCCAAAATGCAGATTCCTGTAAAAATAAACCAGCAGTCAGGTAAGTGAGGATAAAGACAGTGATTCCCTTATGCCACTGAATGACTTCAATACAATTTTGTAGCAAAGTGCTGCTGGTGAATCAGAGTAGTTCTATGTGTATGTACACACTGAATTTACTGGCTGAATAAAAAGTGAATAAATCATTTGAAACACCTTTTTTTCGCTTTGTATCTGTGGGAAATACCAATTTTCGCAGGACTAAAATTTTGGGTGTAAACTACCAGAATTCTTCACATAAATTATTCATACTTGATAATTTCACTGGCTCTGATACCAAGAACAAATGACACACTTTAAATACCCTGCAGCAGTAAATGAGCCAAAAGAGTGACACTTCCAGCAACAAAATCACCAGTGGTCTCCTAAAGACTGTTTGGCTAGCCCCTTTATGCTCCTCACACCAGAACATCCTCCGAGAGGGATGCCAGCTTTCACTGGGCAGGTCACCTGGTTGGAGACAAATCATTGCACCTCAGTACAACTTGTGGATTTTTTTCCACTCTGTTTTAAGCAGCCTGGTCCAGAAGGCCAGTGCTGCCATCCAACACGTGCAATGAAGCAAATGATTAAAGGATGATATGACCAGACTGAGTGATGAGTAGAGGGCAACTCATACTAATGGGCAGTATTTCACAGAATCATAGAATCATAGAATGCTTTGGGTTGGAAGGGTCCTCTAGCGGTCATCTAGTCCAACCCCCCTGCAGTGAGCAGGGACATCTTCAACTAGACCTGGTTGCTCAGAGCCCCATCCAACCTGGCCTTGAATGTTTCCAAGGATGAGGCCTTCACTGCCTCTCTGGGCAATCCATTCCCTTGTTTAACCACC
>Ga0181612_119765_pt1 | contig 13267 bp, 9 predicted proteins | sample HoacroProtozoa21_FD_119630 | JGI IMG/M metagenome (GOLD analysis project Ga0181612, IMG submission 119630) | Hoatzin crop microbial communities from Cojedes, Venezuel. Combined Assembly of Gp0051906, Gp0051904, Gp0051908
CCAATCGATAAACCAGGTCGGTCTTGTCCACATAGACAAAACCACCATCAATTATCTTCTCAAACGTCTGAATGCCAACTGGATACTTCAACATAGCATTAACTCTTGACCAATAATTATTTTGCAAATTTAAGAAAAAAAGTTGACTTACCCCAAGATGTTGGTAAAAAACATCCATTTACCCTCTTGCCGTGGCAAACTAAAAGACCTCCGCCGGCTATCCATCAAGGGATTGCCAGCGGAGGTGCAAGCTGTGTTGGAAGTTATGAAAATGAAAATCACTTTCCGCCCTGCTCATAATAGAGCGTGCGGGAAGTTTGGTCACACACCTCTTCGGGACCAAAGAACTGGATGGGACCCGGATAGATGTAGTTTGTTTCTAGAGCCCACTGGTCACGACGAGCGGCAAACTCCTTGAACGGGGCACCATTGAGGTCAACCAATGCCTTGCGAATCACAGGCTTGTCCTGACCATTGCGGCGTTCCATGTTCATCATCATGGTGATGGGCACACCACCGGCAACCCACTCGCGGGCGGGACGTGCCAGATGGCTAATGGACGACATGTAGCCCGTTGCACCCACAAAGATGAGGTGTGCAGCGTTATAACCCAGTGCATAGCAATAATCGGCATCAAAGTTGGACGGGAATGAGCAACGACCCTCATAGCCAAAGAAGTGGTGTTGAGTCTTGAACTTGCCCTTGAACTTGCCCGCGGCAGCTCTCTCTTCCAGAATGTGGCCAACGATGCGGCTCAACAGTTGCTCGGTCTCGATGAGCGACACCTGCACGTTGCCGTGCGGGTCACGGTCCAGTGTCAGCTGGCGTGCCACGTCATCGGGCAGCAGGTCGTAGGTGGCGCGGTTCTTCTCGCTGAGGTGCTCGCGCACAAACTCGTTCTGTTCCATGTCGCGCAAGCGTGGAATCTCGGGGAAACGCACCAACAGGTCGTTGAGCTCCTCGATGAGCGCCTTCATGGCAGGCACAAATTCAATGAGGCCCTCGGGCACCAGCACGGTGCCATAGTTCATGCCCAGTGCGCTGCGCTTGGCCACGATGTCGGCCAGTTCATTAGCAATGTCACCCAGCGTCATGTTGCGTGCTTCAACCTCCTCGCTGATGATGCAGTAGTTGGGTTGGGTCTGCAAGGCGCACTCCAGAGCGATGTGCGAGGCACTGCGCCCCATCAGCTTCATGAAGTGCCAGTACTTCTTGGCACTGTTGCAATCGCGTTCCACGTTGCCGATGAGCTCGCTATACACCTTGGTGGCGGTGTCAAAGCCAAACGATGTCTCGATGTGGTCATTCTTGAGGTCGCCGTCGATGGTCTTGGGCACGCCCAGCACCTGCACGCCAGCATTGTGAGCCTTGTAATACTCGGCCAGCACTGCCGCGTTGGTGTTGCTGTCGTCGCCACCGATGATGATGAGCGCGGTGATGTTCAGCTCACGCAAGATTTCAAGTCCTTTCTCAAATTGTTCGGGCTTTTCCAGCTTGGTGCGTCCCGACCCAATCATGTCAAAGCCACCAGTGTTGCGATACTGCTCGATGATGTCACCAGTGAGTTCCTTGTAGTTGTGCTTCACCAGACCATCAGGTCCCATCAAGAAACCAAACAGACGGCAGTCCTTGTGCAGGGCCTTGATGCCATCATACACACCGCAAATCACGTTGTGGCCGCCAGGTGCCTGACCACCGCTCAAGATAACGCCCATGTTGAAGGGCTTGTCGGGCGGCAAGGCATTATCGTCGCGCTCAAACGTGAGTTCGGGCATACCATAAGTGTTGGGGAACAGGCTCTTGATGGCCTCCTGATCATCGACCGACTGCGTGGGTTCTCCCTCGACCGCACGCACCGGACACTTGAGCGTGGCAGGCAGCTTGGGCTGATAACCTGCACGATATTGCTCCAAGAAACTCTTGTTAGTCATGTTGCTATGGAATTTAAACGTTTAAACAATCTTTTTTACTCGGCTGCAAAGGTACTGCAAATTTATCATGTAGGGCACACAAAAGCATGATAATTTTTAGTTTTTTCAAGCCTCATTTGGATTTTTTGACAATTTCACCCTCAAAACCACCCATTTTCACAAAAACACACTTGCTGTTTTTCACAAGATTCAAATCACAACAAACAAGAATGCCTGCTGGCGACTTGTAACAGCGGCATTCCCTCACATTAAAAAATAGCATGTGGTGTCGGGGGACGTGGTTTCACTCGCGTATCTTGCAGGCGGCGGTGGTGCCGTCGTCATAGCGTGTCACCTGGATGGCGACGCCGGCAGGGCGCGTCACGCGGATGCCGTCAAGCGTGAAATAGTCCACGCCGACGGCATTGCGAGGGACAACCACCTGAGCCACGCCGCTGGTGCCGCCCGCGGTGACAGTGGTGGTGGTGTCGTTCATCTTGATGGATGCATTGTCCAGCGTGGCCCCGCGCACACGCGTCATAGTGATGGTGCCGCCAGTGAACGTCTCGGCTGCCTCCAGATAGAGTATCACCACTGGTGTGGGCACTGTGTCATAGCACACGCGGTTGCTGGGATAGGTGCCAATAGTGACCTTGTTGCCACCCCTGCGAGTGAACAGGTTCATGCCCTTGTCCAGGCTCTCCTGGGTGAGCTCGATGTCTTGCAGTGTGAGCCCCTCACACAGGGTCAGGTCAAACTGCATGCCTCGCGAGGGTGTCTGGCAATGTAACATCACGGGCACTTCGATGACCGTGCCGGGGTCGATGGTGAAGTCCTCGATATACATCTCATTGATTTGCGCTGTTGCAGCCAGTGTCAACATCGCCGCCATCATGATGGCCATCATCAGTCTTTTCGTCATAGTCTGTCAATAGTTAAATGATTACACGGTGACAAAATTAGTGAAAAAAACGATACCAACATCACAGTTTGCCCATTTTTCAATCTAATCACCGATTGTCGCGTCGGCCATGCGTCACAACCCTGTGCTGTTTTCAAAACCCGATTTTGATTACCGCAATTGTTGAAAGGCGAGGCATGATATCGAAATGATACCGAAATTAGCATTTTTTAACGCATCAAGGGTGGTTAGATAGGCATTTAGGCATTAAATTTGCAAGTTGCAGAAGTTTTAGGCGAACAACACCTGATGAGACTATGAAGAAAATAACCCTTGCAATGTGGCTGATGAGTGTGCTGGCAATCGTGACAGCATGTGGCGGCCATGGTCAGCTAGACAAGCAGTTGCGTGCGGCATTCACCAGCGGTGACACCACACGTGCAACCTATGACTCATTGTGCTCGGTCATCGAGGCCAACCCGGACCGTTATCGCGACCTGGTGGATGACAACGGCAGGGTGGACGGCGAGCGACTGTCACAGTACATCAACGAGGTCGGCTCACGGTTGCGCCCCGCCATGACGTGGGACACGCGGCAATATGGCGGCAGCGGCGTGCTGTCGCTGACGGGGGATCTTGAGCGCCGCGGCGCGGTGGGACCCTATGACACGCGCGACGGCGGCGGCCAGCTCAAGAAGGCGGTTAACGACCTAATCAATGCCATGCCCACTGGCAGCCCGGTGAGCATCAACATTGTGAATGACAACATCTATCCCTATCAAGGTACCACAGACCAATTTCTGCAAGACCGCGACATCTATGCCAGCACGAGCGATGTGGGCAATGCCGCATACACCGATTTCCAGAAGATTTTCAACGCCATTCTTCAGGCCCAGCGCCCTGGCAATGTGAGTGTGCTTGTGAGCGACCTCATCTATTCGCCCCATGACACTCACGACGTGAGCGTGAGCAAGATTTTCAACGAGGAGAATAGCCTTGCGACCCGCGTGTTCAAGCAGTACAAGGGCAAGAGCATTGTGGTGCAGCAGTTCATGGGGGACTACAATGGCAAGTATTACCCCTACAACAACGTGCCGTTCCAATATCGTGGCAAGCGTCCGTTCTATCTGATGGTTATCGGCGACACGCGCGACATCGATGCCCTGGCAGGCAACCCGCAGACGCGTTCCATTGTCAATCCACAAGCAGCCGTCAACACCTATCGTTTCAACCAGACGTCGGGCGATGTGGAATGTCGCGTGGTGCCTGGCATGGCTGACAATGCGGGTCGTTTTCGTGTGGGTCACGGCAAGCAGCTCGAAATCAACAACTGTGAGGGCGACCGCCAGACGGGCAAGCTGCGTTTCACGCTGGCAGCCGACCTGGGCGGTCTGCTCATCGACGATGCCACGCTGTGTGATGTGTCAAACTATGACGTGCAGTCACTCAATGGCTTTGAACTGGAAGTGAGACCCATTGACCCCAAGGTGGTGACTGGCAACAACAAGCATTATCTCGAAGGCATGACACACCTGCTCACCCTCACGGGTGCTGTGAATAATCCCCGCGACGAGGTGAGCATCACGTTGCGCAACGACCGCCCGTCATGGTTTGCCGCCTCGTCGTGCAGCGACGACACCAACCCCGCGGCGAGCAACTTTGCCCGCACCACACTGGGACTTGACCAGCTGCTGGGAGGCATCTTTGATGCCTTTAACAGTGGCAACTATTTCACTATCAACATCATGGTGAAGAAGTAGGATGACAATTTATTAGAGCTTAAATTATTACAAGTTAGGATATGAAACGATTGATTTTTTTGGTATTGGGCATTGCGCTCACGGTGATTTTCCTGATGTTGAGCTACAGCGGCGACAACATCTGGGAATGGTTGGGCTTCATCAGCAATGACTTCAATGACAGCATGTACAACACAGGCATGTATCCCATCATGGGATGGATTACCGTGGCCATACCCTGGGTGGCAGCGGCGCTTTTCTATTATGTCATCAATTCGGTAAAGTTTGACCGCTGGTATCACTGGCTGGCAGTGCTGGCGGTGGTGGCGGTGCTCACGCCAGTTGTGGGCTATGCCATCAACGACACGGTGTTCTTCTCTGAGGGTTTGCAGTTTGTGAGCGAGAGCATCCAGTTCCAGTTGCAGACAATAGTGTATGCCGCGCTGATGTTTGTCATCGCATCGTTTTCTATCCGCTGGTGGAGCAGCAATTGCCGCCACACGCCGTTTCCACAGTGATTTCAAGACAGCCAACAACCCATAACACAATAACAACAACACAAGGATGAGATTATTCTTATTTGCCATTGGAGGCACGGGGTCACGAGTGCTCAAGTCGCTGCTGATGCTGTCGGCAGCGGGTGTGAGACCCATCGGACCCGATGGAGCCCCACTCAAGGACCTGGAGATTGTCCCCATCATCATCGATCCGCACAAGGGCAACGAGGACCTGAAACGCACCGAGGCGCTGCTTAACGACTACCGCGAAATCCGTCACCGCGTCTATCTGGGCAACGAGCAACAAGCCGACGGCTTTTTTGCCACACGCTTTGTGTCATTGCGCGAAATCATGAGCGAGAGCAACATCACGCTCAACGACACGTTCATTTTCAACCTGGGTGCAGTCGAGAACAGCAAGTTCCGCGACTTCATCGGCTATGACACCATGAATGAGCCCAGCCAGGCATTGACATCATTGTTGTTTGCCGACTATCAGCTCGAGAACAAGATGAACATTGGCTTTGTGGGCTCGCCCAACATTGGCAGTGTGGCACTCAACGAGATAAAAGACAGCAACGAGTTCAAGGCGTTTGCCAATGTTTTCCGTCAGGGCGACCGCATTTTCTTCATCAGTTCCATCTTTGGCGGCACGGGGGCAGCTGGTTTTCCCATCCTGGTCAAGAACATCCGCCAGGCGGCCAATCTGGAGGGCATCGAGAACCGTGACGCCCTGAGTCGTGCTCCCATTGGCGGCTTGACGGTACTGCCGTATTTCAACTTGGAGGGCAACAAGCAGGACCAGCGCATCGCCACCAGTGACTTCATTGTCAAGACCCAGAGTGCCCTCTATTACTACAAGGGCACGCTCACCGGCGAGCACGACAACAACGTGAATGCCATCTACTATCTGGGTGACCAGGTGCACAGCAAGCCCTACCGCTATGACCCTGGCGAGCATGGCCAGCGCAACAACGCCCATCTTGTCGAGCTGGTGGGTGCCCTGGCTCCACTGGAGTTCTTGGGCCTGGCAGACAATCAGCTCAGCGACCACGACGGTTATCCGCTCACGTCACGGGCCTATGAGTATGCCCTGGCCAAGGATGACCTGAATGTGAACTTCTTGTCGCTGGGCAGCCACACGCGTCACCTCATCTATGAGCCTCTGGTCAAGTTCCACTTGTTCAACCTGTTCTTGTACACTGGTTTCAAGGAAATCGTCGGACAGGGTTTCACCGAGGATGCCCCCAAAATCAAGAGCGACTTCCTGATGTCGCAATTCTACCGCACACTCACCGAGAGCGTCATGGCGGCCTACCAGCAGTGGCTGGGTGAGATGTATGACAACATGCGCAGTGTGGTGCTGTTCAATCCCCGCGAGACCGACATGACAAAGGTTATCAATGCTGTCAACACCCGCAAGGTGCCTCTGCTGGGACGCAAGCGTGTGGATAACGACACGTTCAAGTCCGAGATGAACCGTCTGAGCCGCGACAGCAGTGAACGCTACAGCGAGCGCAGTGTGGAGTACAAGTTGCTGGATTTGTTCAACCGGGCGGCTCACAACATCTTCACACAGCGATATGAGGACATCAGTTAGTCTCACCCACAATTCACGACACACAAGATGAGCAAGATATTATCCTACAGCAACATTGCCGACCGCAACGGCAGTCAGGACTGGCTGGAACGCCCGCCCTACAGCGATGATGACATCGCACAAATTCAGGACCCCGATGGCGGTCTGGCCGAGCAGCCGCGCACCGCTATCCCCAGCCCGTTTGCACAACTGGACCTGGTGAAAAATGCTTTCAAGCAGCTGGCCAACCCGCAGTTGCAGGGTGCCCGCTCCCACCAGCGGCTAGTGTCTAACGCCCTGGATGTGGCACAGCTGTTTTTTGACTTTGAGAATCACAAGGACCACCTGCGCATCGTGCGCTGGAACCGCAACGATGGTCTGGCGCAGCTCAAGGCCAACCCTCGCCACCGTCTGTATGGCGAGACACTGGAATTGTTCCTCAACAGCGACAAGGTTTATAACTTTGACCTGCTTGAGGATTGGTACATCCTGATGTGGGACCAGCGCGTGCTGGGCGGCACGTCACCGGCATCGGTGGTGATGGCTGCCCCTGCCACAACGCCCATCAGCGAAATCAAGGTTGAGCAGGGTGTCACCTTGTTTGGCGAGGTGCGCCACTTGTGGGAGCGTGACGAGGATTTCGTCTATTACATGTACCTGCTCATGAATGCCTATCCCACATTGCGTGCCCACGCTGGAGAGGTCTATTCCTATATGCTCAACAACCTGAATGCCCTCAAGAGCAGACGTCCCAAGTTGTATGAACGCATTGTCAACGCCATCCCCAACTTGCAGTCCATGCCCGATGACAATGCGGCGCGTGCCATCATCGAGCGTCTCGAGAAGGAATATGACCGCTTCAATGACCTGGACGTGAATGTGCTGGGGGCACGTTTCTATCACAAGCGGTCCATCGACATCCGTCAAGCCGCCGCCGACAGCGATTTTGTCATCAGCCCCACGATAGCCCAGCCTGCCGGCGAGGCGTTGCCGCTGGTGCTGCGCACAGGCTTTAACGGCACTGTGGAGGGCTTCAAGTATATCGACAAGTTGTGGGACAGCGCCACCATTGTGATGACCGATGGCAAGGAGCTCAATGAGCGCAAGTTGCCCGACACCGCCATCCACTACCCCTTTGTCACCACTACCGACATGCTCGCCGACACGCTGGTGAACCTGGATGGTGGCTGCGTCATCGACGATGAGCACTTCTTTAATGGCAACCTCAAGAGTCGCACTGCACAGCCGTCTTGTGGCTACCTGCTGCCCTTGAAACCACTGTTTTTCAAATATTTTGACACAGACTACCTCAAGGGGACGATTGCAGGCAGGAATGTGCTGGAACTTGAAGAATGCAACGACGGCAGCGTGCTGGTGACGTTGCGATTGCGTGTCCACAAGGGCGAGAATCGCTACATGGAACTGTCACGCAAGTACTTGCCCAGCCACGACCCCACGTGGGAATTTGATGAGAGACGCGGCACGGGGCGTCTGGTGAGTGTTTCCCTGTCGGCATCGGTGTTCCCCTTTGTCAAGACCAACAACAAGGATGACTACACCGTGTCACTGTTCTCGATAATCAAGGAGGGGGGAGCGTCACTCAAGTTCTACAAGGAGGGCATGAGCACCGACCGCCTCAATGTGACTGACCACAAGCGTTCCACAGGTGTGGGCTACCAGACCACTTACTATGATGTGAATGGCTCGTTTGACTTCATGCAAGCCCAGCTCACCACGCCATTGGGCAGCTTTGACGCGATGATTGTGCCGCGCTGGCCGCACTATGAGGCTAACAGCAAGGAACTCATCTTTGCCGTCGATTTTGGTACCACCAACACTCACGTCGAGTGGGCCGAGCGGGGTCGCACCGAGCAACCGTTCACTTTTGACTACAATTCGGCTCAGACGCTCATTGCCTCGTTGCACGCCGAGGGCTCGCTGGATTTGGCCAGCCTGGTGCAGAGTGTGGAATTCTTGCCGCGCGAGATTGACGAGGTCTATGGTTTTCCCCTGCGCTCGGCGCTAGTGCGCAATGCCAACAGCGGCACGGGCACCAACCTGTTCAGCGACGTGAACATCCCGTTCCTGTATGAGCGCCGCTACTTCAACGGCGACCAGTATGACGTGATGACCAACCTCAAGTGGAACGGCAATCCCATGCTAGCCAAGGCGTTCCTGCGTGAGCTCACCTTGCTCATCAAGGCCAAGGCCATGCTTGAGAATGCCAACCTGGACAACGTGCACATCGTCTATTTTTATCCCGTGAGCATGGGAGGCAACGACCGTCAGACACTTGAGGACACGTGGCGCAGCTTGTTTGCGACCTACATCAGCGACAACACGTCCCACCTCACCAGCTATCCTGAATCACTGGCACCGGCCTACTACTACAGTGGCTCAGATGTCGTGGGCAGCAGCTATGTCAGCATCGACATTGGCGGCGGCACGTGCGACACTGTCATCTATCAGCCTCAGGCAACAGGCAGCGTGCCAGTGGCCATCTCGTCGTTCCGCTTTGCCGGCAATGCCATCTTTGGCGATGGCTTTACCGACAAGGACAGCGACAACAATCCGCTGGTCAAGCACTATGCCTGCTATTTCAAGAAGATGATTGAGAATGACAAGGGGCACAACATCAGTGCACTGGCAAGCATTCTTAACGACATCATGGAGCAGAAACGCAGCGAGGACATCAACGCCTTCTTGTTCAGCATCGAGAACGTGGAGCAGTTGCGCAACCTGCGCAAGATTGACCGTGACCCCTACAGCTACAACCACCTGTTGCGTGAGGACGCGCAGCGACGCATCATCTTCATGTACTTCTATGCCGCCATTATCTACTACATCGCCTGCGCCATGAAGCATCGCGGATATGTCATGCCCAAGCAAATCTATTTCTCGGGCACTGGCAGCAAGATACTCAACATTCTGGGGGCTCAAGAGCGCGTGACCATGTTTACCCAGAAACTGCTTGAGCGAGTGTTCGGGCAGACCTATACCGAGCGGTTTGAAATCAAAATCGAGACCGAGGCACCCAAGCAAATCACTTGCAAGGGTGGCATCAAGTTGCAGACCGCCAATCTGGATGGCGCGGCATCACATTACACGACCAGCCAGGTCAAGCAGATGCGCTATTGCTACTCGATGATTGACATCGACAAGCTCACCATGCAGCAGATGGAACAAGAGGACATCCGTGACAAGCTCGTGCAAGAGGTGAGGACGTTCAACGATTTCTTCATCGCCCTGTGCGACACCGAGGTCAAGGACGAGTTTGGCATCGAGAACAACGTGCTGCAACTGTTCAGCGATGTGGTCAACGACAGTCTGGCCAACTATATGCTGGCGGGTATCAACACCTTCCTCAAGGGGCGTTACAATCCCATCGATGAAATCGAGGACGTGCCGTTCTTCTATCCCATCATCGGCTCCATCCGCCTCAACCTGTTGCGCAACATGAGCAACGATGTCATCGGCAAATACAAGGCATGACGCCTCCAGCATTTTCACGAAATTCAATAATCAACACATTGTATAACCAATCAAAAAAAATCAACCATCACAATGAAACGTTTCATTATCATCATGGCAGCTATCGTCTGCCTCGCCTCAGCGGCATGGGCACAAAACAACCGGCAGCTCTCGCCCGAGCAGTGGAAACACGCCGTGGCAGTATGTGCCCAGGCTACAGCCTATGACCAGGGCTTTGGCAAGGACCCCGCCAAGCTCAACATGGACTATCCCCAGGGCTACACCCTCGATGACCTCAACACCGTCTATCGGGACAATGGCCCCCGCTGGCGGCGCATCTATGACCAGTTCAAGAAGGACGAGAACCGCAACGGCGACATGGAGCAGCTGCGTGGTCTCATCAAGAAAAGCAACGTGTGGAACAACCTGGTTGAGCCAGAATTGAACAAGTATCTGGAAAACCAACCCGTTGCAGCTCCTGCCGAGGATATGGCCGATGGACAGCCAGCCCCTGACGGACAGCAGCCCAACGCTCAGCCTGGTGACCCCAATGGCGCGCCTGGACAGCAGGTGGCTCAAGGGCCTGACGGCAAGCCTGGACCTGGCGACCGTCACCACAGGCACGACGGCAAGCCTGGTGAGCATCATGCTTGCAACTGGCCCCTGTGGCTGGGCATCCTGGGCTCGTTGCTGGGACTCATCGCACTCATCATCTCGCTCATCAACAGCAGCCGCATCAACAAGCAGCGTCGCTTCATCGGTCGTGAACTTGACCGCACCAATGGCAACCTGCAACAGCTCGCCAACGAATCGGCTGAACAGATGAAGGCTCTCTCTATCCGCCTCACGGGCAAGGAAGTCAACCGCAATCGTCCCACTGGCGAGACCGCTGTGGCAGACAATCGCAAGAACGACCAGCGCCGTGCCCAGCAACAACCCCAGCAACAGCGTCAGCAGCAGGGACAGCAAGGCCAACAACGCCAGCAGCAGGGTCAACAAGGTCAACAACGTCAGCAGCAGGGCCAGCAAGGTCAACAACGTCAGCAGCAGGGTCAGCAACAGCGCGACAATGCGGGTGACAAGCGTGAGGCTCACAAGCTTGCCCAACCACTCACCGTGTTCCTGTCCAAGCCTGACGACAATGATAACTTTGTCCGCGCCACCGACACCTTTGAGCCGGGCAACTCTATCTACCGCCTCACCACCGACGATGGCGAACATGGCAAGTTTGAGGTCATCGACAACCCCGATGTGCACCGCTTTGCCCTCATGATGCCTGCCGAGAACCTGATGCGTGCCTGCTCGGGCAACGCCATTCAGATTCCCAGTGGCACACGCATCGTCACCGACCGTCCCGGCGAGGCCATCTTCAAGGATGGCAAGTGGCATGTGAGCCTCAAGGCTATCATCCACTATGCCTAACAACCCCCTGACAGCGGTCATCGCTGCCATCATCATCGCACTGTGCGTGCCGGCGACAACCAGCTGCCGGCGCGCACGATTGCGCGATGGCGACACCAGGCAACGCACCACACGCATCGACAAGCGTCCCCACCGCGGTCACCGTGGCAGCAAACAGACCATCACCATGCGTGAGGATGGTGGTGTCTATCTGGTGCCCGTGCAGGTCAATGGCGTGGACATGGAGTTTGTGTTCGACACGGGCGCGTCCATGGTCACCATGTCGGTCGTTGAGGCCACCATGCTGTATCGGCAAGGCAAGCTCACCCGCGACGATTTCAAGGGCACGGGGGATTTTATCGACGCCACTGGACGCGTGAGCACCTCGGCCATCTTCAACCTGCGCGACGTCACCCTGGGTGGCATCACCGTACACGATGTCGAGGCATCGGTTAGCGCCAGCCTGCAAGCTCCACTGCTGCTGGGGCAGTCGGCGCTGAGCAGGTTTGGCACTGTCACCATCGACTACAAGCGCAACTGCATTATCCTCAACAATTAACAAGCGACAACACCCAACAATCATTACTACATCATGCGCTGGACATGCCCCAAATGCGGCAAGAAACTCGACATCAGCAACGAACAGTTGCTGGCAAGCGATGGCGTGATTGTCTGTCCGCAGTGCCTGCAACAGGCGCGGCAACCACTGCCGCGCGTCACCGTGCAAGACCGTGACACCTCATCCCGCAGCAGCACACCGCCAGCACGCACCCGCAAGGCCACGCCGCCACCCCATGTGGCACAAGCCACCTCGACATCAGCCGTGAGGACTTCATCATCAACGGCAAGGACCAACACGTCGCGCAAGAAGAAAAAATCCAAGCGCAACAAGAACAACCATGTTTCGGCATTTGGATGCCTGCTGCGTTCCATCGCCATCACGCTCATCTTGTTTGCCGCCTACGTGTTTGTCGGGCTTCTGCTCGAGACCATCACTTGAATTGGGTCAAAACACATCCGAGCTTGTCGCGCACAGTTGGCAGGCAAGGATGCATCGCTCCCGAGCCGATAACTATCCACCGCGACAATCTGGGTCCCCCTTTGGACAATCATCATGACATTGTGGCCTCAAGAGAGGGTGTCAACGGGGTTTTTAGGGACTAAAAAAGGGTATTTGGACGGAAAAAAGCAAAAAATTGCAAAAAAATTTGGTGGGCAACAAAAACTGTAGTAACTTTGCCGTGCTTTTTGAGACACGACATGGTTTCGCAAAGTGCGATCGGGGTGTAGCTCAGTCCGGTTAGAGTATACGTCTGGGGGGCGTGGGGTCGCTAGTTCGAATCTAGTCACCCCGACATCGCAAGAGAGGCTTGAACACAAGCCTCTCTTTTTTAGTCGTTATCCACCCCTACCAATGCACTATCATCGATTATCACTCTCAACCCAACCTTGACCCTCACGTGGGTTGTATCCTGTTTGTTTTCAATGGATTAGAAATGTGAAGGTTTTTTACTGTGTACTACCAAATAAAAAGAAATCAGGGAAAATGGGTTTTTGTCTAAATAAACGACATTATTTCAGACAAAGCAAACGGCACATCCTTCATTTTGAAACAAAAATCGGCCGTTGTATCCTCCATTTTGAAACAAAAATGTGGCAAAGTATCCTCCATTTTGAAACAAAATGATTATCTTTGCACCCAGATTCTTAAGATAACTGCTTATGTTTGAACGACAAATAATGACACACCTACGCCAATGGAAGGATCG
>Ga0181612_155398_pt1 | contig 13267 bp, 10 predicted proteins | sample HoacroProtozoa21_FD_119630 | JGI IMG/M metagenome (GOLD analysis project Ga0181612, IMG submission 119630) | Hoatzin crop microbial communities from Cojedes, Venezuel. Combined Assembly of Gp0051906, Gp0051904, Gp0051908
ACTTCTTCCCTCTGAGGGTGACGGAGCACTGGAACAGGCTGCCCAGGGAGGGTGTGGAGTCTCCTTCTCTGGAGATATTCAAGACCCGCCTGGACAAGGTCCTGTGCAGCCTGCTGTAGGTGACCCTGCTTCGGCAGGAGAGTTGGACTAGATGACCCACAGAGGTCCCTTCCAACCCCTACCATTCTGTGATTCTGTGATTCTCTGAAACGTAATGCAGCATTCAGAAGCATAATGCCATGTCTGGAAGCCAGGTAAAAACCATGGTTTAGTGCAGTTGTTCCAAATGTATTCATATTATTCTTCCCGTGACAGAAGTAAAAGCAACAGGTCTCTTTACAAAGGATTCGCAGAGTCAGCAGTACTTGCATTCACAAATCATAAACAACCAAACCCAGTTCAGCAGAAACAGTGTTACGTAGCCACCGGCTTCTAGTTCAGTGTTATTTAGATATTGCCAGCATAATTGCTTCATCTTTTTTTGAGCTTCTTTCTGGCTATTCATGCATGTCAAGGAAAACCAGCGTCATAAACTAACCACATATTGTGTTTGCCATCATTGGCTCTTGGTGCGTAAGATGCAGCCATAAATTCTTAATTAGTCAGAGCTACAGACAGATATTTTTCTCTCCTGTACTTAACTGTCATCAGTCACTCGAAAGCACAGAGGCAAAGACTTTTAATGTTCTTGATGATCAGGGCTGACTAACCTGCAACATTTGAAAAGGCTGCGATCTGTACAGGACAGGCCACCTCCGCCAAGCTGACCACAGGAAAGCTGTGCTCAGACTCACACCCTGGCACAAACATAACCTTTGAAGTTCTTCTGACCTCCCAGTGTAATCTTCATTAACTGACATGTCACGCAGCGTTGTAGGAATTTGCTTGCACGGCTGAGCCAGCCATGAAGGAAGTTGAAACCTGACAAAACCTCAGACAGGAAACAGGGTGGAAAAGATGGGCTTCCTGCAGAGGAGAGCAAATTCGATGAGACGATGATCCTTTCTGGGACTGCAGGCCAGGAGTTGCCTTCATTTTTCATAAATAAACATGCAATCAGCATTTTGCTCATCCAGGTACTTGGATAATGGCTTTTTTTAAACATCTTTTTTGCACACAGACCATTATCCAAGGCTAAGAAGGACAGGTTATTTGTGCAGAAATGGAAATATTTGTCCTTCATAGTTCATTTCTCATTTGACATTCTTTATTCCTGATTGTTCTGCTTTAAAAGTTAGAAGCATCCAGCCATGGAGAAGCAATAACACCCAGCAACAGAGGAAGCTGATGACACAGCACAAATGTTGTGCTTTGTACTTGGGGCCTGGCACTCAGCAACACCACGGGAGCTGGATCCAAAGTGGTTTTTTTGCACAAACCCATTTAGCAGTTTCTTCAGAATAACAAACATGTTCAAATGAGAATCAGCCCATAAGCAAGTGGTAAGCAATTAAAAAAAAAACAACCCTTGCAAACCAGAAATGGCCCTCCTACTTCCACTGGGTCATGAATTTTGGCCACATGGCTTTGAAAGAAGGCATTGAGCCTCCAGATATTATCCTCAGTATTCTTCTGGGAAAAAGACCACTCAGATCCAGAGTTCCCGTGCTGCCTACAGCCTCCCGTCTTCTTTGGGACTACCTGAAAATGCCTCCTGTCATGAGAAGGTCACTGTCCTGGTCAGATAAAAAACAGGCATGACATGTCCCCCTTCCAGGGACACTGTAGCACAAAGGATGTCTTTATGTGAGTTGTAAAGCGTAGAGTTTCTATAACGCTGCTTCCCATTAGCCTGTTGCTGATCTTTTTCCCTACCATGTGTTGCTGTTCTGGAACTAGAAGGCACACACTGAAGGAGAAATAATCCCAAGTAAGGATTTGTAGGCAATTCAGGCAAACTCAGATCTTCCCCCCCCATCTCTTCAATATGGAAGTGAAACTTCTAAAAAGTCTTTTCCACCCAGAAAACAGAGCGTTAGAGGGTTTTTCAAATTTTCCTCACCATGGTGTTTTGCAGTACTGCTGCCCAGAACTGGAAAATTTTAGTTCATATGTAAGATTTGGATTTGGTCACTTTGGACTAGAATGCAACCTTCAATGTCTTCTTGATGATATATCTTAGATGACATGGACTTGAGCTAAGAGAGAGCAATCAAGCAAACACAGTGAGCCAGCAGAGCCTGAATCTGCTCTTCTTTTTCATCCATGAGATCTCAGTCGCAAGCAGCATACAATAATTATAACTTGCAATTCTGAAGTTGATTTTTATAGCAATTTTGAGTCTTTCTTGTTTAAGTTTGTAACATTTAGAGTATTTTGCTCTTTCAAGTGCTTTTCTGCCTATGATCTTTCCGCAACTTACAGTGATTAATGGAAGCTCCAGTGTACTCTCATATGATAGAGGAGACACAGGATTACAGCAGTTTCTTCTTCAAGAAATGAAAATTGCACTCTCTAAGCCACTAGAATAAAGTAACTGATGATGAACGTTGACTTTTATGGCTACTGGGGATCTCTCACTCCACTACTAAAATTCAGCTGCTTGTAGGATGAGAATGCAACTGCCACCCAGCCATCTGCAGCCACAGTGAAAAGCAGTTCAGGGGTGGTGGTTTCAGGGTTGTAAAGCAACAGAAATGCTAGCAAAATGTTATTGATATTCAACAAAAGCAAATTCTCTAACCTGAAAAATATTCTTATGTTAATTTAAAAAAAAATATAAAAAGACATTTTAAAAGGATTGACCTCCTCCAGTTAGGAACGGTTCAAAGAAAATGTTTTCACCAAGCTGAAATTAAATATTTAAGGAGGTTATTTATTGGGAAATGTTGCCATTTGGTTTTAGATTCGATCCATTTCAGAAAATCCTTTTGGCCTTGCAGTGTTTTCAGTGCAGTGGAAATGCTGTGTACGACACTAACAGCACAGAGATGAACCCCAAGACACTCTGCAGATGGGTGGGAAGAGATATCCCATGTCCCAGACAACCTGGAGTCCAAAGAGTTGAGTCAGGCAAAGAGTGGAAGGAGATGGCAAACGCCAATAGCTAATCCAGGCCTCCCAAATCGCACTCTGGTGCCTCTTTTATTGAATCCCACCTTCTACTGCTATTTCCATGCTTTTACTTATGAAGGAGCCTCAGCAGATTGAGCTGCACTACCTTGCACGGCCAGACATGAAGGCAGAGTTATAATTCCTGATGTTTCATTCTTTTTTATGATTATAATTGGCTCAGGCTTAGGATGAAAATAAATGAGAAAATAATTTGTGCTTAATGTGTTTGACATTCATTACGTCGCCCAAAAGGTAGCTCAGGTGAGTTTCCTGGCAAACAGAGCCCATTTTCTTTAAAGACATAAAAGCCATTATGCAAGTCTTGGAGCTGGAGGACTCGTTTCTCCCTCAGCCTCACAGATATAACCAGCTCCACCAAGTGCATGGCTCTGCGGGCTGCCCTGATATCATGCCATTCATGCTCTGAAAAAAACAAAGCCCTACGGCCATGGTTAATGTGGCACAGATTAAAGACATCCTTTGCTAGGCAGCTTTCAGCCAGGATGGCAGATCTCATCCTGCCTGAAAACAGTTGTGCAAAAACATCTTTAGTGGCCCAGGCAACACCTGACCACCCCATGGACTCATTGCCCGGGGAGAAGACCTCTTATCTGTGAACAGCATGTATGGCAGGATCAGTTTTAAATATGCCACAATCCCTCTTAACATAACTGAACATCACAGCTTGAGCCCTTCGGCCAGGGTTTCTAGGATCTCTGAATGCCCTACTCTGGGCGCTTGAGGAGGCAATACTTACCCACCTGCCAACCCTGAGCCTCTGCGTGTTGCACAAGGGAACCCTCTGGAGAAACAGCACATCACTCTAAAGTGAGAAAAACATCTTCCACCAGCCTTTCTCTAGCTTTAAACAGATATGCAAAAAATACCTGCTGCACAATCAACAAGCAACAGTTGTTTGCTGGGTCATGTACTCCTCCATGCACAGAGGACCCTGAGCTGCTTGTGGTGTCTGCGCGGTCCCTGGGGTGGCCCCCGTCTCTGGGAAGGGCTCCTCTGCGCCGTCCACATCACCCAGCGATGAAGCTGTCAGCTGTCTATAGGGCATGTGCAGGAGACGCGCTGGAAGGCATCGATTTTTATCCTCCAATGAAGTCTCATGTACAAAATCTCCTGCCAAAGGGAACTAGCCAGAGGTAAAAGAGACTCCTCAACATGAGGCAAAAACAATATTCCCATCTCCCTCTTCAGCTGAGCCTGAGCGGGCATCCAGCCGTGCTGGGGCACCCAGCCCAGCCCAGGAAACACCCCCATGGTGGTCAGTGACTGTGGTGAGGGACACAGTTGCCTTCTCCCTGAGGCGTGGGGCTGGTGGGCTCCCTGCAAGACCATGGCAGTGTGTTCACACCTGATAAAAATGCACATGATTGTTAAAAGAGCTTTGCCATGATTTTGAGCAGACTTCCCACCAGTGTGAAGACGCCTGTGTCCTCTGTCCTGAAAGTGAGGTGAGCTCAGCTCCCAGGTCAGTGAGACTGGAACGGGAGGGAAAAGCTTTGCTTGGTTAAAGTAGAACTGTGGTTTTTAGATTTCTAAGGCTTTTATATTGAATTGGCTTTCAGGTGCAAAAACTGGCCATTAGGAGGCTGATCCCGACTGATGGAGGCCAAGAGACGGTGATTTCTCCTTGTGGCTTTATCAGAGTCAAAATGAAGAGGCAGGATGAACAGTTGGGATGGGTTTCACCTCTACATGCACTGGTGGTGAAAGCCAACGAGCATGTCTCTGGCCTGGTCAGCTTCCCTGTGCCCATGGGGATCCAGGGTGGCCTTCGGTGCCTGTCTACCCATCCTCAACCATAGAGGATGTCTAGTGAAATGATTAGTTGGTAAAGACATTAAATTTCATTGTCTGGTGAGAGCAGAGTCAGGATGTGGCAATCCAGGGCCAACCAGGGCCAGTGAAAAGTCTCAGCAGAATGGTGGGGACTGAAAAAATGAATGTGCCAACAAGAAGGTTGATGGGTGGAAACTGATGGAGGAGATCTGAAGAACGGACAACCAACCAGTCAATCAAAAGACAAGGAAGCTCTGAGTGAAATAAAGGTGGGAGCAATTGGGCAGCGAAGGCAGCAGAGAAGTTGATATTACACAGTAGCTGACAGGTAGGGTGGGCGGCTGTGGTCCTATCAAGCATAAGGAGGCAACTCCAGAGCACCGGTCTGTCATTCCTCCTGGTATTTACTCCCCTCCCCTTCCCCTTTGATCAAATAATTGCCTTTTCATCCAGAATCCCCTTTTGCCTTCGCCACTGGCAGCCTCATAATTTATTATCTAACTCCTCCTTCCCTAAGGTCATCCTTCCCATCTCCAGTCCCTCACAGCCTGCCCAGCTCACCCTCTATCCAGTAGTCGTAGTCGTATCTTTTCACAGATAAGCAGTCGTGTCCCGTCCCCATCCGAAGCCAACCCAGTGCTCCCGTGTTTTTCCCCACTGTGCAACTGCGGTACCACTCACCACATCACCAAGGAGCTGCTGATATGAACATGCCGCTGAATAAGGGACATGTTCCTGCAGCTCCCAGGCATCCAGGGAGGCTTAGGCTTTGGGAAGAAGCAACTCCCTGTGAAGACAGGTTATTTTAGCCAAATGAGTGTTTATTTGGAGTAACGACACCATTTCCACTGGGTGCAGAAAGAGTGAGAGCTGAAGCACAGAAGGAAGACCTGATTTTCTGTTCCTGCCAAAGGAAGAAACAGAAGGAAAAGTTAAAGGCAGCTCTTGCTCGTGTAGTCCGGGACAGGCCTGTGGCAGTCTCCATGAGGTTGCCTGGGGCTCCTTGTGCTGTCCCTGGGCACCACCAACCCGAGCCAGCTCGGTGTAAGCAGTGTGTGCACGGGACCTGCATGGCCTTTGCAGCTCGCCTCGGGTCAGAGGGGAGGTGTGTACAGCACAAGAGCTCCGTTATCCCCAGCTGTTACAACAGCAAACAGGGAACACCTAGCAAAAAAAAAATTATATTTTTTAAAATGACCTGTGACATTTGGGATAGCGTGTTTTCTGACACATGAAGAATGTCACCACTGACTCTCTGCGTCCGTGACAGATGAGCTGGCAACTGCTCTAGGTCACAGTCAACCTTTGCCGAACTCACGCTGGCCCCACAGAAATGACCCCCCTCCCAGCCCTAAACCCTGCCCGCATACCCTCCCGACTTGCCCACCACAAGCCTGTCAGCTTGAAGGGGGGACAGCTGGCTCCCTGCAAAGAGCAGCAACAGGTAAAACAACACTTCCCATTTTTTAATAACATCCAGTAAATAGTTTGGAATCAGAAAAGAAAAGGAAGAAAAAAATAAAACAAGCAAGAGAGACTCCCCAAAAGCTCACAAGAGTTTAGTATTTCCTTTTCTAAGATTTCATAATTTTCCACTGTCGTACAAAATTTTAAGACTCCAAATAGAAGCAATACCACCAGGATGATAAAAAAGCTTCCGTGTGATCTCAGGCTATTTTTGAGCAGGGACTGAAGTGGTCTAGTTAGGAAAGCTGGTTTGTTCTTGCCCAGGACAGACCTAGAAATACTGTCATTTAGAATTATTGTTTGGTTTGGCCCCATTACTGAAAACTGAGAATCATTGTCATTGTGATTCACAAAGGTTTTACAAGTTTTTTGGAAAACAAGAAGGAAAAGATACGAAAAACTTTTCCTTCTTCCACAGCTGGTTCGTCAGGAGAGTAACCAAGGCCAAAGCAGCGCAGGGAAAGGAGACTTGCAACGAACAGAGTTTTTGAAAAGTTGCCAAAGCAGTTGTTGGAGTTTTTTTTAACGAAAGATATCATGGCTGCTTTTCCAAAATGTTTTATTGAAAATGCTCTAAAAAACAGGTTTTCAATCACTAGAAACTACTTTTTTTCCAAGGATCATTTTTTAAGTTCGAAAAGCTGGAGAAGGAAATCACCTGGTTCTGCCATTTCAAGAGGAATGGATTTTTTGCCACAGAACTCCATGCTTAGGACTTTTGCACAAAACTCCATGTTTGGGACATTTAGCTTCTAGCTCCTGGCAGCTCTGTGAGCCACAGGACACTGCTTGGGACAAGTCATTCCCATTTCTCAGCCACGCAAAGCTGCACCTCCATGAGCCCCTTTTGGTGCTTTGCTCCGACAGTCACAGCACCCAGAGAAGGAGAGAGGGGAAAAATGGATATTGGACAGTAATTTACAGTCCCAGCACAACGAAGGAGCTGGGACATCACCGTGAGCTGGGAGGATGGAGCTGGCTGTGCCACAGCACTGCCATGGACCAACTTATGTTGATCCCGTATCTTCAGGCAACACGCCAGTTACTACTGTTCTCCACCAAACTCCAAGGATTGTCCTTTCCTCCCTGTTTTTTTCCTCTTTAAGGAAGCTTGGAAATGGAGAAAGATGTTCTTTGGTGCCTTTTTGGGCTCCACGCAGAAGGCAGTGCTGGCGGAGGAGAGGGCACCATCAGCATCAGCTGATGGTTTCCACTGGGTAAGGAATATTTTTCATTCTCAGCACCTGAAACTGGCAAGTTTTTTAATTGGAAGGTGTAAAAAAATCAGCCTTCTGCCTTTGTCTCAGTGAAATTTTGCTGGAACTGAACACAGAAAGTCCAGTGAATGTGTTGAAAATTTTGTATGGGACTTTTTTTTTTCTAACTGGGGGGGAGGTTGTTGAAAGGGAAGTCTGAAAAGTAAACTTACCACCTGTCTTTTCAGCTTGTGGGTGTTAAGCTTACAAAAATATTAACAGCAATGTCACAATCATAGCCAAATTTAGAGCAAACATCATTTTCCATATGAACTAACCACATTATTATGCAACTTTTAAAAATGACAGATGATAGCCATTGAAAGTAAATTATAATGAGAGTTCAGATGGAAGTGTTAGGAAAATGCATATGCAAGCATACAACTTAAGCTTGCAAACTATGTGTTGAATAGAGACTATAAACTATATATTTTAAGTTAAATGAGTGAAATGTTCCCTACAAGAGCTAAGCCCTATGAGTTCAATTAGCCATTCACATGCTGAGTTCCTAAACAGATGTCAAATTTCATATGTATGTGTATGCACATATTATAGATAATTATAAAAAAAATAACATTTAATTTCATTAAACATTTAATTTCATCAAATAATATAAAATAATGCAAATATATCAGTGTCTGTCTATAAACAGATGCATACACACATATCTGTGGAATTTTTTTAACATAAATATGCATGTGTGAACATGCACACACACACGCACAACTATATGTGTCAGTGGAGGCGTGCTTCTTGTGCACGTATGACTGATCACATTTTGACACGATGGATTTGCAAAATAGAGTGGCAAAGATCTAAAAAAGCAAACCCTGCTGCAAGGACAAATTAGCATATTGTGAGATCCCTGCAAAGGAAATCAAGCATCTACACATTTCAGCCTACAATGTCCTGCAACAAAGCGATCGCTCCAGTTGCCTGCAGCCGTATTTTTAGAGATGAGAAACTAATTAGCAACATTATCAGCATATCTTTATCAAAAATCCCTTATCTTCCCCCAGTTGCAGAATGCTGTGCACAGGGAAGATGCTGACTTTAACAACATAATGAGAGGGTATCGGTGGGTTCTTAGCAGTAGCACAGTAATAATAATAATAATGAGAGCAACAACAATAATAGATGGGATAGGTTTCCCTGCTTCCATAGAGGTTGGTGACAGATCTCAGACACCTGATATCAGTCCTTCTTACTTTGGCCAGGAATAGAAATATCTTAGTTTAACCCCATCCCAGTTCACTGAAAATATGTGGTGCCTACCTCAGGGTGCCACATAGAGGGATGTGAGGGCAGAGAGGACCAGTCTTGGTGGAGTCAAGAGAAGCGGTGAGAAGAGGTCCCTGGAGCAAACTACCCTCATGGTTGCACAGCTGGTTGAAAGCTGGAGAACGAACCTACACCCATGCACAAAGCACAAATGGCCCAGGGGCAACCAGAAAATCAAGCCATTGGTGTAGATGCACCTTCAGAGTGAAAAAAAACGAAAAACAAAAGGTGGCTTCTCCTCTCTTTTCACTGTGATGATGAGAGATGACTCCATGGTCTGTTGATCAACAGCCCTCACTCTCAGCAAGGGTCATCAGAGACCTCTAAAGTCCAGGGACAGTAAGAGTTGCTTTGTCTGAATTTTCACAGCCGATGAGAGGTTTTGAAAAGACACGTCAATATTCAGGGCCAGAGAAGTGCAGGAAGTGCTAACACACTCAGAAAGGCAGCTGGCTTTGTGCAGCTTGTGTTTGCTGCTCAGTGCTGTCAACTGCCACAATTTTACCAAGAAGCTCAACAGTAAGTGGTGTTTTTCCTAATAGCCAGCACTCCTGGAGCTGTATGCGTGTATTTTACGTATCACTGAAAGCCTGAAAATTTCAGTCCTGTATGTTTCTTTATCTTAAAATAAAGCAAAAGCAGTTTTGGTTTTCTTCTTAATCTTCATTTTAAAGTCATCGTTGGGATTTACAGGAATGAAAAATGGTGCCACCAAGCACCCCATTGTGGAGGTTACCACTGTGGGTTTTACCTGAGAAACCCACCCCCAAACTGTGCATACCATGAGCTGCAGAAGTCAGTGTACTCGCTGCTGAAGGCTGAGTGGCCAAATTATCCCTCCTGGGACGTGGTCCAGGGCACTGTGAGATGCTCGAACCTGAGGCTCCAACAACTGGAATTGGGAAATGTCACACAAGCCTGAAGAATAGTGAAAACATGGAAACATCTCCCGAGGGAATGTGTGTCACTCTGCTCCTGTCAAGGAAATTGCAGAAAAATTTCAGCTGACAAACATACATACCCCAAGAGCAGCACTACCACAGACGACAAACCCGTCACACCGGGGAACAGCGATTGCTGCACCCCTTCAAACAGCGTTCTCACCGCTCCGGGGCAAAGCCATTTGTAGGAAACAACCAACCCCCAGCCCATGCAAACTGCCACGCTCCCTGCAAAAATATCGCTCCACAAATCCCCAAATCAGGAATAGCCCTCAGCCCTCCCAGGAAGGGGAACAACATGCTCTTGCCCTTCGCCTTCCACCCCATTGCCACCAGGAGAGAAGAGCCAACCTCCTTGAGGAGTTTTTCCTTCCAGAGAGCAGAAGACAGCCAATACCATTTATTTCAATGCCATTTATTGAACAGTCCTCTGGACTTCTGGGTGTTGTGTCACCTCCGAACGGAGTGAAATGAGTCTAGAGGGAGTGCGCAATGCCAAAAGTAATCCTAGTCGCTGTGGTGACCTCATTGCTCACACAAAACCCTTTTCCCGCTTTGGAGGCCACCAGTTCAACTGAGCCCTCGAACAGTGCTGCCTGCAGCGTGGCCAGGAGCAGTGCAGGGCCTCGAGCAAAATAAATACACAGATTTCTTCACCAACCCCTACGGCTTTTCCCTTGTACTGCAGCCCAGCGGCTGGCCGAAAGCTGAGTCTGTAAACACACTTGGTTGCATGTCAAGGTAGAGGGGCTGCAGGGAGAGCAGGGTTATAAAATTCACTGGAAAACGAGACAGCATTTACATTGTACTTACAATGTTTTCGCTGTGGATTTAATCAAAGCATCTTCCAAGCCCCACACATTTGGAGCATTTTACCTGAAAAACAAAGCAGGTGGTGGGTCAATGTCAGAGCTCAGTCTGAGGCACCAGATATAAGTAACACTGTGTGATTTCGGTGCCCGAGCTCCCATCAGAGCCAGCGGAGCCCGCAAAGCAAGTCAGCTCAGCTGAAAGCTGAGCTTGGGGCAGGGGGCTGGCAGATATGACACGGGACCTGAGGAAGACCTTTGCTCTTCTGGATTGACATTTGTATTTGATCTAACAAATCAAGCCCTGGCTGCCTGGTCTGCTGTGCTGCTCTCTAGATTGACTTCACCTCCACTGAAGATAACGGGAACTTAAGCACACACTTGGAGACCTAATGTAGGTGTCCCTTCAGGCTGAAGTCCATCCTGAGTGCTAGAAACAAAAAGACAATACATCCTTTGTTACCCACCTGCTTTGTATTGCAGATTTCCATTTTGCCCATCCCCAAAGATGGGAGAGCAGCCATGGGATGAAGACAGACATGAGCTGGGATGGCCACAGTCCAGCAAACTGACTGGCATCACAGACAGATGGAAATTGTTCATGGCGAATGCCAAACCAGCTCAGCAACTCCTGAAACCGCCCAGAGACTATGGCCAAGGCTGAGACAAAGCTGTAGACTTGCCAATGCAGGACATGACTTTTGGTGAGACCAAAGGATGCCTCTGTTGTGAAGAGTGGGCCCTGTCAACTGTGCAAGTGGCTCGCATGGCATGCAGGCTTTTTGCTAGGGCAATATAGAGCCTGAGGGATTTGCACTTCACTTTTGCAGCTCTGCTCGCCACAGACCTCTGGTCTTGTGAGCAACTGAGGACCCACCTGTCATCAGCTCAAGGGTTCAAGCACAGCCATTTTGCAGATCCTTCCAGCTGGGTGTTTGCCAGCACTGTACAAAAACTTTGTACAAAACCAGAGATGCCTGTCATCCTTCCTGATGAGTCCAAGTTGCATACTCCATGTGTTGTGGTCATGTGTAGATGACGCCTAAGAAGCCATCCATGAATCATAGAATCACAGAATGGTAGGGGTTGGAAGGGCCCTCTGTGGGTCATCTAGTCCAACCGCCCTGCCGAAGCAGGGTCACCTACAGCAGGCAGCACAGGACCGCGTCCAGGCGGGACTTGAGTATCTCCAGAGAAGATATGAATGAGCAGACAGTCTGAGAGGTGCAATATTGCTGAGCTTGAAGAGGCAGCGTCAAGGACTCTGCTGAACCACCACCCAAAAGCTTCAGCACTCCCAGAAAGGCTGCACCTGGGCAGAAAGAGGTACGACACATTTTTAAAATGATGGGCAGATTTTCAGAGGCCTTGAAAATACAGTGTGTTGGGAAACCTGGAAAGCCCGAAGAAGCAAGCACTACCAAGAGAAAAGCAACAGCCTCTGGCACATGAAAAGCATACTACGAAAAGGCAAGGGACAATCTGTTTTCCTTGTCCAGAGCATATACGACAAGAATTAATGGAATCAAGTTAAGAAGAAGAAGATTCAGTTTAGATATGAGGAAAAACCTTCCCATGGTTGGGATAGTAGAGAACTGGAATAAATTTTTTTGACGAGATGGACTCTATGTCATTAAAAGCAGGTTTTAAACAGATTTTTAAAACAAGTCCAGAAAAAAGCAGCTCTTAAGAGTGCTACTGGCATAGCTGGTACTCTTTCATTCCTTCCAGCACTATAATTCTGTAAGTCAGTGTAAATACCTGTTACAAATTGTACATGTTCTTTTGAAAGCTTGCTTTTAAACACAGTGCAGAGACAAAAAAATGAAAACTTGTATAAGGGAAGACTGCAAAGGAATACTGGAGGTTTATGGCCCTGTAACTTTAGGGGCTTAGAATAATTTAGTCTATGACACGTAACTATTTACAGTATCATATTATTTACAAGGTTTTATATATTCTAATAGCAACTTACTAGCAAGCCACCTGTTTCTTTTTGAAGCTGTGGGCTACTAATGTTTATTTATCAAAACATTGTGTACAAGAATGATGCCTAAGTCTGGAAAAAAACTTTCTGCATGTCCCAAGTGGACAAAATTCTGCTCAGAGATTCAGCAAAAAAACTTGCAACTGCTTCCGCATACCCTGTTTCAGCACATATTTGGTATGAGTTACAGTGGCCTTGGGAATGTGGGATCTCTCAGCAACCTGCTCACCTACTCCAGTGCAGTTCTTCACCTTGATAAATCTCCCACATACGCATAGAGATATTTAAAGTCGACTCCAGCAAGCAGAAACAAAGCATATTATTTGAGATGGGCCTAACAGATTGGAAAAAAAAAAAAAAAACAAAAAACCAGCAACAAACAGCCCTTGAGTACCCGTGTGCCAAGTTTAATCCCCTCGTTAATTAAAAATGGCCGAATTATAACGCCTTTCCAAAACGTGGTTTACAGTGGAAATGCCAACTGAACAGACCCTTCACTGTAACAGCCCTGCTGGCGCCTCCAGAACGCAATCACAGAACGGCAAAACATATTGGCACCTCCTGTACACGCAATTGAAATATTCGCTCGGCGCCGTCTCTTCCTGTTAATTGCTGTGTGGGAAGTGGTCCCCGTACAACCTCTTTATCTATCTGCTTCAGAAGCACTGCCTACCGCCA
>Ga0181612_170011_pt1 | contig 13267 bp, 8 predicted proteins | sample HoacroProtozoa21_FD_119630 | JGI IMG/M metagenome (GOLD analysis project Ga0181612, IMG submission 119630) | Hoatzin crop microbial communities from Cojedes, Venezuel. Combined Assembly of Gp0051906, Gp0051904, Gp0051908
GGGGTCTTTCCAGCCACTATTCTGCAAGCCTGCAGCATTGCATGGGGTTGTTGTGACCAAAGTGCAGGACCCAGCAACTAGTCTTGTCTAACCTCATGCAGCTGGCCTCAGCCCATCGATCCAGCCTATCCAGACCCCTGTGCAGAGCCTTCCTACCCTCAAGCAGGTCGACACTCCCACCCAACTGTCATCTGCAAACTTGCTGAGGGGCCACTCAGTCCTCTCATGCAGATCATTGATGAAGATGTTAAGCAAGACTGGCCCCAAAACTGAGCCCTGGAAAACACCACTCGTAACCGGCTGCCAGCTGGATTCAACTCCATTCACCACAAGCCTTTGGGCCCATCCATCCATCCTTCCAGTTTTTTACCCAGGGAAACGCACACATATCCAAACCATGAACAGACAGTTTCTCCAGGAGGAAGCTGTGGGAAACAGAGTCAAAGGCTTTACTGAAGTCTAGGCAAACAACATCCATAGCCTTTCCCTCATCCTCTAAGCAGATCATCTGGTCGTAGAAAGAAATCAGGTTAGTCAAGCAGGACCTGCCTTGCATAAACCCATGCTGACTAGGCCTGATCACCTGGTTGTCCTCTGTGTGCCGCATGATGGCACTCAAGATGATCTGCTCCATAACCTTCCCTGGCAATGAGGTCAGGCTGACAGGCCTGTAGTTCCCAGGATCGTCCTTCCAGCCCTTCTTGTAGATGGGCATCACATTTGCTAACCTCCAGTCAACTGGGACCTCCATGGCTAGCCAGGACTGCTGACAAATGATTGAAAGTGCCAAGAAAGAATCAATTACAATTATGAAGTTTTGTTTGCCTGATTTCATTGGTATGAAATTTATATATTTCTTTAGGAAGTATTAAACCCAGAAGGGGGAGAAGTTAGGTCATAGCTGGGAAAGATTTGAAAATTCCAAGTTTGCTAATTTGTCACAAAAAGAAATAAACAACCCATGAATGTAATGGACTGGAATGGAGAAACATGCCCTAGTTTTCTCAGACTTGAAGCTGAAACTGTTGCTGAAATAGTCACCACCACCCTTGTTGGTGTGTGGATACTCCATTTTTTGCTTTTGTTATACTGTTAAGCCAAAGTTGAGCTCAAGCGGTTAATGTTATTCTAAACTTGGGATAGTTTGAACTTCAGGTCATTAAAAATAATGGCATATGGCTTTTAGAAACACTAGATGCTTTATTATTCATCCTCTTCTTTAATATTTTAGTAAAGATTTTAAGCTGACTCTCAGATTTGAGAGTTCTTACACATATCGGATTGCAGGCACAGTGGAAATAAAAACAATTATTGGGTTTTATCCATTAAGAAGAATTCAAATGGCAACTGTTACCAATCTATAACACCAGGGTAGTTGTGGGCTTTTCTCTACGTCATAAAAGACCCTCAAAGTTACCATAAAGCTTCATTCACTTTCAGTGTGATAGGTTACACATGTGATGGTTTATTTTACAAGCAAAATCTGCATGTAAACTGTAAAGTGCCTGAATAGCTGGATTACAAAATGGAAAAATAAACAACTGCAATTAAGGGATAAAGCATTCCAAGGTTGTTCCTATTATATCATGTGACATTATTTTCCTAAAAGCACTTCAAAGAAATATTCTGCCAAATTAAGAACTTTAACCTGTTCTGAGATGATTGATGATATGTAGATATTCTAGTCAGAAAAAGCAGCATTTACTTGTTGACTGTAGAAAGTGATTTCTGGGAAATATTTATTGAGTTGATTGTAAGCTTTAAATAAATGATTAACTACTGAAATTACCTGTCAAGTTTAATTATTCAGTATTTCATTTTCTAAAGGAAATTAAAAATCTTTTACAGTTCTCTTCGTCTGGAGGTGTATTGTATGCCTTGAATTTTAGCCTAAGAGAGCTACTGCAAATTTAAATCATTATACTTTTGAAGCTTTTGTAGGTTTGGAAAGCACCTATAGAATTAGGAGATAACATTCTTTTTAAGTTTGTACTATATTGTACACTGACTGTGAAGTTCATGCAGTTCTTGTTAAAAATGTTATTTTCAACATTAAAAATGTTTGATTCCACCAGGAGGCAGTATTGTACAGTGGTATTGCAAAGAAATCTACAAAAGGTGCTTCCAGCTGTTGGATTTGTAAATCAAACTCTAAATCTGAATGAATACATATGATGAAAGTTTATCTAAGTAAAGTCTGCAGTACTGGAAAAAATGGAATCTATCAATGGTGCATTCCATTACACATATTTTCACCATATATTAACACCCTACTTAGAGATTTAATTTTTTGAAGTGCTTTGTGAATGTTAAGTTTTGGAATGTTACATTTTCAAAAATGTAATATATTATTCTACTTTATATTAATATAATTTAAAAATTTCTACTACACAAATTATTGTTTCACAAAACCCTGCTAGGCTGTGTAAGTTTTTCCCAAGTGATTTATTTTTTTTTCTGTCCCCAGAAGGGCCTTTATTTCATATATCTTATTATTATTAATCAAAAAATGTAATAAAGCTTCAGTGAAGAAATAAAGTTGATACTTTGCATCAGAGTTTTCTATTTAATCAAAGCAACATACTGAGATGCAGGAATGGAAACAAATTAAAGACAAGAGATGAGAAGGAATATCATACTTACAAAAAGAACAAAATTACATACTGTTCTTCTCCTGCTTTTCTGTCGACGTGGAAAGGCAAAATTATCTGTCTTTTCCTAAAAGAACAATATATTTAATTACCACAGTAGCTGGATGCAGAATTTTGAAGATCATCAACAGAAAACTTTTTCTGCCTCAGAACCCAGATTACCTGGCCAAGAAAAGGCTTTGTACTGATTCTGAAGGAATAGTGCCACCTACTGAGCCAACAACTTCCATTTCTCTAGCACTTGAAAAGAGTTCCTGTAAATATAGACTTAACCCAACGTTGTGAACTTGAAAAATCTCCGTAATCGTCGAACTTATGTTTCTAACTAGGTTTTTTTTTCCCATTACATTTATTCTACCAGCTCTTAAACTAAAGTCTAAACCGCTTGGATGTAACGCATATCTACTAATGGCTTTGTGCACTCTAGCATGTGAGGCTCAGAGCCTGTATGATATTACAAACCCTGTTGGAATATAAATAACAAAGAACATGGCTCTAGGCTCTTAGATAAGGAAGAGAGACCACTCTTTCCATCTGAATTTTATTGGCAAACCTCAAGATTTTCGCAAATAAGTAAGCTAGGCAATTTGTTACAGCTTAAGTTAAAATAAAATGTATCCTATGCACAGCAATGGTGTTTAGGTCAATGCAATGTTTAAGTTATTTTCTTAACAGGCTTCCAAGAGACAACAGATGATCCAAGTAAAACAGAAATACAGAAGGTTTGTCTCATTTTTTAAGATTTTATTTCACAGTCTTAATTATATGCCTTAAAGTCATCAAATGACCTGTGTCTTTGCTATAAGTTCTGTTAGGAAGCCTATAAATCAACTAAATGACATCCAAAGTAAATGAAACATAAAATAAACATAGTTCTTAAGATGGACATTTTTATGAAAAGAATCCACAGCCAATTAAGGGCAAGATCTGTCATGGCAAAGAGAATCACTTTATTCCTCAGTCACCCCATCAATTTAGGAGAACAACTAAGACCCAGCGTGAATGCAGTGGTGGGGTTTGTCATCCTTAAAAAATTGTGGAGGCATCACTAGTTAAAGCTACACCCCGTTTTACACAGAAAGGAGGGCTGAAATCCTCCCTTTACATTTTAGTGGCTGAATTTGGTTTCCCTAATCATCATAATAACTCCTAATAGAACAATTTTTAAAATTTAGTGAAATCTTTAATAGCAAATCTTGTAGAGGAACATATCTCAGTGTTCTCACTTTTTATTCTTCTCATTCTTAGAGTATCTCTTAAGTGTACAATCATTTTACATTAGCCTTTCTATTCCATTTGCAGGAGGGAAAACTGAGAATAATGCTAATGAATTTAAGACATCTCGTTGTATGAAATCCTGGGATTACTGGGCTGAAGCACTTTTGAGCTGTATCTTTCAATCATAGTTCTGATATTTTGTTAATCCATCTGTTTCTTAAGGTGTCAAAATGTGTGTCCAGTTAAAACATAGCCTGTGATTAGTGATGCTGGTACTTGAGTTATAATTTGCTTCCACATTTTCTGCAGTTTTTGATGGATAAGGAAGGCCAGTGAGGGAAATCTTCTGCATAAGATCTGCCTTTATCGTTGAAAAATGAAAATCAGAATGAAAATCAGAATGAAACTCAGAATGAAGTGGAATGATCACTCAGTTTTCAAAATTCATTTCCTGAAGAGCAGGAGAAAAAAAGTTAAAGTAGAACGCAGTTTTGTGGAATGAGAAGTTAATAAAAGCAATAATTTCAAAATATTGCATCATTTTGGACCATTTAACCATTAATTTACATCTGTTCACTTTACTGCAGTGCTGAATGCAAACTACTTCTGTCATTTGCTTTCATAGGGGAGTCTGTTCTTTATGGAGAATATTGGTCTCAGGAGAAGAGTTTTGCATTTGAGTGAGTGAAACAGATTAAACACGAACAGCATCATATTCTAAACTACAGTTTGGCACTTTGGAATTCTTGACTGAAAACTTTTATGGAACACAGTATTACAGACTGCTTTATTTCAGAATGAGCAGGCAATGTATTGGCAAGTAACTCCCAAATGTGTAAGATATACCCATTTTGCATCCACAGGATCTTATATTTTAAAGCAAAATGTACAATTACATTTTGACATAATTTAGTTATCCCTATCCTTTCATTAAGATTTGTCATGGGGCAAATCCAGACATCATTTAAAAACAAACAAATCAGGAGTCCTGGTTCAACTGAATATTTCCCCTCAGATTTAAGCAGGTGAAACACAGCAGAATTCAGCTGCCCACTGTAGACCAGCAAACAACTTCTATGTAACACTCATTGTTCAGTTAAAACCTATTTTTAAGGATAAATAAAATAATACAGCTAAAGCCTTTACTTTAAATGGAGCGTGCACTTATATGTCTTGTTAAGTCAGGAACACTCCAGAAGTTTAGACTGGTTTGGTAGATGGATCAGAGGAAAAAAGGGGATATAATGATTATGGTGAAATTACAGAAAAAGCAACTGTGCATATTGCACATGAAAAAGTCTGTCAATGGCCCTGGAAAATCCATGCCTGACAGGCAAAGCCATTGTGAACAGTGAAAAAGTATGTAGAATTTAAAGGTAGTCTGTCAGCAAAACATTAAAGTACCTCCAGGCACATTAATGCACTAATTTAAATAACAAAATCTGTTGCATTTTCCATGCACTTAAAATCACGTGCAAAGATTTTATGCATTAAAACTTCAGATGACCTTTCATTGAAATTCAACCAAATGGATATTTAGGAAAAGCAGGAATGGCATTGTATGTGAGAAAATCTGTAAGAGTAGTTTTTGTTCAGATGGAATGAAACAGCTTTCTGTCTAATCTATGCTGTGTTTGGGAGACAATATATTGCCTTTTAGGGAAGAAGGCTTGAAGACAATAGACCTCTTCCTCCTGTAACTGCTGTGATAATGTCATTTTAACTCAACACAGGAAATAAAACACATGCACATATACAAGTACAGTTACTCATATGTATTTGAAACAGAAAAAAAAAATTACATATTTATCACCAAAGCCTAAGCTGTGATATTATTTCAAAACGCTGATTATGTGATAGACACTAAACATTTTAGGGAAAGTACAAAGTTTAAGACCAGGAAAAGATGCTTTTAAAAAGGAGTGAAAGAATTTGACTGTGTTGTGTAGATGAAATCAAATACTGAGTATAGCGATAGAGAGATTTCAGGTCTTCTGCGTCTGAATCTAAGAATAATGATTATCTATTCAGTGTATAGATATTTATGTCTCAGAACTCTCTCAAGACCAAGGGAAATACCATCATCAATTTAAGAAGATGTATTTTTCTTTCTTCTCTAGCACACATATACTGCTGAATGTATTACAAAAAACATCTTCGTCAAAACTTCTTCCTGCGCATACTTTTCTTCCTATCATTTTGCGCCTTTACACCCGCTCCCTTGTCTATTGTATAGGTGAAGCATCACCAATATATTTCTCTTTATTATTAAGGTAGTTTTCCTCCTGGATTCAGCAGTAGTGCTTAGAAGATGTATAAGGGAAAAGATTATGGAATTTCTCTTTCATAGAATAGAATAGAATAGAATAGAATAGAATAGAATAGAATAGAATAGAATAGAATAGAATAGAATAGAATAGAATAGAAAACTGATCCTGATTTTCTTAATTAATATATAAGATAAAACTTAATATCACTATTCAACTGAGTGAGGACTAAAAATTTTTCATCAGAATTAGAATTTTTAAGAACAAACTTAGAAACTTTAGAAATTTTAGAAAGTTTTGTCCAAGGGGGCAAAAACAATAAATATGAGTGGTAAGTATGTTAGTATGAGCACTGTCTTGCTTGTGTTAGTCTAAGACCCTCACTTGACATTGAAGGCAGGAGTCTATTATATGCCAAAATAAAGTATATTTTGTTACAGGCTTTACAAAAAAGTCAAGAAGAGTTCAAGGAGTGAGGATTTTAGTAGCCACAAGTTAAAATAAAAGTTCATCATGAGACAGTCCTTCCTATTAGAAATGGATGGCCCTGGAGTCATTTTTCAAATGCCACTGTCCTGGCAAGTACCCTGTAGACTCCTACAAGCTCATTCCCAGATGTGTATTCTCACAAAGTTCTCACTCTTTGAGGAAAATTTAGCACAGCTAGTTTATGAAATTTCTTGTACTTATCAAATCCTTGTAAAACTATAATGAGAGTTTATGGTTTGTATATAAAAGAAAACTCACACAAAATTTGGAAAGCTACTGGGTTTTATAATATATATATAGCTTGCTTGAAGTCAGGCTTTTTCCCAACTCTGGTTGTGACCAATAACTTGGGCAGTCTATTCAAAGGAGGCACTTTATTTTTACTTATTCAGAGGGAAGGTGAAACATAACAATCTACCCCAGAATTTCTGAAATTCTATTGATGGTATTCAGTACACCACATCATATAAGTCTTGTATTTCCACTGTGATTGCACAAGTAGAAATCTGGCTTCTAATGGACACATTTACATGTATTTTTTCAATTTCAGTTTCTACAACTATTGCCTAGTATTTTCTGTTTCTAACTTTTTTTTTTAGAATTTTTACCTCTCCTCCCAGAAAAGACAAAAGGAACATCAACACAGGAACAGGAAAATGACTGGAAATTCACAGAAAATCAAGACAACACAAGAAATTCAGTGCAGAAGGAGAACTGGAATGCTGCCATTATGTGATGATCTTTACCCCTTCTATATATCATACATCTCCTGCTCTACCTAAGATAAAGAATCATGGTACAAATAAATCAGGATTCACTGTGGATGTACAGAAGTCACAATTGTAGCAATTCCTATCAGCTAAGAATTAGTCCAACATAAACATATTTTAAGGCATGAAATTAGTTATATTTTTCAATACAACAGCAAAGGGGAAATTTAATAGAACAGAAATTTCTTGCCTTCTGCCATGCACTCTTTACTCCCACTCACAAGTAGTGTTTCTTTATGCCAGAGAAGCTCTCCTTTTTAGACATATGGCGTGTTCTGGTTCCTACTGAAGCCTGTTGGATTTGATGGGGGTTAGGTCACTTTCTTAAAATGGGTTCTGAACAGATAGCAAAGAGCATAGATGAGCTCTTTATGAACAAGTTTCATTGTAGTTTGGCACTTCTCAGCTAACACTTCTCCCCCCGTCTTCTCTCCAAGAGTCCAATGGCAAGCTGACCATCTGTCTATAAAGCAGAAAGCTTTTATATGTATGAACAGCTCAGCTTTTACTCAGCTTGGAACCATTCTGCAAATTAGTGTGAAATGCTCTTGGAAAAACCAACCATGACAGTTTTATGAATGGAGTCCATTGTAAATTTAAACTTTGAAATAGAATTTATGGACTATGCTTAATTCTTAAAAAGGGAGTCAGTAGAGGCAGGTATTTTGAAAAGTATGGTTCATGAATAATGAGCTCCAAAGTGAGTCAACTTTTGCTTTGCACTTCAGAGAATGATTTCTTAATTGAATGGATTTGTTCTCCTCCATAGTGCTGATGAAATAAGGTAAGGAGGGGAAAAAAAAAGTAAGGAAGAAACCAAGCCAGTACAAACTACAAATAAAAAATAATACACTGTCATGCTTCAAAATATGCACAAGGAATTTAACCAACAACAATAAAAATCAGAAAGAAAACCATTACTTTCTACTTCTAGAGCAACTTTTAAAATTCATTTTCTGTTCTCATTTTCTTGGAAGCTTAAAGAACTCGAAGTTTATTTTGAACTATACATATATTACCATGCATTACTTTGTCCTGACAGTGAAAAAGAATCTGAGGATGAGGATTTTCTGCCTTCATCATTCAACTGGAGATCTGCAGACTCTCTGACACCATCTGCGGACAGGTTTTCCTTTGGACTTTTAGGCTTCTTAACCTCTTCCACCAAAAATTTAATTCTAGAAACAAACCTAATTGACAGAAGATATTAATGGCATCTCAAAGTGTTTTTATACTTTAACGACTCCTTCTCTGCCTTCTTCAGTTGTTGGATCCAAGAGCTTTCTTCTTTTGACTACAGATTTTTCAGCTGAGCTTCAGTCTACTTCGTTCTCTCTTAAGTCTTCTCTCCTTTATCCCTGAACCCTGTCATACTTTTCAACTTCCTTTGCATTTCTTTGCAGCTGGCAAAATAATCTCCTTCCTCCACTGAGCTACTACACACTAAACCATCAAACCATTGTGTAATTGCCTATCCCCAGTATATCCTTTCTGTCTGAGTATTTTGCCTATTTTTGCTGTCATATGACTTGTGGTTTTGATTTTGAACACTTGCTGACACACACTATTTGAGAAAGGTGGTTTGGCAGAGTCAAGAGAACTAGTTTTGGTTAGTAGCTCTGCATTACAGAAATACCTTTTTGTACAGTCTTTGATCTGTCTTTGATATGATTTATTCTGTTTTTGTAGTAAAATGGTGGCATATCTGCACAGTACAACGCATACCTGCAAGAGATGACTGAAGTATGTATGAGTTAGGCAGCTTCATTTTCTCTCATTCCCTGGGAATATCGGTTTTCCCAAACTATTTTGGTTTGCTGTTTCTCATGCTAACACATCCATGCTGGGACCTAGAACGGGTCGGCTTCTGCTGCACTAACAAAGGGAGCACAGAGCTATCCTCCCATGCGCATTTCTGGGACATGATGAAGAAAATAATATTTTGTGTTTGTGCTTTAGTTTACTCTGAATCTGCTCTATTGTTACACTATCTCCAGGAAATGCTTTTATGTTCCAGATTATTTCAGTATGGAGAAAATGTCACTGTGCAAGTAAACATTTCCTGTATTTTCTCTAGTTAAGTATTTTTACAATATACTGGGCTTGCTTAATACTTCCTACATTAGCAACTTTCGCATTACTTAAGCTATCATATTGCTTTCATCTTAGCTTTTCCCTCAACTGCACATATTGCACCACCTTGCTAACCTCTCATACTTCATTATACACAGAGACCTGTATTGTCTTTCTAAAAATGTTATCTGAATTATCTGAAACTTTTATAGTGAATTGCTCTAACCTCAAACTTTAATATAATTTTTGGAAGCAGTACTTTGAAGAAAGTAGGTAAAAGTGTTTATTAAAAGTGCAAATTATTCCCCATATAAACCTAAACCTTTGAAAGAAAAAGAATACTTTCAATTACATGAAAAAAAGGACACTCATCTTTCACTTTGTCCCTAATGTTCAGCAAATAATATATGGAAAAAAAACCACTTAAGAAAAGAAACAAAGATAATTTCTTCTTATTTCATATGCAGAGGAATGCCTTGTCTATTCTGCTAGTGGAGAGGTTGGGGGAATTTATAACAGTGAAGGGTGATACAGCATATAAGTCTGAATTTTGTATCTACTTATATCCTTTTCTTTCTGTCGTCAGCAATAAAGGGATCAGAGCCAGGCCATGGATGATCAGCTCTGGTCCCGTATGAATGTGCATCTCAGTGTCCTCTGGTATGAGATTCTGGAATTTTTTAAGGATCTGGCAGTATGGTATGTAGATGTGCCGCTTAGCAAATGAAATTAGTAACTTAATTCTGCCATAGTACCAAAGAAACCAGGGAAGTTAAATCAACGTTGTATTTGAACTGTTTCCTCAAAACAAACATGATTTGACTGGAACATTGGCGTTAAGCAAGTGACTTCAGTGTAGGATTTGTTTTGCTGTTAATTCTTCATCATATTAAAAAAAGCCTAAGAAATCGAGAACAATTATACAGAATGGATATGTAACATAATTATAACCAAAAGAAAAACACAAAATATAACCCTATCCCATATACTTATCATGTGGTTTGGGCTAAACAGTTCACACAGTGGCTCTATCTTACAAATTAAGTCTATCATAAGTTGGCAAATTCTATAACTCTGAACATGAAAAGACCGGTGGCAGCAATCTGGTTTCAAATATTTCCATTCAGATCCTTAGGTAAATGTGTGTGCTTTGGGTTTTGAGATGGGACTCTTAAACCTTCTCAGTAGATTCCCCACACTTTGGGATTTCAGCCAGCCTGAAAACTGCCTCTAAGAATTTAACTTACAGATGTATTCTTTAATCAACTCAGTCACAAGCATTTAAAGATCTGTAAACTCTCCGTGAGTATGGCATCCTGAAAGTTTGCATTCTGAGTCCCTGCAAAGTCAATATTTAAACAAGCAGCAATTGTCATTCAAAACGTAAAGCAATGATTAACTAACAGGAAGACTAAAATCTTTAGACTTATTAAATGCTGATTAGACAAGCCTTGAGAAAGTACTCTTCTGTTTGGCTTTGTTTCTTTTTTATCTTTATTGTTTTTTTCTTCTGAATGAAATGGAAATTTTTGACATTTGCAGTAACATTTTATAGACCTGATATCTTCCTGGTATTCCAGAAAATAAAGTTCCTTCACTCATCCATGACATATATTGCAGCACTGCTTTAAAAAAATTATTGAGTGGTTTCCTTTGGTATTCCCTTATCTCTGCAATGTCGCTTAGAAAATAAATCACATAACTGATCAATCCCTAAGGTGCCTGTTTGTGCCCTGTTTGTGGTTATGTGGGTCACATGCATTTGTCTGCACTCTTTTCACAATGTCTATCTGCTGTGATTCGTCTGCACAACAATATTGCTGTCAATTGATAAATACAGCTAGCTCTGTGGCAGGTCTGAACTCACTTGGTGAATTTAATCTATGAGGGTTACTTAAATATAAAAAGTTTTGCTTCTGACAATACCAGATATTTGTTTTCACATTACAGAAGGAATGTGGGAAGGTATTTATATTGCCAGACAAGGGGAGAAATGCTTTGGAGAGATCAACAGGCACACTTGAGCTGATAATTCGAAATACAATTTTTAAAATGTTGTAGTACTATATTGAAGATCAAGAATACATACCAAAATAAACCAAAGATGTGCTTTCATCTTGCCACTTACCATGTGGTGTCACCTCATGTTTAAAGCTTCCAAGAGCCTTTCACACACTATTTTCCTTTCCAAGGAATGGATATAAATTGACCTTTGCAAATGTCTAATAAAGTTAAGAAACTTGCCACAGCGGCCCAAGAAGACACTTCAAATAAACTATTTTTATTTCATACTCTGCCCCTAAAAAAAAGGCAAAATTTTATTGGTATTTTTTTGAAGTCTGAATCAGACCCTTAAATATAAATGGTAGTACAAAGGGTTTTGGTGTTGCTTTCTTCGGTTTGTTTGGGGGGTTTTGAGTTTTTGTTGTGTAGGGTTTTTTATTACTTCTTAGGAAACAAGGGTAAACTTTCTAGCTGGTACGAAATCTGGTTACATATTTACATATATTTTTGTTCTGAGTCCTTATTGGCATTGCTTGACACAGTTAAACACAGCAAGAGAAGCTTTGAATCTATTTATCCTTAATACCTTTAGTGATTCTGTTTTTCTTTTCATTAACTTCTGCTCTAATGCATGACCTTCTGACATTTTACTTCAAGATGCTGGGAAGAGGCCATCCATACATAAGCTTAATTTCATTAGATCATACCAATCTTGAATTTTGTTTGTTGGCAGTTTTGTCACCTTGGATCAAAAAGACTTGTTTAGGTAAATGGGCTATTCGAGTAAAGCAGGAAACTACCAGCCAGTTATTAGCCTTGTATATGTGGAATTCTCTAAATCGTCTAAATCAAAGGGAAGGCCCAGAATATTCAAGAGTTAATAAATGGCTAAATTTTAAACAGATGCATAGACATGAACAAATGATGGCTTTTCTGAGAAAGACTGAAGTAAGCTTATTTCCTCTCCTAAGCAGCTTTTTAACACAAAATGGCATTTTCATGAATACAAACTGTTTATACACATAGTTACTGAACATTTGGCACCTGATTTTTCTGAAAATGTTTTTCTTAAAATGTTGGCTTATATGTTACCCATACTAGACTAAATTGTGTTCTGAATTGCACTCTGCAACTAAAAGAGAGAGCGGAATATGGTCCACGATATTAATCAAGCAGTACAACATGTAAAATGCTTTTTTTTTCAGATTCTGACTTTGATGTTAACTTCCAAGCATGTCCACACAATTATAGTGAGGATAAAATTCACTGTGAAGATGTTGAAAGGAATATACAGGAAATAATTTGGGGGATAGGGGTGGGGAAAGAGTTCTTTTCACTGCCAGTAGTCTCAGGTCAGATCCAAACCAAAAATATAAAAAGTTTCTGAGAAAATAGCATACTCCTCAATTCTGTCATTGTTTGGCTCTTTGAATAATCAAAACTGCTTCTTAATTTAAGGAGAGACGTTTATCACTATATCAATTACTTTCTATTTAAAACTATATCAGTCTACAAAGTCTTTCTTTTAACCTATTGAGCTTTCCAAACTTATTCATAATTCATGTACTTGACAGAGAAATGATCAACAAAGAACCTCTTAAGCTTCTAAAAAAGGAGAAAAAATAATCATTTCAGGTGAAATGCAAGCGGAAGAAAAGAAGGTTATCAGGAGTAGTCAGCATGGATTCACCTAGGGGAAATCATGCCTGACCAATCTAATAGCTTTCTACGATGACATGACTGGCTGGGTAGACGAAGGGAGAGCCATGGATGTTGTCTACCTGGACTTCAGCAA
>Ga0181612_108499_pt1 | contig 13265 bp, 8 predicted proteins | sample HoacroProtozoa21_FD_119630 | JGI IMG/M metagenome (GOLD analysis project Ga0181612, IMG submission 119630) | Hoatzin crop microbial communities from Cojedes, Venezuel. Combined Assembly of Gp0051906, Gp0051904, Gp0051908
GCTGCCGGAGCGGGGGGCGGCTGCGCCCGCCCCCGGGCTCCCCAGGTTGTTTTGGCGGCGGCTTTCTAAGCCCCATGGCCTCTCCTCGTTAGGCCGCCGAACTTCACCCCCGACTGTGAGCGCGGCCGGCTCCCTTCACGCCGCCGGCTCCCTTCACGCCACCTTCCCGCGCTGCCCACCCCTGCGGGGCGCTCGGCGGCTGGGGGCTGCCGGCGTCCAGGGCTCCAGACCCGTCCGTGGGGTAACGCGGCCCCGGCCCACTGCTTTCTCTCTGAACACGGTGTATTACCGGCTACAGAGCGCACGCTTTTCTTGTTAACCATATAAATCTTGCGTGTCAGATATTTCCTAACTCACCGCCAGCCTTGGAGCCGCGCGGCACCGTATCAGGCGCTTTGCTGAAGTCCAGCTTAGACTTACTGCCTCTTCGTTACGTAGCAATGAGTTGTCGTGTTAGCGCGGTGCTGCTTGCTCCTGGTTAGTTGGTGCTACACCTTACCCCGTGCTGCTTTACGGTCCAAAACCTTTTGCCTGTTGTTAGAGGCAACCTCTTGCCTCCTCCAGAACCTCTTGACTTCTGCTGCAGTCAGGCTTGTAGGCCTACGGTTGTCTCGGTATCAGCTGATGATTTTTTTTATTCTCCTGTCATCATACTACCGTGACTTAATAGACTTTATAGACTTAGTAGAAACTGTGTGGCTTGTTCCTGCGGAACTCTGGATTATCCCATCTCTGCAGCCTGGTCACTCAACTCTTCCCGTGCATTCAGTCTTCAAAGATTATGACTTCATCTTCCTTTGCTGTACCCTTTATCGAGACCTATAATTTACAGTATTTTGTACCAGAATAATCTAATTTCTTAATTAGTAGCATAACCTTGTTGCAGGTATTTCAAAGAGCATGTGTGTGTATGTATGTATGTAATGTCTGTGTGTATGTTATCTGTTCGCTGTGGGTAACTGTATACATAAACTTGAATAGTAACTAAGTAGTTGTGTATCACTTTCAGATGCCCACCAGGGTTGGCTGGTTGGTCATTATTTGTTCGTTATTTCAGACATTTGCCGTTAAAGTGAGAAATGTATAGTTCACTTCTGTTTCGAAAAAGCAAAGATAACTTCTCAGGCTCTGAGGAAAACGTACAACTTGCCACCCCGCTCTTTGGGAGTCACTTCAGTTTAAAAGACTGACAAGTAAGAGTGTTGTGGATAAAGAAAGGCGAGGTCAAATTGCTCTTTAAGACTTGGGGCAAATCAGCTGGGAATGTACCGTAGCCAACTAAGGGAGACTGCGGTTTGTGTGGTGAATGGTGAGTGTTCAGAGGTGGACCCTAACCAAGCAGAACTTAAGAAATGCTGCATTGGTTATATCTCGTGTATGACTGATAGTGGTTTTTCAGTATGCTTGTGCTATATCTGATGAAATTAGTTTCATTAGGTAACAAATGAGATTCGCCTTCAGATTCCTGGAGGCAACTAAAAATGTGCGTGAATGTACAGAGACAGATCAGTCCACTAGCAGGATATGAGTAACTTGCGTTTACTCAAGTGGCCATTACTCGTATCCTGTGAAGGGACAGTCCTCTTCATGGTGCCAGATCCGATTTCATAAGCGCAGTTGACTTGCACCAGTATAATCAGAGCAGATGACTCCAAGTCTCAACACTTTAAATACAAATCATCAGACCGTTTGAGTGAACCAGACCTGGGTTGCTGGTTTTTCCTCCTCAGCAACAGTCACCCTAGTAGTTTTCCCTCTTGTGGTTACGTTTTAGTCACTCGAAGTACATTGGAGTATGTGGGAAAACCAGTAAATGCTGAAATCTAGTATACTTAAATAAGTGCAAAATCAAAGAGTACAGAAATGGGAAGAAAAGAATCGTTTGGAAGAATCAGTAAGTATGAGGTACTCAGCTTTGTGTTGGTATGGTGTTTTGTACCCATTTGGCTCCTTTAAAAAAAAAAACAACAAACCCTCTATAATTTACATCTTATAAAAAGGCAGTACTTCAGTAGGAAACCAGGTTTTCTTCAGGTGAAACTAAAGCAAATAACTTCTGCTCAAGGTACTACCAGCTAGGCAAATAAAGGTTGATTGCTCAGTAGTAGAGTTCACAGCACTTTCCACATCAAGGGCTTTTTCATTTAAATTTGTAAGTGTTCATGTGATAACTCATGTTCTGTTATCACATCCTCATGAAACTACTTTGCTTACAGTAGAAGAGGAGGAAATAGATACAGATTCTGGAAGGAAACTGTCAGGATTTCTGCCTTGCTTAATCATGTTAATAGAGATTTAGCTAAGCAAATTCCCTTGTCCTAGCCTGAGTGATTGGACTCAGCTTTGGGCTGGCTTTCTAGAAAGGAACAACCCGCTCAACCATAGGTAGTGAGGGGGAAGGAGAGCTATATCTGAACGTGATGTCAGTTCTGTGGATGGCAACGTCCTGGGGACCCATATAGCCATAATTCATACTGCATTCCTCTTTCCTGAGGTAGGAGTGGAGAGCTGCTACAGAGCAAAGCTGTCTGTGTCCTGGGCTCTCAAATGAAAGAGCTATGTCTGGGTCTTTCATCTTCTGGTTCAGTACTGAGAATAAGCTACTCAGTCTCCCTGCAAAAAAAGTGTTTGCAATATATCATGCAGCATACAGTTGGGATGAATGAAGAACCCAGATCTCGTAGAGACTGCCTGCTTGGGGTTTCTACTGATTTTGTTTTCCTTCCAAAGCAGTAAAATTCGCATCTTGAGCCCTCTCTTATTGCAGCACTGCTTTATAAAGTTAGTATCAATTAAGACTGCAGACCTGTCTCCTGCTCCTGGCCTGCTGTTGCTTAGTAACTCTTTTTTTTTCCCTTGTTTCAGTCCCTGGCCAAATCAGCACAAAACTGTGGTTTGGTGAAGACTCTCTCTGGCTGTGCCAGAAACCATTTCATGTACTCAAACTGGCCATGTGATGGTAAAAAAAGTGCAATAATGGAACATAATTAATTTGAAAAGCATTGGGTGGGCAATGGGTATAATTCAGTGCCATTCCTTACAGTGTTTCAAATAGACTATTTGCAAGCCAATGCTTTTTACTTGAATACAATAACAGCATGTGTTGGTATTACTACAGTTTAATTATCTGAATAATTCTTAACTGAAACCATGTTGATCTCTAGGAGGGAGCTGTGTTCTGTTTATGACCCCAACTTTATCACCCTCTCCTAGAGTTCAGCAGCAGCTTTGCAGATTAAACAAACCTGACAGGGAAACGAGTATAGGTCTGCCTCCAAGAGTCTTCCTGATCAGCATTAGCAACCTCTTAAATTTACAGTGATCATCCCAGATAACTCCAGTGAGACTTTCTGCACTGTCTGAGTCTTGCACACGTGCAGACACGCAAGACTTTCAGAGAAGGTGCAGTGGTACTTAGAATTATCAAGGTCCTTTGAGACACTGATCTTGTGGGTTTTTTGAAATAACTCTGAATGTTTTTTTCCACCTATCTCTTTCTGTCTGTATATGTTTTCTCAGAAATGTAGGTTCTGATTCATGCGTGCATCACACTTGTTGTTAACTGATGAGTCCCTTTTCCACGAGGAGGAGAAACAAGCAGTACCACACATCACTCCTGTTAGAGTTTGCTGCTGGGAAAATTTCCCCCAATTATTGGTGTGTCCATTTACTTGTCCTCTTCAATCAACTCTCTCCTTTCCAACTCAGTAATTTATTCAAACTTCTTGCCATCGTCCATACTGACCTTGCTCTTTCAAACCTTACAGCTGTGTGCTGTAAGAGAGGTCAGAGTTAAATCATCTGTGTGCTTTTTCAGCGGTTGCTTGAAGGTCTTCCCTAACGTTGTTCACAAGACCTCCCAAAGACTCAGTTCTTCCGTGACACCCAAGGAAACATGCCTTCTACTTCCTTTTTCTTGTGCGATGAGCAACTTTCATCATGCTGTGCAGTAGCTTTACTGCACAGGTTAAAATAAATGTCACGCTTCCCCTTCCCATCATTACTTACAGAATTGCAGAATGATTTGGGTTAGAATGGACCTTTAAAGATCATCTAGTCTAACCCCCCTGCCATGGGCAGGGACATCTGTCACTAGATCAGGCTGCTCAAAGTGCCATCCAGCCTGGCCTTGAACGCTTCCAACGATGGGGCATCCACAGCTTCACTGGGTGACCTGTTCTGGTGTATGCTCGCTGAATCATATTTAGTTGTGATGTCTTGAAACTCATGCCTGTTTTTGTAGTCCCACTGCTATTAATTAATAATCATAAAATGCTTAAAATCTGAATTTGTGAATTACTGAGAACCAAATGGGGGCTTGGCTAACAGCTTGGAAAGCTCATCATTTTGTGTAGTTGATGTTGAGTAGGTGCCACAGATGTAGGTCCCAGCAATAAATAAAACACAGGAGCGATCAAGTGGCATCTGACCAGTCTCTTGTGTTATTCCATAGATTGAAAACAGCTTTGTTTGTGTCCTACTGAGAGATGCACAGCTGGCAGAAGGGCAGCTTGCTATATCTATCTGAAGTTAGGTTTTCTTTTAAGATTTATCTTGAGACTTGTTAAATCCATGACACTTATTAGGAACAAAGAATGTGAATTTGAAAGAATCACAGCTACCTGAGGCAACCTTGATTGCTCTCTGTTGTGTTGAAACTCCAGCTCCTCAGAATAAGAAATATGCTCTTCTGTATTTTGTGAAGAGCTAGTTAAATCCCTGGAACTGTGTGTGATGGACTCATTAAGAACAATGAAATTAGATTGTATGCAATACCACTTCTATATTGTGTGTGTATGTGGACGAAGTGCCAAAAGACTTATAGTTCGGACCACATGTGTAGGTAGTGCTGTTCAAACATAACTCTCCAGTTTACTGGCTGAACACAGGTTAGTAATACATGTGATTTGGAGTTATTTTTTTCTGAAATACTTTACTAATTAGGGAATTGGCTTCAAAGATCCAAAAATCATTTTGAGATACTACATCATGGTCACTGTTTGAATTCTTGTCCTTTTTTAGCACCTAACTCTTTAGAAGTGTTTTTAAAATGTAGTGTAGAATGAGAAGTTGAACGGATGTTGAAAGTCTTTGGTTTTGAGCATGTCAGAATGAGCTGATGTGTTTGTCAACCAAACTCGCTGTTTATTTTGGGGATGAAAATTTTCACTTTATTCTTAAGTGTTTAGCCACTCTCTCCTGCTTCATTCTTATGTAAATTTTCTGCTGTGGATTTGTTAGGGTTTTGGGATATTTGGAAATAAGAGGTAGACCAGGGATAAACATTAGAGAATAAATTATCTGAAAATCTCAACAATTTCTGAATGGTCTTTCAGTGCAGCCTTGCTGGCAACATTTTTTGTTTGCTTTATTGTGAGTGTTGGAAAGCAAAATTTGTTTGCAGAAATACTTGCAGAAGCCCTTCCAGCAGCTGTTCAACTATGTACAGCCACAACAGAAAGAAAAAGATTACAATATGGAGTTAAGATTTCTGGATAAATTTAGCAGATAAAATGTAATTGCCCAGGTTGGGTGTTGGCCAGCATGCAGAAGGTAATGCTGCTGGTGTGCTAGAAAAGTGACAGAGGTTTTATTGGTATGTCAACTCGGAGACAGATCAGGAGTCTGCTAAAAACTATAACCACAAATAGAGCAAATTCCGGTGAGTTGTAAAATGGTGGCAAGATCTGTTGCTTTCAGTGAAGCTCTTCTAAATACCAGGAGCCAAAGATGTGGCTTTATACATAAAAATAATGTTTCTAAAGGGAAAGCTACTGCACTATAATACAAACAGGCTTTTTGATGGGGGTCTTTTTGTGTGCTTGCTTGCCTCATTAAGGTTAAAGCTGATAGTTTTCATTTATCTTTGGTACATTGACTCTTAGGTGCTTTATACTCTGTGAAGAATTAAACTGATAAACGGCTACCAATAGAAAGGAGTGGTGATATTACCCATGCCTGCCTACTGGAGATAATTTTCTGTATTGCTTAAATGTTGCGAAAGAAATGTTTAAAATGCACTTTAGGAGGCTTGATACTGCATCTAACTTCCAATGCTTCTGAAGTAGGAGCAACGTGTTTGCTGTTTCAGCACTCCTTCGTAACAAACTTACAGCTTGTGGTCTATTATACTTCTTAAAACTGTTTGCTTGGAGATGTGCATCCCAGACAGCTTTCTGTAGTCCTGCTTTATGAAATGTGAGTTTGGCTTTGCAGGCAACACAAGGAAAAGGGTGCCCGTGTCACCGTTTTCTCCACTATGATCTGTTCTGACCCTTCCCTGGAGCTCTGCAGTCAGAATATGCTAAGCCACGTTACTTAGGATCGCTCACATCCTTCTTAACTGCTGTCACATTTCCAAGGGACATCTTCACAAATGGGCAAACTTGTCTGAATCTGAGTTGTACTGCAGGAATTCCCCAGTGTCAGCTTCTTTAGGTTGACCGAAAAAACTCGATTTACCTCAGGCTGTCTCCTCACAGCAGCTGTGCACCTGGTTCTGGCCATGATGCTGTAAAGCGTGCTAGTCCTCCTGTCTTCCCTTGGTCTGGACTAAAAAGTGCAAATACTTAAAAGAAACACTCTTGAGACTCCCAGCTTGAAACATGCTTTGACATCTGTTAAGAACTTTTTGTAAGTCATCCTAACCTTGTTCAAAAAGAACATTTTAGCCTGCTTAATTATGGAATAAATTGCAGTGACTTTTAAGCACTTCACTGGTTCTTGGTGTAGACTTGCAAACGCAAGACAAAAATGTCTCGGCTCTGCATGTTTTCCTCAGTTTGCGCCATAAAATTTTTTCTGTCACTGTTACGGCTACAAATTCTGTATGAGAGGTGGAATAAATCCTTCTTCTGAAGCTCCTGGATAAAGCGTTCTTTTGGCTCTTCTGTGGACAGCCAACTATGGTTTTCCCTCTCCCCTCCTCAAATCACCGTAAGAACATAAAAGTTCCTTGCCTTAACCTGTCACCTGCTAGGAAGAGGCATCGTCCTGTGAAAGTTCCTAATGCTGCAAAGCTGACCATAGTGTGGCCTCAGGTGCATACAAAGAGGAAGGTCAGACACAGCAAGGGGTTTGCAGGGTCGTCATGGAGAGTATTGCTGTCAGATCTGCCCCTTGTTACAGTAGCAATAAAGGAGCAAACCCCTTCATCACTCTTTGAATGGAAGATCCTGGAATTCAGGTATCCTCCAAAGGTCTCTCAGAAAACGAGATTTTTTTAAGTCAGTTAGCAGAGCTTGCTGGCAGTCCTCGCGAGTGCTGCCCTGTGGGAGCACTCCCCAGACTGGGGAGCCGAGGACCTGGTTCAGATTGCACTAAAGCCAGGGAGGGTCTTTCCATGAACGTGAATGGGCTTTGTTCTAAACTGGGATGTTCAGTGGTAGTTCTGGGTGAAACCTAGTGGTAGGTGTGTCTCTTTTTACGCAGGAGACCATTTGGAGAAATTGCTGTAAACTTCCCCAGCTCCGATCCCTTCCAAAATGGAAGCATGTAGAGCTCCACTTCCCTTGGGAGAGTATGAAATCCTTTCCTCCGCAGCCAGTTCTGGCTTGCGTGGAGGTAATGCCCTTCAAATATTGTTATCTCAGTGTTCTCTTGCTATCCCTGACCTAAGATAAGGGCAAAGTATTATCTCTAAGGCCTACTTAACAGATGCTCTGTGCAGGTGCAGTTAGAAATGAAGCGGTATCCTGGAGCGTTTTCAGAATGCACTGTGCTGTGGCAGGCATTGCTTCATTCCCCGTTGCTTAAGCATCACTTTGAGATTGAATATTTTGTTTTCAGCTGCTGGAATTGCAGATCGGCCAGAATAACTCTAAACTAGGTACTAGACAGTTGTATTTGAACATTGCTCTTGAAAGTTAAATTGTGAAGTAGGTTCATCTGAGTAGAAGGAATTAGTTTTAAGCTTAGTGGAGCTATGTGCCAAGATAGTAAAAAATGAGTGTGTTGCACAGATGTGCCGGGTAAACGTTCAATTGAAAATCATACAGAACAATTGGAAAATGCAGGCACAGAACATTTCTTAAGCCATCAAGACTTTGGCAGGTGCAGAAAACACCTTAAGTACACAGTCCGCTAGCCTGTTTTTAATAGCTGTCAGCGAAGTTCTTCCTTGTCTAATAAGAAGTGCTTCTCTGAACGAGCTTTCCGTTAGTTAAGGTTAGCAGCAGTTAGTCCTTGGGGGGTTATCTGCGCATGTATCTTGATTATCAGGAGACCTGGTTCAGTGAAGCACCCAGGTGCTTATCCAAATAGCTATGCCTTCCGAACTTTGCTTATCCAAACATCTTCCAAACAGTTCGTGTGTGCAAAGCTTAAGCTGGAAATCTCGTAATTATAGGCTTTCATGGAAGATTTCTTGTTTCCTGCTTCCAGCCTGAGTGGATCTACTGCAGGAACAGCTGCCTTCACAGTAATTCGGCAATTGCATTTCTAATTCCAAATGGAACTGGGAGAATAAAGGGGTGAGAGAGACTGGGCTTCTGTGAAATGACAAAAAGAGTGATTTTTATCTAGCTTGAGTTTTGCGTGCAGGTTTGTCTCATTAGAAGAAGGGGGGGGAGAATTCTGTACGCCTTGCTTGCAGATTACTTTAATGATTTGGAAGATGTTGAAGCACACTAACAGTGAGAATTAGAAAACCGCGTGTGAGAGATTCTGAACTTTATACATGCCGCACAGCTATTACACTTGCTTTCTCTTCTTCCTGGAAGCGCTAGTGAGCATACATTTCATGCTCTCATTTGGGAACTAAAGCTAACTGAATAAATTAGTACTGGCAGTAGCTCAGGGCCTTTCTTGAACTCCAGTTCAGTGTGTATAAAAGAGGTGTGTTGCTTTCTGTGACCACTGGAAAAGAGACTAAGCAGAGAAGAATTTGCTGCACAGCTGAGAACTACAGCCCGAAAATGGCAGGGGAGCGAGGCTTTTAGGTGAGACGGTGTCAGTGTACGCTTCCAAGCAAGGTCAGTTTGAACATCCTGCTTAGGTCAGCAAGCTGAGAGCTCTGAAGAAAGCAGAGCAGCAAGGAACAGCAGGCACTTACAGGAGACTAGCAAAGGGTAGGAGCTGGAAGAGAAGAGGAATTTCTTTAGTGCTGCTCAGTGCACTAGCAAGTCTCACTTAAGTCAAATCCCTAGTTCACTCCTTGTCAGTCATGAATAAGGCAAGGATTGCAGCTGTGTATCAGTACTGGCACAGCTTTCTCGCCACCTTCAGTCTGTCAAGTAGTCCTGCCCTCTTACTGGAAACCATAATTGCAGCTGTGGATCAAGGGCATGGTGACACAGATAAGCTGGGATTGGTGCAGTTGTGCACTGAGACTCTTTTTATTTATTTAATTTCTTTTTTTGTAATAGCATCTCGTGAGTTGTGATTATCAGCTTTTCCAGCTTCATGTATCTCAGCCAAAGGGACAGAAAATAGCAAGGGTAGCAACTCAAGTCATTGCACTGTGGGGGCTCGCGTTGAAGACACGCTGCAGGCGTGAGGGTCGAGGTTTGCAGGACTACACTAGCTCAGCTTCATGACTAATCAGAAGGTTTCAGTATGATAGCTGCTGTTTGTTCCTCTATACTAGTTAACTTTCCCACAGTAGAAGCGAAAGGGATAGTGGAACTTAACTGGCTAACACAGCTGACATACTGCATGCAAGGTGAGGTGCAGCAAATATTATTAAGTAGCTTGAGACAGAAGTGTTTAACTTAAAGACCCTGTTTTGCCTGTGGAGAAAATAAGAGAATCAGGAGGACGGGATTTTCCTGTCTTAACTAGAATGGGGTGTGTTCACTGGGTGGTCTGCATGGCTTACTTGGCGTATTCATGAGAAATGTGTGATCTTTGACAGGATTTCGCAGGTCCTTGGTAGGACCTGGATGCCTAGATCTTCACTAATAATTAGATCTGAAGTTCTGGTTCATTAAGGCGCAAGTCTGACTGTAAGTGTCTAAGAAGCTACCTGATTAATGTCAAATAAATGCTTAAGCTACCTACAGAATCCAGTGTTTTGGTTTTCTGAGTTGTAGGATGGAATCTGTAAAATGTGATCATCTACTGAAGGTATGTAGCTGTTAAATTATAATTACATTCAAGAGATGGAATTCAGAATAGAGTTATAACCTCTACCTAGGCAGACTCTGCAAGCTTGTTTAATTTCCCGGTGGAACAGCGATAGAATAGATCTTCCCTTCCCCCATTGCCAGCAATGCACATCGTTAAATATGTACCTAGTAGCTGGCAAAACGGACTAAAAGTTAAACTAACTTTACTAATAATGGGCTGGAATTCTCATAATGAAAATGCAAGGTACCTTATTTAAATGTTGGCCCTTTGACAGAATCTGCAACACAAGCCTCACAAGACTGTCACTAATCTTTCCGTAGGTGCTCTGTAGCCAAAAATGTGCTGATGTCTGGCTTTGCACAGGCTGGAGACCTGGGAGATTGTATGTTTTGAATAGGATCAAATGACTAGAAGGGGAAAGCACTCTATACTTAGCTGTCTTGTCATACAGACAGAAAAATGTTTTGCATGTGACCTTGTTAACAGCATGAGTTAAGAGCAGCCCTACAAAGTAGAGGCAGAGCTACTGAAGCTTAAATCGTAATTGAGAATCTGTGTTTTTCTGGTCATCTGCTTAACTTTTTATTCCTCCTCTCATTTAGACTTAGTGACTTCAGTTTTCATGCTGACTTTAGATCAGATGGAGAGATGAGGGTGAGAAAATGGAAAAGACAACTAGAAGATCCAGTGTGCGAGTCAAGTTCTCCTCCATGCTAGAAAGGCAGAGCACCAGTTTGATACAGGATTTATTTTTCGCTATCTCTGTCAAGTCCTCCGTTTCTCTTAACAGTCATTTGTTCTCCTTTCCTACTGAAAGTCTGTCCTGGTGCACTCCTCAGCTGCCATGCCTTTGAGCATCTTTCCAAATTACTATGACCAGGCTGACTACCTCACTGCAAATTAATGCTCTTCTGTTGCAATCCACACCTCTGTCTTCCACTTAGCTGACTCCCACACCTGCAGTCTTATTTGCCTCTTCTGTGTTTTAGATAGCCTTTTTCACCTTCCTCTGCTGCAGCCTCCACCTCTCCGCACAGCAGATTTTCACTGATGCTTCTTTCAACAGAAGATTGACATCCCCTCAGCCTCTCTCCCCCACACATTTCCTCCTTGTTACAGGCAGAATTTTATTTACTGCCCCTTTCTTTTACAAAAGGACAGCACATGGTGGAGAAGGCTATGTCCTGTTGAAGTCTGCAGACAGTTACTCTCCCCTACGAGTGCAGCTTTCACCGTCACTGTATGAATGACTTGTGAAATGCCTCAAAGATATCTAGTCCCTAGCTTAAGTCAATAGAACTCCTATTTTTCCCCAGATACCACCCCACACCTTCTTTTGGTTAGGGTAGATAAAGCTACTGGGACAAGTGTCACCGTGCAAAGGCACGCATGCTACCAGCCAGCAACTATTTAAATGATATGTCGAAGCCAGGAGATACGTATTCTTTGCCCCAGGGGAGCTTCTCTTTCACCTTTGTCCAGCAGGAGAGAGTAGGTACCAAAACTTAATTTTCTATGAAAACGTCCTTATATTCTGGATCTCAAACACTGCAACCACCAAAACCACGTAGCTTGTAGGAGGTAACAGCTTTCCCAGGTGAACTGGTAAGGTGCTGCCAGTAGAAGCTTGTCTGGCTTTAATACAGTTACTCAGAAGTTCTGTTCCCGTTCCCAGAAACATCTTTTTGTCAAGAGAAGGGCCTCAGACCCTTGCGAGGAAGCACAAGTAGGAAATACAACAGCAGAACTTCGTATCTGTCCCACGTTGCTCTTTCAGTTGGAGGCTGATAAAATACCACAGGACCGTCTGAGCCACACACAGAGGCAGAAGTGGAAGGAGCGGAGATCAAACAATATGAAGCAGCATGACAGTAAAAAGAAAAGCATGTAAAAATATGAACGCCAGACAGGTGGCTTGGGGGGGGGGGGGCAACTAATCCACGGGAAATCAGAACAGTTGGATGACTGTTTTCAAGTCTTTTGAAGGGGGGAAAACAGCAGTTTGACTGGGCTGCATAAGGAGAGAGCAAAAATAAGCCGAACTGAAATGAGGAAAGAATGGCTTCTTAAAGATCACTTATGTAGTGCTACAGGATATCACAAAACTAAGTAGCCCATCTTGCTTGAGCGCTGTATAGATCAAAAACTTCTTTGCAGCAAGGGTTTCTATCACCTCCACAGCAGGCTGTCATCCATGAGCATGAAATAAGAAAATGCTTACTTAAAGGCTTGATATGGGTGAACGCAGATGTCCATGCTGTACTGGACAAATTTATTGAAAGAAACAGGAGTGGCGGAAGGTGGCCAGTGTACAGGAGGCAGCAGTGCACAAACGAGGCAGCATTCTGTCCTTCAGGGATGGGAGTACTGGTTTTTTGGAAGGGAAAGGGAGGTGGAAGAATTAAAACAGTTTTCTCTGTTACTTCCCTCTTGTTTGTTACGAAACGTAAAATCTGAAAGCACAGAAGTTACAAACCAGGGAAGAGCTGGGCAAATACTTAATTTTGCTGTCTCTGTTTACAGGATGTTTCCACAAATTAAGAAAAGTGAGGGAAATTATGGAGAAAAAAAACATAAAAGGAGCTGCCTGCCAGCTCCTGTTCTCGTGCCTCGAGTGGCGTGTTTCCCTGCTCGCTTGGAGTGGCAAGCCCCACCTGAAAGCATGACCAGCTGAGAGGAGCAAGAAGTCAAGCTGGTGGAGCTGCAGATTGTGATTATCCTAAAACACCAGTGACAGGCTCTGAAAATGCACCCTGCAAACTGTTACCACAAGAGGTGGCTTCCAGAGAGTGGTCTCCAGTGCTTGGAAAGATACCTAGGAGAGGCGGGAGGAGGACGGGTGACCACTGCGATGAATTTTCTGTACAAGTCTGTTACAAGATGCGGGGTGGGGGAGGGAACTGGCTTTCTTCTATTTCCTTTTTAGCTACTGAAGGCATGAACTGGTTTACAGGAAAGGTGCTAGTGTGGTTTTTTTTTTTGAGGGGGGGGGTGGAGAACAAAGACGCTGTGTGTAACTTAAAGCCTTCTGGGGGAAGTCAGCTAGCATTTAGAGCTCTTAGGTTCCAGTGTGCAACAGATCAGAAATGAGCTTGGAGTGTCAGCCGTCAAAATACACACAGAAACCACTTTAAGGAAGCATGAATTATGCATGAGGCTCTCAGAAGTTGCTCAGGGCTAAGGGTGTTGACGTGTCA
>Ga0181612_113421_pt1 | contig 13265 bp, 9 predicted proteins | sample HoacroProtozoa21_FD_119630 | JGI IMG/M metagenome (GOLD analysis project Ga0181612, IMG submission 119630) | Hoatzin crop microbial communities from Cojedes, Venezuel. Combined Assembly of Gp0051906, Gp0051904, Gp0051908
GTCGCTGGCGGGTGCTGCTGTGGGTGTGCGGCGGAGTAGCGCCGGCCGGGCCCGGGGCGGGGCAGCGCGGCTGGGCGGAGGGAGGGCCGTGGCTCCTAGTCGCTCCGTGTTGGGAGCGCCCGCGGTGCGCGGAGGGCAGAGCCTGTGAGGAAGGGCTCGGCCCCCAGCCGCGTCCCCTCACCGGCGTCGCGCCCAGGCGTGGGCCGCGTTCCCGCCGCCCCCCGGCGAGCCTCGGCGCGGGAGCGCGGAAGGGAAGGGGGCGGGAGGCGAGACCGTGGCCGCTCTGGGGCAGACGGCCGTGGCCACCCCCGCGCGTCTCTCGGGCCGTCGCTGCTCGATCTCGGCTCCTCTCACAAGGAAGAGGGAGCCGCGTCCCGTGTCTGGGAGCTGCTGAGGAAAAAGCAGCGTGGTTTGCCCAGTTACGACAGACGAGTACCTCCGAACTTCCCGTCCCGCACGTTTCCCGAGCGCCCTTGCCTCCCGGGCCTCGCAGTGCTGGGGCAGCTATGGCATCGCAGGCGTGAGGGAGTGGTGGCGCTCAGCCGCTTCCCTTTGCCCTCATGCTCCGAGTGCTTGCTGTCTGCTTCTCACCTCTGCTTCGGCAGCGTTCCCCCGCAGTATTGCCCCTCGGGACGAGGAAAGCGTTTATTCTTAGTTCTGTCTTAATGTGGTTCAACTCATGGGAGAAAGATGAGGAAGATACTGGTGTCCGACCAGTTTGTCAGGACTGCGAGCATTGCGCTGCAGTTTGGGACCCAGTACAGCAAAGCGTGATGTCAGGTAGTGGGCTTCGGTCGACATTTGTTACCGCTTGGGAGTCCACTTTTCACCTTTAGGCTCGTGCTCTAGTTTCTTTTAGTGATTGTCCTCCAGCTCCGGGGGAAATGCAGGTAAAGTCGTACTGTGTCTCGCTGGCTTAAACAGTCTGTTCTTTGCGTTTATCTGTATTGGCACAGTTGCAACCACCAGAAGTTTCTGAAACTGATTTGCCTTCTGTGAGTCACAAGATGTCAACACCTGTGCTTTAACCTATTGAATATAAAGGCTGACTATAGAGGGAGGGGATAGTCATGCGTGATTTCATTGTAGCACAATTAAAGAGCACATCTTCTGGGAAAGGAAGTGTGGTACCTCAACTTCTAATTGAACCTATTTCATAAACAAGGTACAGGGCCAGATGTACCAATTAGTGTAAAGAGCGGTGTCAGATCCTGCGTGTTACAATTAGTCATGGCACTAGAGGCCTGTTTGCACATTGTTAGAAGGTTGTTGTTGAAGAAATTTCAAATTTCTTCTTTCTTTAAAATTTTCTGAAGCTGAGGGATCCTTTTTTTTCAGTTGTGTGTGGGAAGGAATTGAGTCAAATATGATTTGAGAAATGACTGTTAGTTTTCTGATAACATTGGTGTGAAGCATATTTATTCTTGGTGCTCTTGGAATTTGGGGGAGAGTCTCCCAATTCTCCATTCAAAGACCCATGCAAGGGGCTCCAGGGAGAAAAAGAGATTCAATGTCTACCTTTCCAAAAGCTCTAGTATCTACTACGTAAGTCACTTCATTAAGTATATTTGTGAAGGCTTGAACATGCACTTCTTTAAAAAAAATGTGACGTCAGTAACATTGTAATGACTTTCACAGTAATATCAAACTTATTTTTAAAAATAAACGTTTCAAATTAGCATCTTTCCAATAACCTTATTCTTCATTTTAGGTTTCTCAGTAAAAGTTTGTGAAACCAAACTTGTTAGAAAAATGCAAACTCTCATCACCTGAAAATGGAAGTGTCTCTACAGCTGTAGCTCTGTGAAAAATAAACTTGAAAATATATATTACAATCACCCTCAAGTACCTAAAAAATCAGTCATATTCTTACAAATAAATTTGCCTTAGAAAAAAAAGTGTTTCAAGTTGTCAGCTTGATTTTTTTTTTCTTACCTGTAAAGAGATGTTATCCACTCTTTCCATGTTGTTTCATATTTGAGCATCTTAAATATATATACAAAAATATCCACATTTTATTGGCTCTTCAAGAATTAATTTTCTGTGTTGGGGGGTGGAAAATCTGCCGTTCCATCCTCTGCCTTAGCCAGAATAGACACTTCCTCAGTGCCGACCTGGCTGGTGGCTCTTACCTGGCCCTTGCCTGGCGATTAGGAAGTTACCCTCTTCCCTCTCAGCAGCCTGGCGTCAGCCAATTTGTAAACCACAGGAAGGCTGGAAACAGCCCTGGGTTTCATTTCCTCTGTCTTTCATGGTCATTTTTCTGAGGAGCTCAGTGAGCTGCTAACAGATCTGCTGAGACAGAGAGAGATCCGAACAAGCAGATATTCAAGCTAACTATTTTGATGGATATTTGAAAATTGCATTTACAATAAAATTGTTCATATGCAGAGGAGCAAAGTGTGGACTATTGACAAAAAGCAAGTTGTAAAGCTCTGGAGTTAGTATGCATTGTAAGGCTGAAATCTGAACCTGAAGTATCTCCAGATTAATGGCAGACAGCTTCCTTCAAATAGATGTGAAGATGCACAAAGCCTCAGTTAAAAACAGATACCTGGGAGAAGTATTTTTGTACTGGGCTTATGGAATCAAATCTGGTCAAGGACCACCTTTAGGTAGTCATTATTCTGCTTTATAAGGTAGAGGTTCCCTGGAACTAGCTATTTTCATGGGATAGTTTATACCAAGCATGCTTAAGTTAATTGCTAGATAGATGGAAAAAGTCAGCATCTTAAAAAATTGTGGGCTGAAGATCTGTTTGATATATTGAAGAACTCTTTGTTCTTGGTCTGAATCTCTGTTATTTGGACATACTTAAAATGTTGTACATGTGTTACTTGCTAGATTTTATTTATATGCAGTCTTTTATATAATGAAAGTGTTTATTAAAAGATGTTTTGGTTGTTTTATGGTTTCTATTCATATCTCATTAGTTTATTAGGTGAAAGTATTGCTTCCATGGCTTGTTAACAATTAACATTTAAAAATACAAGGACAAAACTTGGTATTTATTTGAAAGAAATATTCATCTAAGTGTATGCTGCATTTGACACTCTTAGCAATGGAACATGTAAGGATATGAATTGGGTCACTTCATTCCTACACAGTCCATAATTTTAAAACTACGTAGCTAGCAAGAAAGATGTAAAACGTATGCAGTTACTTTGAACTCTACACCAAGATTAATGTTTGCAATAGTAGATTTTTATATTGAGTCTGTGCACCAGTAAAGAAGGGATTCTTTTAAATTTTTGTCTACCTGTTCCATTGGTTTTTAAGCACTGATGATATTTAGCTGTGTCACTAACTTCGTAATGTTTTGCATCTATTCAGTTTTGGGCTCAGTGTCTTACAACTCAGTGAAATGTGTTTCTCATTTTTAAAAAAAAGGAAGTAAGAATGGGGAAATTTTCCTCTAAGATTCCATTTCTACACCTCTGAAACAAGCAAATCTGTCATGTCATTTTAATTTGGAAAATGATTCTACCAACTGTTGTAATTCTTTTTTGTAACTTGAGGAAGAAGACCTTGTGGAAGATGAAGTTTGTTTTGGGAATTCACCCTAATGCGCTGGCATACTCCATGACTACGTTAGGTGCTGGAATGATGAACAGTATCTTTAATTTCTACTACGTTAAGCTTTTCCTAAACCGATACAAAATTTCAGAAGTAGCATTTCATCAAGCACAGGTATAGTATAATGGAATATTTTGATTACCATGTTGTGCTATGTGTCTGTGTTATCATAACAGAGTCTTTTTTTACTTACAAATTAATTTTGGATGCATTGCAAGTAGATATACAGTAAATTCATTTTAAATTTAGTTAATCCCAAAGCAATTGAAGGTACACGTAACGCCCATCATTTACAGTCTTTAGACTAAAAATCTCCGGAATGTAATCGCTGGAAAGATTTTTACCTTCGATAGCTTGAAGTAGTGTTCTAATCTTGCACCTCAGCAGCATGGATATGTTTGACATTAATGCTTTCCTATGGACTGTGTAAGTACTTAAATACTGCCTTTATTCTGCATGTCATTATCCATGTGAGCAACTCTTGTCATAAATGGTCTCCTGAAAGTAATGGGCCAGCTCATGTTATGAATCACTTGCTGTGAGAGTAATATTTGGGCTTTGCAAGATGAAAGCCCAGATACACAAGCTTTTGAGGGATTGAAGTCTTAGAGACAGGGCTTTATTTCAGGTGTAGTTGGGCAACTGTCTTCTTATTCATCTTGTTTTTCAAAATTACTGTAAACCTCTAAATACCTTTAAGAATTTGGTCTGGAGTCTGTGTTGACCTGAGAATCTTTCATCTTTATTGTTTGAATAGTGATTTATTTTAAATAAAGATGGTGTGTATTACTTCTGTGTTTGTATAACCTCTGCAGAAAAATCACGCTAATGATAAATTCGGTTGTGTTTCTTACTTGTTTGTCACAGGTTGTATTTATGATATGGAATGCCATTAATGATCCTCTCTTTGGGTATATTCAAGATAACTCCAAATTTGCATGCTGCTCAAGACGCCAGTTTTCAATTTTATATGGAGCTCCTTTATATGCGTTAGCCTTTTTGCTTCCTTGGTTTCCTTGGAAACATTATGAAGAAGGTGACTGGCTAAGTGGTCTTCACCTCATTGTTGCGTTATGTGCTTTTGATGGTTTGCTTACATTTGTGCTTCTAGCGCAGTGTGCGCTCTTTGCAGAAATTTCAACAAGACATGAAAGTAGGCTTCAGCTTATTAAATATAACCAAGTAGCAACATTAATTGGATCAACAAGCATTCTCTTTTGTGGTCTCATATCAGATAATATGGAAAATTTTGCCTATTTTCAGGCTTTCACTGTTGTGGTCGCAGCATTAGCAACAGCTTGTATGTGTTACACAGGCAAATATAGTACTAGTCAGTATGAGCGGAGAGAAATTTGCACGGAGAATGCTGATCTGGAGAACGGTGATGGAGCTCTCTCCTGGTCCTCGGTAATTTCATTGACCAAACAGATTATGACGGAGAAAAACTTTTTATTTTTTGTAACAATGAACTTCTTCCAAGTCTTCCACCTAGCCTTCTGCAACAATTTTATGATGATCTTTGCGGATAATCTTATTCCTAAGGATGTCCTTTCTTCCTCAATAAGAAGTATCATGTATGGAGCAGGCTTTATTTGTCCTCAGGTAGGCAGTTACAGTTCTTTATTTCAAACTATGAAAACATGATATTTTACTAGGTTTCATTAGTGTAAGGTATCCATTTTGCACCGTTTGTTGGAAAAATGCTGTATCCAGCATAAGCCATTGGCCATACAGTGAATCAAATCTAGGTTGCTAATGCTCTAAAAGAAGAAAGTATCTCTATACACAGGCTGACCAAATGTAGGAGTCGGGTGATGAGAGCAGAGAAGCAGGCAGGCTGGCAGAGTATCTGCTTACAAGAGTGTGGGATGTGAGTGTGCAAAGAGTGAATGTTTTGTATCCTACAGGGTTTATAATATCTAAGTATAAAGGAATGAAAAATATGGTCAAGATAAAAAGTTTCTAAAAGCAAAATCTGTCGAATTCTGAATTCTTTTCTCTTTTTTTGATTTGTTATACATGAAAGAATCCTCTTCAAGAAGTTTCAAGAGATAAACTGCACAAAACACCAGAACAATTATTGGGTATTAAAAGCATTGTTGAAATATGTGGCATCTCAGTCATGGGAATCAAACAAAACTCTAAGTGGCTGCTTTTGGAGAATAATACATTCCCATTTATTTTGTTGTTTGCTGTCTTGGTGAGCTACATTTACTGTGGAGAGAGAGACTTTCCAGACCCCAAGCGGGGTTGGGGGAGGAGTAATGAACTGGGAAAGAAAAAAAGAGAACCCAAACAAGTAATGTGTGAGAACAAGGAAAGACACAAAAATATCTCAGATGGAATGTAAACATACTTGTTGGCAGTGAATAAAAAACCTCTCCCGTTCATTCCCTTCTAACTTCTTTCACTGGATCTTTTAAAATTCACTGTGTTTACTTGTTGAATTGCTCAAAACCTTAGTATCCTGACTTTCCTCATAGGTGCTGGTGATATTCAGAATTTTTGAAAATCAGGCTGTTATGTTCATTAAGTTGTAATGGTTTTCAGTAAGTAAATTTTAGAAGAAGATACATGAAAGTGCAACTGGAATTCACAGCTCAGTTTCAGTTACCATATTGGCTTTTGCATATATAACCTACAAATCCTAAACATAACTTCTCTGTTTCATAACTCCTAAATAGCTGTCATTTCAACTTGTATCCTCACTACAGGTTTAGTAGCTTTTTTTATGTAACTCAAACAGTTAGCTGATGAACTTTGGAAATAAATCAGAAACTGCAGAAGTTAGGAAAGCTTAAATAATTTTACACTCAGTATATAGCAATCACTACTGTTGATAAGATCAGTGTGGTGGTGTGAAACGAACAGTCTTTCAGAAAATGCATCTCTCTCTGCACTCCAGAGACTCTTTGTCTTGAAGGTGACTGAACCGTGGAGAGTTTGCTGTGACCTTATTTTTCTCAGGTTTTGTCCCTTTGAGCTCAAGATATAATAAGGCAATGTCCTGAACTTCACTTACTGGAAAGGCACCCAACCCATGTAAAATAAAGCCCCTTCTTACTAACTGTGCTTCAGCGGCCCATACTAAACTAGAATGCAGCTCCTGTCTAAGGTTTTGTTTAGTAGTTGGTGGGAAAAGTGCAACCTGTCTACAGGGGAAACCTTGTTGCTGAAACATAGGCAAATGAATTTAAACTGGCATCATTAACTTAATATTTTTCTTAGAAATATGCAGTCTTTGAAACATGTAGATAATAAGGAATTTTCTAAATTATAAGTACTTCCTGAGACAGGGTTATTTCTCAATTATCGGGAGACGAGGTCATAGTTTTTACAGTAACATGCATGACATAATGCCTTACCATTTCTAGTGTAAGCACTTTTCTGCAAAATGCCTGAAAACTGCCAGGGGGAAGAGTATGTTTAAATGTGTTAAACCCAGATCTTTTTCTTATGCCAACTTTCCAGATTTGTTTTACCGCCCTGATCATTGGTTTAAGTAGAAAACTTGAGCTTCTTTAAAATAGTATTTGCCACAGTAATCGTTGTCTGACTGTAGCATCCTGGTTTTATTTGTTAGGTTAAAGCATTTAAATGCAGGAACAAATATACAAGGAGAATTCTTTCCTGTTCATCATCTGAATATTACATTGTTCATCTCTGTAACACAGAAGGAAGGAGAAAATGTGTATCTTTATAGAGTTTGTGAGTATGTTTTGTGACAGTGATGAGGACCACATACATGCAGATGGTGACATAGGTTCATATAATGAAAAGAACATAATGCATTACAAAATGTCCTATTTAAAGTGGAAAGTGAGGAGCAATACAGAAGAGTTCATACTATGATCAGCATTTTCGTGAGTTTCGTGAGTTTGTCACTAGCTTCTCACGTAGAGAACTGCTTCTAAGATTGGTGGAACTAAATGCAGCCATACACATTGTCCACTGGCATCTGCCTTCTTGACTTGCTAGAAAAGTCTCTAACTTGCTTAGATCAGCTGTCTTGGTGAGCTTGCTTCATCAGCTTAAAGTCATGCTTAATTTCTATAAATGTCAGTGAAAATAGTAATATTAATGAAAAAAGAATTATTGAAAATATTTTTAATGAGCAGTTAAAATTCAAATGGAAGGATGCTGGGTTTACAGTTAACATACAGCAAAGTTAGTTATTTAAGGGATATCAAACATAGAGATCGTGAGCATTAAATAATAGTTGGGCAATGAGGGAAACGGTATTTTCCTCAGGATAAGTAGTTCTCAGCTGGCTAGTTTTGAGTGAAAGGACACCATTCTTACCTGGTTGCGGTAGCATAGAATGAGCCAATATATAGTTCTCTGTTCAATTCCTATTTTTTTATTTGGACTGAACTTTTTAGAAAAAGTTGTTTGTTTTTTTTTTTCTTTAATGGGTAGTAATAATTTATGTCTGGTTGGTGCTTTATAGCTCTCCTAATGCTGAGATATGGTACTATGTCTTTTCATCATATATGTGTATATATTATCTTTTCAGTGCCTTGTTCTTCTCGGTCATGCTTCGTTGAAGAAGTTTGGTTATTACAGAATCATCTTGTTTTCCTTTTACTTTGAAGGAGTAGCTGCTGTGGTCATGTTTGTTGTAGGGCCAGAACACTATTATCTGTTGGCATTTTATCTCACAACAAACATGTAAGTAAATACTCTTCCCTATTCGTAGATATGGCTTAAATTCTAACAGACTGGACACTTGCTTTTAATGCCATGAAGATTTTGCCACTGCTTTTATGATTTTCTTTCTGTTCTGTTTCACTTGTCAGAAAAGTTGAAACTCCAGTTACAACTTTTTTCGGCTTTCATTTTATTCTGCTTCAGCTTTTAATTTCTGCTTTAAGAAAACAAAAAAAGCCTTAAAAATGAACAGTAATTAAAGTTTGCAGCCACATGCCTCCAGCCATATGCCTGCTTTAACATGAAATTCAAGGGAAGCAGAACCTCTTCTCATCCACATAGCCACAGAAGATCTCAGTAGAGGAACTCTTCAGAGGCTGTTTTCTGGAAAAGCTCGGACCTCATTGTGTATTGCATGAACATTTGTGTGTTGCACTGCAAAACAAATATCAATATGTCAGGTATCTGTTAGGTAACCAATACTGAATCACATTTTCACTGCTACTGGGTAGGTATGATGCCAAGAAGTAGTATTTTCACCGAAGAAGTATTTTATGAAACACAGAAAACCTTATTTAAAAATAAAGATCTGTTTGTATCAGAATAGTGTTACAGCAGTTCATTTTTATTTCTTCATTTTCTATTTCGTCACTTTCTTTCTGCATGTTCTTTCCTACCCTCCTTTCCTTCATCTTCTCCACACACACACCCTCTGCCATTTTCATTCTTCTTTTCAGTATTTCAATCACGGGCTACTGTAACACTGGATTTTGTGAACAATAAATTGAATTTCATTACCTGCATATTTTAAATGATGAAGATATATTTTGATTGCACCAGGAAAAAATTCTAAGGTACCTAAAGACTGTATGTTTAAAGTACTAATTGTTCAAAGCCTCTTATAAGTAAAAGCTATTCACACTCAAAATTTAATAAGACATAGAAATCCTAATTGAATTTATGGTTTCAATTAGTAGTTTGTTAAAAGTCAGCTTTGTGTGTGTGTGTTTAAATGCAATTAATTACATTATATGTAATGTAAATACATATATAGGAATGCTTATAAAACCTTTATACTATTCTAATTTTCCCACTTTGAAGTTTGTCTCCCATCTAGTCCTTTCAGTAATGCTCACGTCCTTTTCAGATTTCAAGAGGGAATTTTTAGTTTCACTTTATTCTGAAGTGTTTCTTTTCTTCATGTCATTTTAAATATCATTTACTGATAATATCAAGCAAGTATGTATGACCTTTTGCACCAGTGTCCAGGAAAAAAAGAAAAAAAATCCACCTTTTAGATTTGCGTATCTATTTCTAATTCTCAGATAAGAACAGATCTAATAATGCTTTCAGAGCTGCTGTTGAAACAGATAAATCAATGTGTTTCAAAGAACGTCTCAGCTTTGCGTGTTTGCAGAACTGTCAGTGTTGGGGTGTATGTGTTAGAATGTCAGTTACAATTTCATTGTGTCTATAAGAACTACGAACATCTTAAACATTTTGTCTTTCTTTAGGGTAATTGCACAAGCTTCATTTAGTTTGTTCAATTTGCCTTTGGCAGATATTGTTGATGCAGATTTAATAAAGCATAAGCGGAGGTATGTCAGTCTTAACTGTTTTTCTCTTAACTACGCTATCTATTTGCAATGTTACTCTTTCATAAGTTAGATTATGTCAAAGTAAAGACACTTGACACAGAAGTACTTTTTGTAAGACCAACTTAGCTTAACTAAAGATAAGAACTTGAATAAAGTTTCCTGCAGTTAGTTCAGCAGAGTAATTTTAACAGATTATTAGGTCATTTCTAGTTTTAGTTATGCTATAGTATAAGCCAAGTCCTTCAGGTTTTTTGTGTGTTTGTTTTTGTTAGCTTCAATTATTTTTTAACCATATACATCTGTTGTCATTTACGGAATTTTCTGAATAAGGCCTTTCTAACATGGAAAAAGCATTTAGAAAACTTTACCTATGCTACTTAAAGTGCAAATTTCAAAGTCTAACTGGTTGCTGTTATCTCTCTGAAATAAAAATTGATAAAACCTACTGTGACATAGCATATTGCAACTCATGGATCTTTTTGATTTTTATCAAAGTGCATATAACTTCCTGTTGGTTCCATCAGTGTTTATATAAGTGCAGATTCAATCCTGGTCACTGTGTTAAAGGACTTGCCCCTCAAAGGTGAGAGCTGTTGCTTTCATGAAGAAGAAAAATGCCTCCTTTTCTGGCCTCATGCATGTAAAGTCTTAAGTTGTAATTAATTCTCCATGCACTGCTCAGTCTAACTTCAATAATTACTCAATGTGCACGAAGTTGAACTTGAGTACAAGTCATTTCAGAATTGGGGCCAAGCCAACAGGTTTATTACCTTTCATTTCCACAGAAAATTAAATTTCATTACAATAACTGATCTGTTTGCTATAATGTATGAACTATAAAGCTAAGTATCATGATAGTTAGCATTTGCATATTAGCAGGATTTTAAAAATCACTATTGTAATTAATATACTAATAAGTTTGTGTTGTGCATTTGGGTTTTTTTCCCCCAAATATTTTAGATCACCACTTTCCTCTATTGTTTTTGGTACCAACGCTTTATTTACCAAGCCCGCCCAATCTTTGGCTCCAATGCTTTTGGTTACAATACTAAATCAATTTGGATATGAGAACCTGAATAATGAAGTTGCTCAGCCTGATCCGAGGTGAGTTCCAAAGGTATACTTTAAATCGTAGAAACTAACATGAAATAATCCTGTCATCTAAAAAGAAAATTAATCTGCAATTAGTTTGCATCAACTGCACTTCAGAAATATCAGTGCTTTAAAAATATCTGCAGTTTTTTATCTGTATAGAAATATAAATGTTTTCTATAATTTTTTAAAGAACACATAGTTTATTAAACAGTGTATATGAGGATATTTACCTAATTTTGAAAAACAAAGGATACATTTTGAGTAGCTGACCATGTCCTGTTCTATTACAAAAAAGAAAAAAAAGATATTTGAGATCACCTAATACCTTTTACTAAGATACATGTTGTCCTGGCTTTTGTGTTTTGTTTATCTCGTAAACCTACTTGCTTAAATATATAATCCTAATAAGGTTGCATTTAAGATACATTCTTGTTTGAGAGAAAGCAGTGTAATCATTGGAGGAAGGGAATCTGCCTCAAGTAGGAGTATAATTTTGGCTTCAATACTACTTACCATTCTAATGCTAATGATTTCATTGCAGTCCCTGGAGACCTTAATACACACAGCATAAAGCTGTGGTTGCTCGTTAGCACATTGGAAATGCACGGACTTTCATAAAAACAAATGAACAGGGAGCCAGCACTCTGAAAGGGTCATAGGCTGTTTATTTATGACCAACAGGAAGGAGTGGCAACATTAAGGAATAACTGAAGTCAAGACTAAAAGGCAAAAATCAGTCCCCATTAGGATTTACTTGACAGAACAACATGAATTTCCTGAGAACTACACAGCTTTCCTAAATTTTGAGTAGAAACCTTAAAAAATACATAGAAGACAATTGTAGATGAACTTTTGTGGAGATAGCTCTTGAAGGAGAAATGACTGGGTTGTATGTCACCTAAGGCTAGGAGAATGTTTTGTATTTGAGCAATATTGTTTAAAAATGTATGAGGAAAACCATGACATAAAAGGACAACAGGTGGTCTTCAGAAGAGCATCCTGACACAAGCAAAGAAGGCTTAAGTTTGAGGCTATGTGTGAGAACAGTTAATTTGATTTTAATGCATTCTGTAGATTGCCAGCCAGTGAGATGATGTGAAGAGGACATGAACCTCATTATAATGTCAAATACGATGAGTGATTTTTGCAGAAGAGTGGTAGGTTGAACTGGATGGGAGAGCTGAATATATTCATCTTGATGATTCAGAGAATTCAGATTTGAAACATAAAAACTGCAGTTCTGATCCCTTTCAATCAGAGGAATGATGCCTTTGTGGATGGATTTTAAATCACAGGGGTTATAAATCTTTTTTCCTCAGTAAGTAGCCTCTGGGCTGTAGCAACAATAAATTTCTTGTATACAGTGTTGAAATACTTCAAATGCTCAATCTCTAAAACCTATATTTTCCCTTGAGCAATGCTGAAATTTTATGTATTTCGCTGGGGCAAGGAACAGCATAAAGGTACAAAGCTGAGATCAGTTAATCAAAGAGCACCTGAAATATATTTCTCTTGTGCATCCCTTCAAAAATAATTTCTTAAATATGAAGCAGTCTGCATGTGTTTTCTGTATATCTCTGCGTGAATGTGCATGTCCTTTGCTTTGCAAACGGACTATAGTGTGGACATACAGTCCACAAAGACCAGACCAGACCACTCAAGATAGTTTCTAGGGAGTCAGTTTGTCCATGCCAATGTACTCAGACCATTGACTGAGCTAAAATTGCTTATACATATTAAAACCCTATCAGCTGATCTCAGATTTCAGCCGTAGGCAGACAGCTAAAATACACTTGCATCAGGACAAAGTTGTTTGGGGACAAACAGAAACTGAATACAGGAGACAGCTTAAAATATGCTCAAACTGTTTTGGAAAAAAAAAAATTTCACACATGTGAAATATATGTGAAATATGATGAAGTGTTATGAGCCATGCCAGTATAGTCTCAGCTGTGTCCTTCCTCCTTCTCCAAAGCTGGCAATGTCTATTAAGTGTTCTGTAAAGCATTTCCTTTATTAGGTGTAGTGGTAGTGGATTGTGAAGATAGCACAGAGGACCCTTACTCTGCATGAACAAAATGTTTGGGCCCTGAATAAATATTTCTTGAAAGTTTCCAGCAGTGTTGTTTACTTAGAGAAGAAAGAAGATGCAGTCCAAAACCACGTTGCTCAATTCTAAATTTGGGGGGGTTTTTTGAACTGAAAGTTAAACCATAGCAACAATGATGGAGCAGCTGATCCTGGAAACCTCTTCAGGCACATTAAGGACAATAAAATAACCAGTAGTAGTCAGCGTGGCTTCACCACAGGGAAGTCATGCTTGACTAACTTGATAAACTTCTACAA
>Ga0181612_138605_pt1 | contig 13265 bp, 6 predicted proteins | sample HoacroProtozoa21_FD_119630 | JGI IMG/M metagenome (GOLD analysis project Ga0181612, IMG submission 119630) | Hoatzin crop microbial communities from Cojedes, Venezuel. Combined Assembly of Gp0051906, Gp0051904, Gp0051908
CAGTAGAGCATCCCCCCGGCCCTGTCCCTGCCTGGGATTAAATCCTTTCCCTCTGGCTTTCAGGGATCCTTTGAGACCTGCTTGTTCCCGCATCACAGTGAGCTTAGTGGGTCCCAGGGCAGCATCCTAAAATCTGAAATATATTCTGTGTCATTCTGAGCAGAGAGGATCAAGGCCATAGCTTCTGCCACGTTACTAATTTCATAGCTTCATCATAATCATGGTGCTAATGACTTCTATTGTACATAAATATTTATGGCTCAGTTTCCTGGATACCTCTTTTGGGTGTCTGGACTTCTGATTTTGAATGAATTAAAGACTACCCAGTTGAAAAAATGCTAAAATATGCTCCCATTGTTGGAAACTTTATGTAGAGCTAGCTGACAGTAGCATCAAAGATCACATGTCTGCAGCAGTGTCCTCTTCAGAAATGTGTCTTCATATTTGTGATGATTTTAAAATTTTTTTAAATGCTTGGCGTTGGTCTGTTCTTCTCTAAAATAGCATCTGGAGACTGATTTCTCAGGAGATCTGCAGCAGATGATGAGAACTTTCCCTGTAGGATGACTAATACCCTGAAGAGCAAGGTGGGAGCCATGGAATTTTTATTTACACTGTGCTGTAGGTGTGTGTGGAGCCGTACTGACAAGTGAAAATGGAGTTAGGTTTTTGTTTGTTTTTGACTGCTTATGGCCTAGCATAAGCAAAAGCATCCCTAGTTCTCACGTAACTCAGCTTCAAGGAGGAACTGTGGAGTGTGGAGGGAAACACGACCTGAAGGTTAGGGCATGCTAGGGCCTGTTGCCTTGCTGTATTATCCCCACAGGATTGCAGGGGAATAGGATTGAAAGCTGTTTTGCATTTGGAAGGAAACCTGGAGTTTCTAGGGATGCTTTATAAAAGGAGACTGTGGGACTGCACTGCATGGGAAGAAAAGTCATTCCTTCAGGCACACCCCTAAGAAACACAGTTAAAACCACAGGCCATGGGCATTGCTTCCTGGTGCTCGTACAGTTTGTGTTTCCAGGATTCACCCTGCCTTCTGAACTGGTGGTGGTTTGGGTATATTTTAAAAATTTGCATCTGCATTCTCATAGCTGAACTGCAACCAAATAAATTATGTAAAGCATGTTTGAATATGCATATGCTCTATAACCATCAATACAAATAGAAGTGAGGGCTGAGATGGGCTGAATCCATAAAAACATTTGTCATGCAATCTCTCATCACAAGCTTTTCTTAGGCTCTGAAATGAAACAGCGGGAGCTTTTTGCTACTGCCAGCTGACTTGCCGTATCAAAGTTTGGTGATGCTCCAAGAAAGCTCCGCAGGGACTGTAAAAAAAAAAAAAGTAACAATTTTCACAGCCAAAGCACAGCTCTGCATTCGTTGAAGTGCTCCTTTAACCAAAGCCCAGTAGCTGCTGGTGCACACAGCTGGCTATGCGAAGGCAGGTGATCACCCTTATTTAGCTGTACCACTAGCCACGTGACAAGAAAATGGTGGAGGATCTGTATTCCTAGTAAACTGCTACGGAAAAGAGGGATGCCGAAGTGCAGCAGTAAAGCATCTTTATTATTTTCTGAGTAGAAAGGCCTCTTCAAATCTTTAGAAGGTAAGCGTCTCTTTACTCGGAGAGGCTGATATACAGAAGGTTTTCTGATTAACGGCTCTATTGTTGCAGTTACTTTAGACAGGAAAAGGATAAATGTTTGTCAGCACGATGCAAAGCACCCAGGACCTCATTACTGAAAACCGGGCAGCTGTATTTTAATTCTGTTGCAGCTCTTTATGAGAGAAGCTTACATCAGTTCAATGGGATTTCTTTTGTCTGAGCACAGGCATGGTAATTTGTAATTAGGAGACAAAACTTCACTCTACAGTCACCTAGCATGTTAGATTATTTTCAGCTTGTTTGCCTTGCTCTGGGGGGAAAAAAAGGAACGAACGTTGGGCATTGTCAGTGGACATCCTGCTTTTAAGACTGCTGAATTACTGACATAGCAATTGTTTGTGATAGCTCTCGTTGTAGACTACTTGACAATGGTAGTGTTTTCAGTTTCTTTGCTGTCAACTGAATCATATGATTTTTGAAATTTTTGCAATGTCCCCTTAAAATGTTGCAGCGAACAGAATGTGTAATCTCTAAAGGTTAACCGATCAAGGATGCAGCAATAATCTCAATGGTTAAGAGAACTGAAAAATGACTGCAAAAGTTGGTTTGTACAGGTGGTATTTTTGTTTAAATTTAATTATAGGAGCTTGATTCAGCTCTGTTCAGTTGTTTGCTTTTCTGTCTGTGATGAAGGAGTGACAATATTCTTCAGTTTTATGTATAGAAAGCAAACAAATGATAGTGATGTACAGGAGGCATTGAAAATGTATAGAATATCTAATATGAGCTACTTAGAGCAACCCTGAAAGGAAATGTTTGCAGGCATGGTAGGTGTATTTAGCCAGAATCATTCTAAGTGAGTGGGAGGCAGGCAGAGGTGTCATTTTTGGACTTATCTTTATTAATACTTTTGTGAAGCAGAACTATGTTGAGGAATGGAGGATGCACACAGCTCTAGCAGCCGTGTCAGCAGACATTAAGGCAACTGTGGAGGTCGGGGCTGACGGAGAGAGGGGAATGACACGCACCAGTGCTTACCCTGCCAAAACACATTTTTTCCAGGGCTGCTGTGTTCCGTGCTCTACTCGCACCCATGCTCTCCATTGCTATCTCTGTGGGGCAGGGGAGTACTAAGGTCTAAAACAGCCTTTTTATTCCTGTCTTTGATGAGTCTGGCTGTTATTTGGCCTTGCATAAATCTGGACAATATTATAGAAAATCTGTGTAGTTAAAGTCTAGCTTTTGCATAAGTTCACTACTTTAAAAATTTAGATCTTGCTACAGGCAATCTGTTGTGGCTTTGTGGCATCTGCATAGTATTTGTCAGCAGTAATAGGAGAGCAATGTTATTTAACAGCTTGTAATACACCTGTAGAAAAAAGCAGAGGGGAAAAAAAAGTACCAATCTTTAAGCCACAGTCTTTGTTCAGGCAAAAGGTGCAGCTCTCAAACTTACCAGGAAATAATGTATGGATGACAATACGATTTTGTCAGCACCTGTGAATATTGATAAAGCTGTTTTTGTCACTGTAGTGTCCTCAGGACTGAAGACACTTCCTGTCAAACCCTGTACAAATATCCAGAAAAATATGGTGCAACAACAAATGAGATAGAGGCAGAGGGGAGGATGGGAGTGACAGTCCAGTTGCTTGACGGGTTTCTTAGTTTATATAGGTGTTTTTCCTTTGGACAGTGAAGGAAATGGCTGAACTGTTATGGGATTTTATGAATTAACTTGTTCAGATATATCTGATTAGTTCTTAGTGTATCCTGTAGATTGTGGTCTTCTCTATAGCTGTCGCAGCTGTGAAAAATAGACAGCAGCAGATCAGATGTCCTTATTTCAGGCTACCAGATGAAAGCTGAGTCTGTCCTACAGGAGCAACATCACTCTCCTCAGCAGAAAATACTGGCAGCAAACTCTGAAGAGCTGTCTGATGGACAGCAGCCCAGCAGGATACACCTTTGCCTGCTTGTGTAAAGCAGTAGAGCGTATAGCTAACCTTCCCTGTGTGTTTCCCTAGCTAGAATGTGTCAGGGAAGGAGAAGCCCTGTTTTCTCTCCTGCGTGTTGCTTCTTCAGTTTGGCATTTGCTGTCGCTCTGGCTCTTTCACAGCATTTTTGCTATGTCTGACATTCTCCTCTCTCCTACACTTAGGCTGGTTTTTATCCTCCTACTGCTTCTGTGGCCCTTCCAACTCAGTGACAGAGTTCTGCTTCTGAGGATTACTGGCGTCTTTTTGCGTCTCCTGTCTCCCTTTGCACGTGCCTTTTTAGACCTGCCTGCTGCAGGGTCTGGCAGTCCTTCCTGCTCTGAACACCTCCTTACAGTCCAGGCAGGCTGCAGGACTGCCTTCTTTGGTGCCAGTTTTACTGCTTCAGCAGAGATTATGTGCTTTGATTAGGTGTCTCCTTTGGCTCATGGTTTGGCTTTTCCTCTGTTTTTCACAAGTTGCAAAGCACTCAGTTTTGGTGGGAACTTTTCAGTTACCATTTTATACCCATTAGAGTCTTTCCATTTTAATCTGCTGGTACAATTTCTGTTCCACGTTCTGCATTGTCACACATTCTGCTGCTGTCTGTTACGTCTCTGACAACTGCAGCTTTAAGAGAAGCTGAAGTTTAACATGAACATCTGCCTAGAGCCTTTTCTGTAGCTCAGTCACAGCCAAGATAGCGAAAAGGCAGCTGTTAGTTGTTTGTAGGTTTGCTGTTTTCCCATCCCAGGAAAGGTGATGGAGCAGCTTATCCTGGAGGCCATCATGAAGCAAGTGGAAGAAAAGAAGGTGAAACCCTCTGCAGTCATTCATAAGGCATTCATCTTGCTTCAGGAAGATACTGAGGAGTACACATCACAGTAGCACACCACTGCACTCATACACACACGCATGCACATGAAAAACAAACCTAGTTTGTCTTTTAATGGGAATATCAAACAACTGAGACATTCCTATAATAGCAGAGAGGTCATTTCAGGGATGCGATTCCATTTTCTTCACTAAAAAAGCAGAATTCACAGGGAACAAAAGTTATAAATGGTTTACAAAACTGTGCTGACCATGACTGCAATATCTAACCATTATTTAAGAGGGTCAAATATTTATTGACATTTATGTATGCATTTTATTATACTGAGCAAATCTGAATAAATATAAGGCATTAGTCTCTCAGTGAGCTGAGAACCAGAGCAGCCAGGTTTCCGTTCACTGATGTTTTAAGGATGCCTAATGTTAGACTTGAGGTTTCACCGGACATTCATTTGTATTATGTTGTTAAAATTTTCACACCTAAAAATAGTTTCTGGCCTTTAGTAGAGCACAGTATATTTTTTTTCTCTGCTTCATCTCTGTTTCCTCTATAACTAAACACACACTTCAGTTATAAATTATGCAAATACTTAAAAGATATACATTATTTACATTGCAAGCCTCCTTGTAAATTTCCTGAACTGTGGCCTCTGATGTGATCAAGTTAACTAGCAAAAGACATGTTCACCTTCTGGTTTAAATTAAAGTAATCTCAAACTTTTGAAAATTCTAACGCTATGTAGCCACACAAGTATTTTACATATTCAGACAGATTTTCTGCTTAAAACTGACTTAACCCAAGCCATTGAGAGAGAAACGTTCAGACCATTAACTGAACAGCTCCAGGCTGCAACGAGGAGGAATCATAAGAGACTGTTTGTCTTGGATGACATTTAATTATAATGAGCAGAATCCAGGTTACTAGCAGAATATATCTGCATGTATGTTATTGAGTGAAATGTATTGAACAGTGAAAAAAAGAGTTAAAGAACATTCAGAATTTTGTATAATGTCACAGGAACAAAAATCTTAAATTGACGCTTTAATTTCTCCTCTTACAACTAGTTATTCAAGTAAAATATTGAGACAGCAAATTAGGATGTAATTCATAAACCAAGTTCCTCTTCCCTCACTGGTACAATTTTGAAGCTTTCAGAGGAATTGATCTTGATTGCCAACAACAGAATCAGAAATTCTGAAGTGAAGCACAGACTCTAAAGCATTTAGATCTTGTGCTTCTTTGTGTTCATCCATTATGTATAATACAAAGTGACATTGTGAGCCAGAAGCTTCTTTCACCTTCTGCCCCACCACAATTTTATCCCCAGGAGCCCTGCTGAGTCACTGTGCCTCCAAATCTACGTAGGCAGAGCCTCAGATGGTGCCCCAGGGCAGGCAGCATCCTCCTCCTTTGATTCCAGTCTTCTCTTTTTTCCTCTCCTTTGCTTTTGAAGATTCTTCTTATGGCCTCATCCTAAAACTCAGGCCCAATAATTTGATAACACAGTTTGTAAATCTTTTGAGAGGCTTTCCTTAATCTCTGTCAGAAATATGCTCGATGGCTCACACCTCTCAAGTGTCAGCCAGACCCATGCGTTTTGTTTCAGTCGCAGCTTAAAACTAGAGGAGAGCATGTTCCTTAAATCTGACAACTCATACAACATTTATCATGACTGTCAATAGCTGCTGAAGCAAAAGAATAACAAAGCAATAAATTTCCTATGTTCAAAGAGGGAAACAGAGATCTTTATCATGGTTTTGTAAAACAAATATAAGCTGTTCCATGAAGGGAGGGGGAGGGGCCCACCCATTGTGAAGTAAATGCAGTCTATACAATATTAATTACCTCTAATAATTATCAAGAATTAGTAACATTAGTGAAAAGTAATTGTACTGAATTGTATTACTGAGTACAGTTGTTGATTTCTTTTTAATAATTGATGTCTGAAAACACAATCTTGCAGTTAAGAACTATGATTTTCTCACATTGCCTAGCAACCTGTACAAATATAGAACTGCAGATGCAAAACTACTGACCTTTCTTTCACGCCTGCTTTCCAGTGCTTATTATTTCTATCCTACACAGCAAAAAATAAAACCAGAAAAGAGATTTCAAACACTGAATTCTTGAGTATATACTTAGCATTTCAGATAACAAATTCATGACAATACCTTTGCTTAACAGAAAATGAAATACTGTTTCTTTTACCTGAGCTTAAAATATTATATACTGGATATTGTCTCACTGATCTTTCAACACACAGAGAATGGTTACTCACCCTACAATATCTGCAGCTCTTAGGAGGAGTCGTTCGTGCAGATTCCTTTCCTAAAGCACATGTACAGCATGATGGGGGATTTTTTTTTAACCAGCAGTATCCACTGAATCTGTTTCTTCATTTAAGACTACCTACATTCAACCTGAGATGATGGGTTGACCTACTCATTTCTTGGTAAAGGAGAAGTAGGATTATTCAGCAAACAGGAAGAAGAGCTCATTCAAAACATAAGAGCATGTTGAAGGAAGCCAAGGTAAAAGCCTACACAGCTTCATCCCATAGCGCCAAAATATGACTCCCTTGACTACATGACAATATGTATGAGGCAGCACGTACAGAGATGGAGTTGAGAGAGAAACCTTTTACCCCTTTAGTTGTGATTGGAAAGCTGAACAGTAACAACTGTCATAGAAAACTAAACAACCAGCAGTTAACAGCATTGCAATAGGCCTCAGAGAACCAGGAGAAGTAAGATGAAGAGAGAGGAAGAGTGCATGGTAGCCACAAAATGCTGAAGACCTAGGTTCCAAACCGGGAACTGGTAGTGAGGTTACATCCAATCCCTGTACTTTCAAGGCATATCACCTTGTTTTTTCTGTTTCAAAGGGCTTTCCAGCAGGACTTGCAGAGAACTCTGACTAACCACTGCTGGCAGCATAGTGTGATACTCTCAGCCAGGACTGAGAACACCATATTTTCAAGTTTCTCTCTCTAGGAAGGTAAGGCCATTCAAACAAAACTCAAAGGCTCAGGACAATTTGTACTCATACACTTGGTGCCTTCCCAACTTGGGGTTCTCTAGTTCTTTTGCGTTTTGTTTAGAAGTTTATCTTCCTTATCTTGCAGGAATACCAGTCCATCTTTTCATCTCGGTCCTGTGAGAGATTCGCAACGTTAGAGAGCTAGCCTTTGCTTTGCGCGGTTCCCTGCTGTTTTCCCAGATTGGTCCCTTTTCTGGGCCTTTATTTCCTGTCTCCAAAGAAGAACTTCTGATTTCCCACGTGGTGTCCAGATTACATACATTAATATATGATTCCCAGTGGGCAACAGGGTTCCTCACTTTGCAGAACTATATTACCCATGATGCATGTCAAGAAGTTAACACTTTAGGAATGGAAGGGAAGAGCAAAGTGTGAAATGAGAGAAGGAATACATGGGCCCCAAGTATGGCTACATATAAAACATACATCCATATTATTGCTAAACATGAATTCCCCTTAATGTCAACAAATAGTCAATATGTGTATTTTTCTAAAGTATACACATATTTAGATCACCTCATCGCTTCTGCTAGGTGTGGATTTATTCTGTGGATAAAGATGTATACTTCAGAGAAGAATTGTGAAGATTAGTAGGTTTTTATAGTAGCTTTTGAGCAATGTGCTTACTTTGCCAATATTTGTTAAATATGTTGCAGGTTTCATTTATCATGGCTATTAAACCTATTTTTAATATGAAGTAATGAAATTTTTTAATAGGTAAGACAGGGGATAAACTTCTTTTACCTTGATAGTGGGGGCCTGGTAAATGCATATGGAAGGAGTTAGGCTGCAATCAATCTAGGAGGTGGAAATACCTCCTTAAACTAAAACATAAGAACATGGAAACAATGAGATACTTCCCTTCTTGTCACAGGTGGAAGTAGATAGCCATAGAAAAATAGATCAAATATGAAAACATTAAAAAAAAACTATACAGCTATTGTAAGTATCTCAGAATATAAATGCAGACACAAAGCTTATGTCAACATATTCCATCTGAGTTTATTACAATCCAGTTTGCTTAGCCATGTCCCCCTCAAAAGTCATCTACAAAGCAGTCTAACACCATATCGAAACTACACAGTGGTTTGGGTTAGGAGCCAATCCTATAAAAATTCTCAAAATCTTTATAATAATTTGGCTTGGTTTAGACATTCTTTTAACCCTAAAATGGATTTAACAATCCATATCAGGAGATAATTCACATTACTAGTATTTGGTGCAAGCTCAAAGTAGTGTTTCTGACAACTCCTTCAGTCACCCTTCCCAGCAACCTCTATATTTGTGATACCGGTTTCATGCCAATTTTTAGTATGTAGAGTTTTAGGAGCAAATGTTTTCAGGGACACATAGAGATTAAACTCATCATTCCACTATCCTACTGATTAGGGAAACTATTTGTAAGTTTTGTTTTATTTCCTGCCTAGAACACATTGAAATATTCTGCCTAAGTACAGTGTAAATTAAGTGAAGCTTACAAAATGTTTCATACTTATAATTAGCTTGTAAAGAATACAATCTACTTCTTAAATATGGAAGGTCATTATAGGTTTCTGCTGTCCTTGCTGTCATAAACTAAGAAAGCTCTTCAAGATGCTACAGAGAGCAACTGAAATTTTTGTCGTAATTCACACTATTTGACTAAAAATATCAGTTCTTAGAAGCCCTAAACTGCAGGATCCTCCTTTTCTGCCTCATGCATTTTGCCTCCTGATAGGCTGACAAGTCTTTTCAAGCCACACATTTCTGAAGAGGATGGTATAAGAGGTAAATTGCCTTAAGGATAAAGTCTGAATTTAGGTAGACAGAATGTTGTAGTTGTCCATTCTGAAGTATACCTGTTCTGCCATTTTTTCCTACCCAGTTTGATGTGTTCTTGCAAATATTAGTCAGGCAAAAATCTTCCAAGACTTCAGAATTATCAGGAGTGAAATAACTAATCACTAAACTGAGTAGCCATGTAACACAAATAGCACAAGTGACAAGAAAAAAATTTATGTTGATTTATTATCTCATCCATGTAAATTCATAGAAGATCAGTCTATAAAATGCAAAGTTGATGTCTTACATAAAATGTATTAATATTTTAATTAATACTTGCACTGTCTAGAAAACAGTAAGTTTTTCCCCAAGAAGCATGATGACAGAAAACGCAGGAAAAACGGAACATATTGTATTATAAAAGCCATATTCATCAAGATACAGGAATCAATAAATTAGCTTGCTCTCTATTTTTCTATATTTAAAGATCCATCTTTTAAAATTCCATGTTATAAAGGATTTTTTGGTGGTTTATTTCCTTATACACACAACACTTTTCTTAAATCAAGTAAAAGTACTTTTACACGATTTTGGGCATTATATAAGTCACTGCTTCCTTTAGAAAAACTGTGACCCTATCTGTGAAATATTTCCTCTCTATCTCAGCTCATTCCTTCCCATTAGTTTCATATTTTAGATATTATTTCAAGTCACAGCAATCACTGTCTTCCTCTCTACAGTACGAAACAGACCAGTTTAGTCCTCTCTACTTATTTTTTCTTTTAGGTAACTGGAGATGTTCAGCAACTCAGAAAGTCAAGGCATTTGTATCTAAAAACACCACTGAAAGAAGTAATAGAGAATAAAAATGTGTAGGACGAGAGAGAAAAAGAATTCTAATTTTGCCTACTTTTCTTTCTTTTAAATGAAGCACTTTAAAACATTTTGACAACTATGTATGAATAGTCCTATTATTTTGTAGAAAAAATTTTATTAGTATTCTTCAGTTTTATTTTATGCATACAACTCCAAGCTTATTAGCTAAGTACAGTTTATTGAATACTTCAATTAAAAGTCGTTGAATTTCTGAAGATTAGACAGTAGTTTTGAAAATAACTTCTTTAAAGTGCTAATACATCCAGAGCTTCTGAGCAAGATCGCTTCAGCCTTCACAGCCTTGTTCATACACCAACAGTGCAGTATAGCAGCATATGATACAAGCATTATCACGCAAGTTAAAAGCAAGTATGTTCTTTTTTTTTTTTTGCACAGACCACGCTATTTCATGCAAAATGTCATTTTCCTGTTGTTTGAATAACTCTTTTTTTGACTAGTAATTTCTATAAACAGCTATGAGAAGATTGTTCGAACAGATACATAGAAAGCGAGGCAAAGGTGCCTGTTATAGACCAACAATATTTTCATCACATTTAAAAAAATTATTTCTCCAAGCTATTTCATAAAATTTTTAAATCATACTGGATAATTTTCACAACTTAGCTCTGCTTTAAACATAAGGAAGTAAAGATGATACAAAGTTTTGTATACAACCAGTGCAATCATTAAGTTTTGCATGCTTAAGCCCAAGCAATTTTCTGAAGACAGATCAGCAATTTAGGAAAGTTCCTATTTCTGAACTGTGGGTTGGGTTTTTTTCCATAACTACGATCTATACTTGTGACATACATACTTCTTTGAAATGGCAAACTTTATAGCTTACCTTTTTGTAGTGCCTGTGGTCCCCAGCCAATAAGTTTTTTATAGATATGCATGTATGCAGGATTGCTTCTACCACCATTTCAGCTATTTTGAGTATATGATCACTCTTTAACAACATCTAGCCTACAGTAAGATAAAATAGGAATCTCCTGAATCTTGCCTCCTGAAAAAATACATGTCCAGTTAAAATCTGCATAGAAAGGATATAGAGGATAACAAACTTACTTTGCTGAAATTTAAAGAATAAGTTGTGCAGTCTAATACTTCACTACAAGGGAAAAAAATATGTACCGAGTGCTACTTCTAAATCATGCTTTATGGATCTTCCAGACAGCAGAATACCCACCCTTGATCCGTCACAGAGTGCTAGTGAATAAATGGCTGATATTACTTTGCAGGAAAGCAAACACTTCCCTTGTACACCTCTGCGTTGCCTATAAGCATTTGGAAGATTCAAAAGGATGGGAAACAGATGAGATCATATGCAATGATAGCATTTCTTCTCTACCTCTGCTAAATTCATGGGCTTCCAAAACAGTGTAGAGAGTTAATATTAATTTTCCATAAGCAAGGTCCAAGTATCTCCTTTTTGCTATTAACATTTCATGAAAGCTACCAGGAAGATAAAAAAAAAACCAAAAAAACAAGTTATCGCAATTAGGAAAAATCCTTTATTAATAGAAGATGTTCAGCAGCTGGCCACAAAAGACTCTGGAAAAAGAGATGAAAAAAACCTCATGTTCTATCCCACAGTAGAGCTCTTGGTGTTGAAATATATTATGGAAGTCTTTGCTAATGTATGTCAAGCAACATCATTCCACTCTTGCCGTGTTAGTCACAGATATAACAGAGCACCACATGTGTTACATGTGTCTCAAGAATCCGTCTTTCTGGATAAACAGAAGAGTAACTACGCTGCCACTCACCTGTCTTTCAGCAATCATAAGCTTGCCTTTCATGATTAGTGATACAAATTAACCTCTGTGGAAAAAAAAGTTGATTTATATTTCTTTGTTTTATACCAAGAACAAAATTCAATATCCTGTATGTCAAGACAACTAGCTTTAGTCTCTCCAGCTGTTTGCTGCTGCTCTGAGAAGTAAGCATTTAATGTAACTTGAGTATGCTCTGAGATGCTGCATATTCAAGTTACTTTAATTTATGCACAGCAAGCAATTAAATAAGGAAAACCACAAAATATTGGACTAATCTTAAAGAAATTGAATAGCAATCCTAGTTTTAATTTGATCTACACACTTCATTTCCTTTTACTCTGGAAAAATATGTAAGCATCTACAAATTTTAAAAGCTGTTCTTTTCTTCCTGGAGAGACATTTTATACAGGTCACTAAATTTTTTCAGGAGCAACCAACGATACCGGTTAGGAAGTGATAAAATTTTTAAAGATGAGGTCTTTCAAAAGTGTTGAAGCACTGATTTTAAAAAAAATTAGATTTCTTTAAGAATTTCAGCCTTTTTGAAATGCTAACGGATTCCAGATTATCAAATCCAGGCAACTAGCCCAGTATCTATCTTACCATGCTTTTTTTATAAGCAACAGAACATATTTCTTATTTATTATTTCTTGATTAAATTACATTTGAAGATTTATTCATTGAATCAAAAAAATTTTTTTTAACAAAATATCTAAAATAGTATTTTATTATCATTGGTATCTCATAATAAAATAATAAAAGGTAGCAATAAGATTTTGGAGAGCCAGTGTTTTGCTGTTTTCAGTGATATTCTGCTCCATAACCATACAATAGACAAAATAGGTACATGATAAGTAATCTAGAATTTTTCAGCTGAATAAGGATATTTAAAAAGGCATCTCATTTTTACAAGAGCTTTCCTCAAAATTTCATCTCATCTGTCAATATTTTCATGGTGAGTATGTTCATTTGGTTTTTGGAGAAAATTCAGTTAGCTCTGCTGCTCAAATCAAAACACTACTGCACACACACTGCCTCACTTCCTCTCCTGGGAAACATATACATTCAGGTTATTAGTCATACTTTTAATGCATTGTTGGAAATGTCTCAAATATTTTAGCAATAAAGATAATAGAATTCATGTAAAACTTCTGTATGACTAAGATACCACAAACTCATAAGAAATGTTTTAGTCTAGCTGTTGAAATATGTCAAGAGTCCAAGTCCAATACAGAAATCTCAAATATTAAAAATTGTTTCAGTTCTGCATGTCCAAATATGTTCACGTCAAACCATTCTAATGACATTGTATGCACAAATTTTGCCTAGTCCTTCCAAGCTCCACAGAATCACAGAATCACAGAATCATAGAATGTTGGGGGTTGGAA
>Ga0181612_174054_pt1 | contig 13265 bp, 4 predicted proteins | sample HoacroProtozoa21_FD_119630 | JGI IMG/M metagenome (GOLD analysis project Ga0181612, IMG submission 119630) | Hoatzin crop microbial communities from Cojedes, Venezuel. Combined Assembly of Gp0051906, Gp0051904, Gp0051908
AGTCTGCTCTCCTGAAGTCCAGGGTAGTGAGCTGGCTGTGTGCCCTTCTTAGTGTCCTCAGGTTCTTGAACTCCACCATTTCATGGTCACTGCAGCCAAGGCTGCCCTTGAGCTTCACATTCCCCACTTCTTGCAATAAAGTTGTGATCAGACAAGAGGATGGATGACTGTGTCATTTTCCTTGGACATGTGATGGAGGGAGGAATCACCACCAGATTTACATCATCAAACACCGTTAATAGAAAAGGCATTTCACAAATAAAGTACAAGCAAATGCTCCAAAATTCGAGGACAGGTTGTCCAACTGCTGACGTATACTTTCAGCCAAAATGCACTCAATCATGCAAAGCACACTCCACAAAGTATATTCTATTTACCTACATGACCTTTGCCTTGCTTTGATTCACCTCCATTTGGCTATACTGCATTCTGGAGACGTGATGATATGTTTGCCATCCGAGTGATTAATGCTGAAGATGAAGTAGAGCTAAATTTTCACTTAAAATATCAGCTTTATCTCTGCATTTCTCAATACTTCTGATATTTTAAATGCAGCATTCTTTATAGTAGTTTTTATTTGAAATTATATTCCTTTGTCATTGGAAAAATACCTGATAACTAGACATGTCCATTCGGTGGTATGACACTATGTATGACATCATTATTCTTATGCTATGAACGTATACCAAGAACTAGGTAAGAACTAGGTAAGTGTATTACCCATTATAAATTGAAAAAATTCACAGTTTGACACAGTTCAGCCATGTCAAAAGGGAGAGTTAATGAAATATAGGTGAGCAAATAGGAGACAGAGGAAAGGGTTAGGAAATTATGCAAATAATCCTAATACTTTTCAACACAGATGAAGCAGTGTGGGACTGCAGTTGCTTGGTGCTAGTAAAGTCTGGTATTGTCCTTTTCCCAATTTCTCCTGTACATGGAAGGACATTTCAGAGAGAGATCAGCACAAGCGTTTAAGGAATATATAAATGTCGTTGACATCCTTTGATCAGAACTATGCTTGAGACCATATTCAAATATCTGTGTGTAGTTTGCTATATATGTAGTATGGAATATTGTTCAGTATGCCATAGTAAAAATGACCAGTTTCATCACTCTATGTCATCTATATATACATGTAGCTTACTGGTGAGAAAAAACACGTTTTACTTTGATCTGAAAGTTGAGTGAGATATGTTTTTTTCTGATTTATTCCGTGTCAGTACAAATACAACCTGTATTTTAGCTGGAGAATTTTTATTGTGGGTGGATGCAAAATGATGTATGGAACAGAAAGAACATAGTTTAATTTTTTTTTTTAGACGGAGGCTGAACAGGGAACATAGACTGTTGGATAAAAAAGCAGTTAAAAAATGTCTCTTCTGATTTGTAAACTGAGCAGATTTAATCTGGAAATCACCAAGGGAAAATAAATACAGTACATGATAGATGTCACTTTTATAGTGTCATTTTTTTTTGACCACAGCTACACTTTAGCAGTTCTGCTGACATGATAGATGTTCCAGAGGAGCCTTGTGCCTCACAGAGTTTTAACTGCAAACCCTTATACTTAACACGTATCTCCTAAGGCAATAAGACACACTGCAATCAACACTAACATCATTTAAACCTGCATCAGCCAGATACTACAGGTCTGTGTCAGTTATGATTGCTGCCCATTAATGCAATCCTTCATTATTATACCACCTATTATTTTACCATTTGTTATTATACCACCTATCTCTAGGTGGTACGAATGCAGTTTGCATCATCCAGTAGATGTAAAATGAAATTATATGCTCATAGAAGTGTTATTATCCATCCTCTGTTGTTTCAAAATCATTCAAACTGGAGTGATTAGTCCCATATGGGAAAAGAGAGCTAACAATGATACCTAGAGATTTGCAGGACATGCATTTGCTGCAGTAAGGCCACTAGAATAAGAGGAGAGCCTGAGAGGTGATGATTTTTAGAGGAACAGTATAGCATAAGAAATGACAGTAGGAAAGTAAAAGAACTGAAAAAAAGGGAAAAGAGAAAGTGCAAAGTGAACACTGGCACTAAATCCAGCAAAAAGTGGTAAAGGAAAAAAGCAGATATGCAGGGGAGTGAATAAGCCTTTAGTTATCCATAAGTGGTCCCATTACCAATTTAGAATTCATTACAAGCATTAGCATGACAGCCATCAGCATCGTTTCTGGAACCTCCCTAAATGCTTTCTTTCATCCTTGTGAAAATCTCCAAAGCATAGCAATGCAGTGTGCCTGGTGCAGAGCCAGCTTAGAGCTTCTCAGCTGCATAGCAAAAATAGAGTTATGCTACCAGAAGGCTAAAAAAGTGGGACCAGGCCAACATCCTCTCCTGCCACTGGAGCAGGCGGAGATGGGGTGAAAGGGAGCTGTGGGGAGGGAAGCTCGTTCCTGCGACGGATGAGGGGACAGGCTGTGTTCTTCTGGGGAGACCTTCGCCCCAGACCTCCTGCTGGCACCTCAGCAGCAGCAGGAGTGGCATTAGTGGTCAGGAAGATCTCCAGGGCTTTGGCACAGCAGCCTACTTTGCTGAAAATCTGTTGGTATCCCACCTGCCCTGTGGCTGGATTCCGTCTATTGCCAGCTGAAGAGCAAGAGAGACTGACCAAATCTCTTGACATTAGGGGCATCTCAGGTTTCTTAATGTCTGATAATGTGTGAATTGGTGTTCTCAGTGACGATAGCTAAGGAAGAAACAATGGACATACCTTGAGTTGAGAATGTTTCTTGTTAAACGGTGTTTGCTGAAAAATGCATTTTTGAGTACAGATAAACCTTTGTAGAAAGTTGTACTGAATTTGACATAGAATTTTAGTTAATAAAGGTTGCAATATTTTAATGTTTTGTAAATAGGTTTATATGGGTTTGCCTCAAGTATTTAATTTTAAAATTTAATAAAAAATAGCAATGTAAAATGTGTTAGTAAGTAAGAACATCCAAACCAAGGTGAAACACATCTTTTTAGTTGGACAAAATGTTTCATTTTACAAGAAACAACCCTTGTTTTCTAATGTCAGAAGTAAATGTGGGAGAAATTTAAAAAAAAATAGATCCTTAAATGAGAACTATGCCTCTAGCTTCTCTGAGGACTACTGCTTTATGTTGTGTCCTTGGAAGGCAATTGTGCAGTCCTCCAGTAATTGAGACAACATTGTTGTGGCATTTTGTTTTACTGAGGAAGTGGGTCCACGTTGCAGATAACCGCATATCTCTTTTTTAATCAAATATTGTGTTTGCCTGGGACACTCAGAGATTCAAACACATTTACAAAGACAGCCGTACCGATACAGCATCCTTCATGGTGACCCTCAGAGCGTCTTCAGGGAAACAATATTCTAACAGCATAATGTTTTCTGAGAAGCATATTGTTTCCCTCATAAAAAGGAGCAGCCAAGTTTGAAGTTAGCTAGAATAAGCTGGTGTTAGTCTGACGGTCTATCAGGAAGAATTCAGTGCCGCATTCTGCAAATGACACTAATCTCAGACAATTTTGGTGTGAAAACATATGGCATCCTAGCACCAAAGCCAAGTTCCAGGCCTTGAAGGATGGTGCTCTTTAGTATGCTTATTGGAAGCAACCTAGGGGGTAGTAATAATATAAGAGGACAACACAGCAGATTAGCTATTAAAGGTATAAATAGCTATTTATGTATAGATATGTAATCAGCACTCTGCCCTCTTCTCCCTTTACTCTTTCATAAGTATTTCTGTAAAAATAATTTGTTTTGAGGAAGTTTAAATCAGGGTCCTAAATTTCTATAATTGGTTCAGTTTTGTTCTTGAGGTGACTTTGGAGATTTCTTGAAAGAGAACAGAAAATTGTATCTTCTCTTCCACATCCCTATTGTTCATGATGAAAAAAGAATCAACTTTTGTCTGAATTCTGAATCTAAACTTTCGCATTTCAAGAAGTGCAGTAATGTTGTTGCAGTTAAACATTTTACATTACATCACAGAAAGGTTGGTCTGATTTCCATTCTTGGCTCATACTTCATGCTTGGGTCAGATTTACTTCACTACATTCCTTGTTACTGTGAATATTGAAATGTCCTATGTCTTGATTATGTTTCCTTCTTTTCACCAGTATCTCCAGATAGATGTGAAGAAATGTTTACTGCATGACATTCACTGCTGCTGGAATACATGCCTAATTTCAAGGCTCTTGTGATCTTTTAAGCAAAGTTTTCTGGGCGTTTAATGTGAGTAGTCTGAACAATCATCTTTAACTTTTATGATGACATCTGATGTTCAAAATGCAGCTTAAAATGCAGACTTCTTCCAGCTCACCACTTCTATATGTCAGGCACCATTCTGTGACAACGCTGGATTAAATGAGAAATAATACAGACTTGGCCTTTTTTTTGAGTTTCCATGAAGACATTTTGACTTTGAAAGCATGAAAGAAATCAGCAGCTTACCTGGGTGAGCCTTCCCTGCTGGCAGGGAACAGTTGGTGCAGGCAAAAAGATTGGTCTTCCCTTTCTTTTTGCTTTTCATTTTATCTTGCTGAAACAGAACAGCATTTTTCCAGAACAGCAACATTTCAGTCCAGAGAAGCTGTGTTGCTAATTATCATTTATTATGCTGAGTGACTGTTGGTAATGTGCTGCATGTAACCCGTTTCACACAGGAGAGAAAATTCCTTGGAAGCCTTACAAAAATACTGAGCACGCTGTGGTTCCTGAGTAGTAATAAAAGAGGAGAAAGGGGAGAAAGTCTGTAAAACTGGTGTATGACATGGTGAGGTTGTGACTTTCTGTAGCTTACATTGTATTCATCACGTGTAGATATCTTCACTGCTGAAGTCCATGTCTCAACAGAAAGGACCGTCAGGAGGACTTAGATGAACAAGGTTATCTCCAGGGGAGCCCTACATGGACTTGGCACGTGTTTGGAGTGTTATTGCAAGCACAGTGAAAATAATGGGAGGTCTGGGGTACTGAAGCAGATATTACACACTGAGAGTAGGTGGTGGCCAAATACTGAAGCCAGATAAAACAGCAGGAAGCAGACCTGGGGATCAGTGTAGCAAAGAAATGGGAGACAAATACATTCAGGCAGGGATGTTTAAACAACTGGTCAGCAAGTAAGGTTTGAGCAGTACCATCCTCCTAACCAAACAGAAGCAACATGGACTTTAGTGAGATCAGAAAAAATTATATACAGCAGTTAAGCCTGGAAACGAGAAACCTACTTGAGACAATTGTTATTGTTATGACCATTACTATTATTGTTGTTATTTGCCTGTACAGACAGAAACCACCAGGTACTGTGTATGCAGAGAACAGAGTAGCAAGATTAAGATTTGACGGACAGGTGGCCAGGCAGCAAAGTGCAGTGCTTGTGTACATTTTAAAATACTCCAGTAGTCCTTTTCTAGGATGACGTATCTTACCGTACACCAAATGAATCTCAGAGGTGCCACGCACTTGTGAGCTCGCCATCATATCATATTTCCAACTTGTCCCATCAGTTCCACATGTGTTTTACATCTGTTGTATAAACTGAAAGCCTTATCTCAAGCCTGGCCTTATTCTTTTTAGCTATTAAATTGCCCCAGTTCAGTGTAGAGGGTTTAGGTTTTTCATTATTTGTTTGGAATAGAGGAATTTTAGAGGAGAAAAAAGCACAAAAAAATTGCGTTCCTGCTTGGAAAAAGCTTATCATCTAAGATATACAAATATCCTAAGAACTAACTCACATGGCAGATAGTATAAAGTATGTAAACCATATGGAGGTGTTTACCACCAGTCCTGGACTTTGGCGAGTCTTTCCTGTGCGGGACAACAAAGGGCAATAATTTGGGAGTGAATGAGAGTGCTCAGGGATATTGAGAGCCTGGGAGATGAGGCTCATCTGAGAAAGAGAACATACAGAAGAGGAAAAGAAAGTTTTCCTTGAGGAATGATTCTTTCAGCTAACAGACATCCTGCTAGGTCAGCAAACCTTGCTTCACATAGTGCGGGAAAGAACAAAAAGCTGGAGAACTCCTCACTATGTCCCAGCCACTGGTAAAGATGAGGATGTCCTGTGCCCTCAGGCAGGGGTGCTGAGTAGGGTTAGCCAAAAACCAACAGTTTTGCTTTGTGAAAAATCTCAAGGTGGTTGAAATTGATGCAAGCTGTCAGCACACAGGAGATAAAGACTTTCTGATAGTTATTGTGGAAAGAATATGATGAATCTGTTAGCCAGTGAAATAAGCATTTTACAGGGCAATGACCTGTACAACAGAGTGAGGACATGGTCCTGACGCTGTACGTGGGTACATTGTGGGCAGGTGAGTGTGTGTGTGAGGATATCGACCAGAGTATCTCGTCCCCGCATCATGCAGCCACCAGGTCTTGTGATGGGCAAACTGGGTCCCTGCTTGGCGCTGCCTGTCGTCCAGCTAATCACTTTGGTACAAAAAGCCCAGCATTGTTGACTGCCCTCAACAACATTGCTGTTTGGTACTCACTGTCACAGGGCTTACCCAGTGGGGAATTTGTGCCTCTCACAAATGGAGTGGAGGAAAGGTAGAGCAATACAGCAGGGGAGGAGGGAAAATGGCTGTCTTTTCCTTTTTTTGCACTGCTTTTCACCCCAAATCTCTGTGACCAAACCCAGCTCCTACCCCCGCAGGAATTCCATTATTTCACTTTGAAAATCTGGTCAGTCTGCTCATTGTTAGGTTAAATCAGGATTCCCTGTGCTGTGCCTAATGTGTTATGTAGGGAATTTAGTAATGACGCTTAAAATCCCTTCCAATTTAAGTTTAAATCCCTCTCTACAATTGAATCTTCCATTACTGACAAAATTATTCTGGATTATTTTTGAACAATCAAATTTGCTGTGGACACGTTTCCCTTGATAGGCTGAGCTTCACCCCCCTCTCCCCACCCTGGAGTGACTTGGAGCCCGAGTGGACTCCTCGCCCCTTGAGAGAATATCTCAAGGACAAAAAAGCTGTCAAGTGACAGGAACAAAGCACGGGGAAGTGCTGCTAGTCCTCGCTCTCCCACCCAGTCCCTAATAAAGAAAACTAATACTGACCATTTTAGGTAGCCTGCTTCTACAACTCTAGTGTCATTATTTCAGCAAAGCAGCGTAAACTGCCAGCTGTATCTTTTATACCTCCAGTCACACTTTGCAGAGCAGCTCTTTGCTGCTATTTTGAAAGTGAGTTCCCCCCTCTCCTCCCCCTTTTCTTAATGTTGCTTTCCTAGATCCTGACTGAAAGGATGGTAGGGAGAGCTCTGCGTTCGAGGCTGAGGAGGACAGGCAGGGCAGGGGGCGATGAGCAGCAGCAGTCCCTTCTATTACCTGTGTCATTTTCTGACTCCCTTACTAATACCCTGATAATTAGAAGGGTTGTCGTTAAGCTTATCCCAGTTCCTCAGTTTAAATGCAAACTATTTGTTATATCCAGCGATATCCCACCAACTGCTATTCCGAATAAAAGCATTTCTGCTCACATCCCCAGAGCTTTTCAGCTGCGGAGCCCTTTGGGCAGCCATCTCCCAGTTCCCAGCGTAGCTCTGACAGAGGACGGATTCTGGGACCCTACAGCGTGCCTTGGTAGGGCTGCAGCACGCGTGCTGCATCCTATCTCCTTCACTGCCGTCCCTGCTGGCCTTGAGCCAAGTTTGGCCCTTGCTGAACACAAGAAAAATCCAAGTGTTTTTTGGCAGAAATACAAACCACTTGGAGCACTTTGGCGTATGGATGTGAAGTGTTTTACAAGCATCCTTAGAAGCCCGGCACAGCTCCTTGTATCATAAATTTCTGTAGTGTGGACAAGTCTTCAGAAAATACCTAGGAGAGGAATGGGAGGCAACTGACATCAAAATTACTGATTTGGGGAAAAAGGAGGCCAGAAATGGATGGGAGAAGAGAGGCTTGTTGATTGGGCAAAATTTTAATAGTGCAGTGTGGCTAAGAACTGGAAATCAGAAAGGAACTGAACACAATTTCGTTTTGAGGTTTGTTTTCTCTCTACTGATAACAAAACCTAAAAATAGCTAAAATCAGTTATTTAATTTTCATTTAATTTCAACAAAAAGAACATTTAAATTTATTAGAAACCAAGTTTTACCGAATTTCATTTTGGACTTAGAATTGTTACACTACCCTTATTTTACTGTTACTTCCATACCACACAGTCCTCCAATCTCCTTTTAATTTGCATGGGGACAATAAAAGGTTTCTACAGAGACTGTATCGTATTTCTGTCTGTACAAAGTCTCTGCATCATTGCATTCTTCAGCATGCTAATGTTGATACTAGTATTTTCTGCATGAATTTCCACATTTTTATTTCTCAATTGATGTCTTAGATGCAGACCACAATTTAATTCCATTTCATCAGAGGTGATGACAAATGTTCTTTGGTGAAACTGAAAGATGGTATCAGAATATACTTTGTGTGCAGCACTCTCATAAGTACATCAACAACCTATTTTTCTTAGCCGTTTAACTGATGAAAAGGAAGAAAAATTCCTGCATTAGAAAAAAATAAGAAGAAAGTGACTTTACTGACTTAAATTCTTGTCTCACTTTCACTGTTATGAACCTGGAGAGAAAAAAAAATGAAGTAATATCATCGTTTTTTGTCTCTCCCATTTTTATCACTTGAAGACTCACTGGCTAGTTAAGTTTCAATAGCTATGGAGTGGGACACATTTGTGAAGCTGCTTGAAGATTAGTGGGTACTCAAGACAATAAAGCAGTGATAGAATGACCCCAGTTAACAGGTTTATCTTGGCAAAGAACTTACTCCCATCTGCCTTAACGAGCTTTAAAGTAAAATAAACAGAAAATGTCAAGGTCTCGGGAGGTGTGGGCATCACTTCTGAGTGTTAGCTGAGCAGTGCAGTTGCACAAAGCTGAGGAGGCTCAGGAAAAACTTAGAGGTCTCTGCTTAGTTCTCGTTCCTCTATTGCATTCAGACCACAACAAACATGTCCCACCACTAATTGACACAGCACAGAATTTCAAGCCAAACTAAAGCAAATGGTTAAACAGCTTTTTATCTATTGCTTGTCACGCAGGACGTAGCTTCAAACATGGGGCAGAGAGCACTAAGAGTTGTGCTGCCTCCCATAAGCTTCTAGAGAGTATATATGCTATTGCATCTCTATGTAGGGTAAAACTTGTCTCCCTACATGCTGCTTTTCTGTTAGTGCGCAGGGGTACAGGTTCTGTGGTGAGTGAACTAAATGATACTCCCTACTTACTCTTGATACCTCCTTTGCGCAGAGGACAGACCAACCCCTGTGCAGGGCTCCACAGCTATTTACTAATTTTCTATGTCTTGCAAAGCAAGTCTCCTTGTCTGCTATAATAAACTGTGTACCCACAGTTAGAAAACTATCCTGTGATATTGCCGGCTTATTGGAGGAAAATAGGGGATGGGACAGAAACTGTCTGAAACTACGGGAGGGGAGAGAAACTGGATGAGAGACAAGTACTCAGGAAAAATGGGCATTAGATGTATTTTCCTAGCACGGCAGTGCTAGGGAAGGCTTTGTAGAAGGTAGGAATGTTTCATCTCTGAACAAGAGACATTCTCCTTCAGGTCTGCATCTGGATGGTTGCCAGTGAGTCTTGAGAAGAAGAGAAGAAAAAGCATTGGACTTCTGAAACTTAGAACAACCTCCTAGAGGCTGGAAAGAAATCTAAATAAGTGACCCCAGCATGGGGCAAAGCAGCGCAGCGCGGGCTGTGGGCAGAGGTACATCTGCCGAGCCTCCCAGCCTCTGCTCCTCCCTCTGATGGCTGCTCCTGAGTTACTCTGGGGGCTCCTTCTCCCAGGGCCACCGGCAAGCTGCTCCCGGGAGCACTCCTTGCCCTTTGCAGCTGGAAAGAGCTGGGCTATCTTGCTCATTTTAATAGCATTTAGCAGCATGGCATATTCGGACTGCAACTGATTCAGGAGGACTTGCAGGAGCATTTTATCGACTGGATTTGAAGGATTGTCAGTCCTCAAGGAGACAGTGGGGACCCTTGAAGAGGGAAATGTCTTCAGCTCTCACTCGTAGTATTGGAAGATAATCATGCATAGCCTTAATTACAACCACCATTTAAAAATACACTGCTACAAGCTTTAGCAAGGCACAAGAAAATTTGTCAGGCAATAACTAAAGACAAACCTTTAGGCTGTTCCCTTCAGTTATTCCCATCCTGTTCATGTGTGTGGGGCATTCATTGATATATAAACTTAGGAGCACTGAAGTGTAGGATACAGGCTGCACCTGATAACGAAAAACACAATGTTTTCGATTGCTTCACTTTCAACAAGTAGGACAGGAAACAGTAAGGCAAATAGGGACATCCCTCCACATGGTGAACAGCCAAATATCAAATGTCAACTAAAGATTAAAAGCAATTCTCATATATACTTAGTCTTTGTGCTTTGATAAAGAAGGCAATTTAATCAATTTGTTATACTCTATGTGATATGCATGTCTCAGAAGTTTGTTGTTTTGAAGCTGGTTTTGAAAAAAATAGAAAAAAAGGCAAAGAGATTTCATCTACAGATAATATGCGAAAAGTGGTTATCAGAGATGCCTAGGAAAATATATTAGTAAGTAGAGGGTAATAGAGTTTAAAGTAATAAGACTGGGGGTTAACATGATAATGAAGTTTGGCCAGACAGGTGGGCAGGAGACCTTTCACTACACGGTGTTAATACATACCATTCCTGCCTCCGGTAAAAGAGTTTCTATACACTGCTTGCATTTTTCTTGTGGGGATATCTGGACTAGTATTAGTTTGTCCTTAATCTTTTTTTGATGTGTCTGTAAACTGTTCTTCCTTATTGATACTGATATTTTTTCATTGCATTTTATTTATTAAAAAAAAAAGATCATTAATATATAGGAGATCAAGCCTTGCGTAAAATCTCAGTTAGAGTAATATATTAGACTGTGCAATCTGCCACACAAAAATAAGATAAAGACCTTAGTCTGCTGTTGTAAAAATATGGCCAGCTACAATTCACAGCCACAGCAAAAGAAAAACTGATGCTGAAAATTGGCACATTGAGATATTCTCACTGTTCGAGTCCAATTATCTCCTTGGTAACAAGTTCTTTCATTCATTACATATTGTATTGTCAGAATAAACCATGTAACAGTGCTGTATCTGGGTTTGTACTGCTCTTGCAAATATGGAATATAGAAATGTAAATAAGCAGCCTGCTAACCAGTTTCTTATGCTTGCTGGAAGATTAAAACGTCCTAGTGAATGCAGGTCTACCAGATGACAATACTCTTCACTTTTCGTGTGTAACTTTCCTTTCAGATACAAGTCACTAGAAGTTAATGGTCTGTAAGTTGTTTACCGACTGGTGAAGGAAAAAACTCCACCTGGCCATGTTTTAAAATCCACCTCTCACAAACAGACTGTGGTTTCACCATGTCTATAACCTCATTCAGATGAACATGGTTTTATACATTTCATGCTTTTACAAAAGTTGAGTGGACTTTACCCACAGCATGGGTGAAATATGCTGAGGTGATTTACATAACACCTCAGACTTGACTTATGTGGTTCCAGCTCTGTGTGCTGAAGGTATCTGCTGATGTTGTTGGGTTTTGTGGGATTTTTGTGACTGATTCCAGCTTAACTGTAATTAAGATAATGGTTGCTGGAGGCTGAGAGTGGAAGAGGCCATTCATTCAATAATTATCAGATCTAGTGTCAAGGAAACTGCTACGTGTGAAAAAAGAGCAAGGCAGAGCTAGGCTATTACAGCCTTGTGTACACTGCTGTCTGTTTCGGGCCAAGATCCAAAAGCATTTCGTGGTCTAAAACAGCATCCAGAGATTTCAGCTGGGATAGGAGCCCATTTCTCTTTATTGCACAAGCACGTAGGAAGAGGTATTCTGCCACTAAAGATTTGCACTCTTGCTAAAAAAGCAGAGAGAAAGGGGATGGGATGGAAAGATGAAGGCAGCTGGGACTGGAACATGGCTTGTATATGGCTTTGTTATGACATCTCTTGTGAAGTCATGGAAGCAGTGAAAGAGAATACCAGAATATTCACTTCTTGGCTGGTTGCTTCTGGACATTCAGGGAATCTGAAATATTGTTTCTTGGGCGAAAGAATAATATCATATAGTGCCAGTCCAGTTAGAAACCAAGAAAGGCGTAATATAGGAATGATGTTCGCAGCACCCTGGTGTAGGAGAGAGTATTACCATTCGTAGCAGGAGCTATGTACCTTTTAGGTTAGAGCTTGCCAGCCTGCTTACATCCTGCTGCTAAGTTATTGGTATTAACTTGGCATGTTCTGTCAGTCAGCACCCTCAACGTCAATCCGAAGATTTTCTTGGTAGTAGCAAAAGTGGGAGCATTAGGGCAGACAGCACTGCTGAGCATGAAGTAAATAAGAAGTCTGCCCTCCTCTGATAAAAGCCAGTCTCTGTTAAGCGTTACGCCTGCTGCTGCTGCTGCGGATGGCACTCCATGCAGGCGTGGGTGATTTGAAGGAAACAATCTGGAGCTGGCACATAGTTATCAGAAAGTTATCCATTTTTATGTTAGTTAGGGAGATAGCGAATTGGGAAACAAGCCAAGGATGAGATACTGATGTTATTAGGATTCACATCATGTTCCAAGGACCAAATATCTGAATATCCCAGAGAAAGCAGTGTCGCAAAGCCAGATGAAAAGTCAAAACCAGTGCACACGTGGTTCAAAAATGCTGATGGGATCTAACTATATCAGCACAGTTACACATATGTGAACTCATGTACATGTGATGATTTCATACAAAGCAGAGATTTCAGTGGGGCTCCTTACATCTGTATTGCACCACACAGGTGATGCTTGCTTGAGCCCCATTATGTACAGTGCAGATGACCCACATCTGGATTTATACTGCAAGTACAGTTGTGTAGTTTTATTCATAAGAGCTCAAAAATGTTCCTAGCCTGAAAACTCTTCAGCTGCATATTATATGTATATGTTGGCTGACAGATGCACACTCTGGAGTGTCTTAATGATTGCTTAGGAACAATTGCATTTTCCTTAGCCAACTTCATCTGGCATGTTGCCTGAACACAGAAATCTTCCCAAATTCAAGGAATGCCATAATTATGGGACAGTAGGTTCATGAAGACACTGTCTCCCATAACATCCTCCTAGGGAAGCTGAGGAAGCGGGGCCTGCATGCGAGGTTGGTGTGGCGGGTAGAGCAGTGCTGGAACTCAAGAGCTCTGAATAGCGTCATTGTCGCTGCGGTGGCTAGTCG
>Ga0181612_182672_pt1 | contig 13265 bp, 7 predicted proteins | sample HoacroProtozoa21_FD_119630 | JGI IMG/M metagenome (GOLD analysis project Ga0181612, IMG submission 119630) | Hoatzin crop microbial communities from Cojedes, Venezuel. Combined Assembly of Gp0051906, Gp0051904, Gp0051908
CCTCCCCCTTTCCTTTCCCCTCCCCTTCCCCTAGTGCTCCCTTATTCCTATTCCAGGTGCTTCTGCTTCTGGAAGGACATTTATCATTTCTCCATCTTTGACGGTAGAGTTTTTTTTTCCCCTCTCTTGCTCTCTCATTTTATCTTGCCCAAGGGGTCTGAGCTACCTTTTATTAGCTGACACTTCACTTCTGCAGATGGAAATGACACTAATGGAATCTGGCTGAGGCTTTATTACAGAAATGCTGTTTGCCCTGCACAAGCAAACCTCCAAATAATCCTGCAGGAAAGGAATAAAGCTTGAAGGCAGGTTCAGGAGCTGCAGATGAAAAAGAAAACAGGAGGGAGAGACTGACGGGTTAAGGAAGGATAAGGAAATAGCGAAGTGGAAGAAACAGACTAGGGCATATCCCTCTGTGTCCAGAAAGAGAGTGAAGGTAGTTTAACTGAGAACCAGCTGCCTTTGAAGCCCAGGTTACTGGCAGAGGTTTCTAGGTGAGAAGATGGGGCAATGACAGGTCTCTGCCTGGCTGGCACTCCTGTCATTGCCCCAGCTTCTTGCCTAGAACCTATGCCAGTAAAATCACTGTTTAAGGATGGGGGTTGCTGTTCTAGAAGCTTTGATGTTGCTCCTATGAGTGAGCACAGGGTTTTCAAGCCAAAGGGATGTCTTCCCAAACACGGCTCTGCTAACCCAAGCTGACAGGCATGGGGCATTTTGCTTTTCCTGAGCATGAAAACCCACCCGTGACATACTGAGAGGCAAAAATCACTGTGTCCCTGTGCTCTGGCCCCTTCTCTTCCTAACTTTAGCGAGGCCGGAGCATCTCCCTGTGCTGCGAGAAGGAGATGTTAGCACTTGTAAAGGACGCTTGAGGAGCCACTCTGAAATCTTGCCCCTTGGCTGCTGTCGACTCTAAAGCCCAGGACATAATGATAACCAAATGATTGCAGAGATAAAGTGCTAGAAGAGAGTCAGAAAATAAGCATCTGGGAAGGGAGGAGGGCAGCTGGCTGGGAAGACTCAGAGGATGCGAGGGAAGTGACATTCACTCAACAGCAACCTCGGTGGCAGTTCTTCTGTGTTATTGATGCTTGCTTTTCCCTCCCTCTTTTATTTTCATCGTGTGGCTGTTACATCTATGGCTCATTAAGCAACAAGATGCTAATACTGTCTGTAAAGCTGCAGGATACATACCCTCCCCCTCCTCTATTCCTCTCTGTGCTTTTTTATTAATTAAATATCTATTTTAGCTTTGTTTTGTTTCCTCTCCATGTCATCATCTTCCCCTGGCTCCCTTCATTCACAGTGTAGCTCTAAGGAAAACAATTTCAAGAGCTGGAAACTTTCTTTGCTCTCTTTCCCCTGCTGTAGCAATTCCACCCACCTCTTAAATCAATTAGTCCTATTTTAAAAAACAGTTGGCGATGTGCTGAGAGATGTTATATTGGGGAATGATTCTAGTAGGAATAGCCTGTGTATTGACCTGTTTGAATGGGTAGAAGCCCCCTGATAAGGAGCAAGAGTTAGTTAACCTAATGAACTAAAGCATGAAAGATGCAATGGAAACATTTATGCCAATCCACAGCAGAAAAGACAACATGCACAGCATGTCTGTAGCTGGTGCTCCCTGTTTGTTTGTTGGCTTTTGAAATGATGTGAAAGAAGTTCTGTGGGAAGAAGAGTTTCTGGGCTGGCTTACCAAGGGAGCTGCCAGACCAAACAGGTATGTTGGAGGCCATCGGACGCTACTGTACTTCACTTTCCCTGAAGATCCCCTCTCACTGGCTGAGAGGCCAGTTCTGTATGGGAGCACAAGTCAAACGACTCCCTTTGAGAAAGAAAATGGGTGGGGAGGTATGACAACAGTCTTCAAACACAGGAACAAGAGCTGCAGAGAGAAGGTGGTCACCGTTCCCCATTTCTACTAGGTGCAGGACAACCAGAAATGGGTTGAAATGACAACAAGGAACGTAGTAGTCAGTAGGAAAACTGGTATTGTGAACAGAGTGCTGGAACAGAGCACCCGACACAGCTGTGTCACCATCCCTGCAAGTCTTTAAGGTCAGTTTAAAGAAGCATCTGTCGCAGTATGAGTTTTATCTTGCAACAGTGCTGTGGGTGTTACTTTGCCTTCAGGGGTCTTTCAGGCTCTAGTCCAGAGGATGCTATGCAGGTTTTTGAGGGAATCACCCTAATAATTATTGTGGGAGTAAGCCACTGCCCAATAACCTCATCTTTACAATGATCCTGGTCCTTTCCAGTGCAGCTACCACCCAGTGGAGGAATTGCCTGTAGGTACATGTGTGCAGTCACTCACACACATCCATCATTTATGTGCCTTTGATTGTAGATGAGATTTTTATTTATAGCACAACCTTTCTTTCTTCCTTCACCAAAGCACTTCAGGGTGTTGTACATCATCATAACAAAACCTATTACAATAAAATATCGGAGAAGGTGGGGAAAACAAAGGGCAGGAGGGAAGAATGGGCAGTTTACATGTTTGAGGCACTGGAATGGCTGCATTGTAGCTAGAGCCTGGGGAGCATAGAAAGGCCTGGAGAGTCTTTGCAGAAATGGGGTGAGACAGAAGCAGACAAAGCTTTGATAAAAATGGAGGGGATGGCAGAGATTGGCTAGCCATGTTAATGCACCCCACATCTGGGAACTGTTTGGAGGAATGGCTGGTGCTCAGAGAGAGCCTGTACCTCTTCTGTGACCTCCTTTCCACCTTTGTCCTGTAAAATTCTCCTTGTGTGGAGGGGCTGGGATGGGTCAGGGGAGGGAGCTTGCATCTTTTTTTGTGCTTAAGAGCCCAGCATGATAGAACTAGCTGCAGATCTGGGTTATGATGGTGGATTGTGTGAACAGATGGAAACTAGACTTGACCCGAACCAGCTTTTTAATTTTTACCTGCTATTCTTTTTTCCTATTTTCCTCTTCCCCTGGTTTTTCAAAATCTTTTGTGGATGAAAGAAGTGTTTCGTTTTCTGTTCTTAGAGTTACTCTTTGGTGTAGTTAAAGCTCTTTTGAGCATATCCCTAGAGCAACATGTCTTTGTGCTTCTTGTTTAGGCTCAAAGCCACACAGGCAGCTTGGTCTCCCTTGTCCTCTTCTCCCATTCTGTACAGATACATTTTTTCTCAAAGCCTAGCGCTGTTCTCTTCATCATTTTGGGTAGCCAAAGTTTGTTTGTCCTGTGAGAGGGCTGTATATCTGTGACTGCACTCTATCCATAGCAGAGGCAATGCTTGCTCATTGTGCAGTCATGAAGAGACATCAGGGAATACGCTGACTTTGTTATAATTAATTGATAGTGGGGTAATGATTCCGTGTGACGCATTATATACAGAAATGGGATCCAACACTTCTACATTTAGGGTAATTGAAATTCTGAGACATTTATTATTTTGGGCACGCTACAGTAACTTGGTTCTTTAAATCTTAAATTAGCTATTTCAGACATTTACAGGAAGAAAACAAGAGACTGGAGAATAAGGGAGACTCAAGCAGTGCGTTGACTGGTCATCTCACGGAAGGACTTTACTATTATGTGCTATTCCCTGCTTGAAGGTGAGAGAGAGACCTGGGGAGATAGTGCTGGATCAGTGAACCATGGACCTTTCTTAAGCATTGGGATGTGCTGGCCAAAGACTCCTTGGGCAGTAAAATGCTCTACAGTACGATGTCTGAGAAGGTGCATCAAAGAAATACACGGGCTGAGGGACCAGCCACTGTTCCTTGCCAGATCCCACAGCCGTGACTCAGGCAACTGCTTGAAAATCTCTCTTGAGGATGCAGAGACAGGGGAGAGCCGACCTCACAGGCCATGTGGTGGTAAAGTTGTTGGACTACAGCTGAGAGCTTTCCACAGTTTAAACCTGATACTGTGACCTGGGGTGGGTCATTTCCACCTTTGCCAGAGATTAGAGCCTCTGTTGGGGTAGGGTTGTCCCCCACTAATGCTCACGATGATGTTTGGGCTGTAGCTATTGCAATGCCAAGATCCGTCCCTGATGTGGCCGCTGCATTCTGTGCACAGAGCACATAGCCTGGCTGAAGCTTCTCCTCGAGTGCCTCTGAGGCCTCGCAGGGTTTACTCGGGTGAGCAGAGACAATTTTCTGTGAGAATAGCTTTGCCAGTTGAGTGCTCTGGACTGTAACAACCTGTCATTACAGGCCTCACCTGTTATTTGTCTATATAGCAGCTTGCACAATTAAGGGGATAGATATGTAATAACCAACCAGCTAAGTAAAGGGATTGGAAACCAGGCTAATAAAATCCATTTCCCTCAGCTGCTCTGTTATAGCAGTGTGCTGGCTGGGGCTTTTGCTTCACAAACAAGAAACTACATTAATTTTCACTCTATTATTTTAAAACAAGCAGACAAACAACTTTTGCTTCAGCCTCCACCTCCCACTCTTGTGTGAGCATGGGAGGGGATGATATGGAGTGGTACAAAATAAAACAAATGGGCGCAGGGAAAAAGAAGATAAATCCAGAGGAAATACAGAGAAGAGCTGAAAAAACTTGAAATCCCTGTGAAACTTATTTTTCAATGCGCTAGGTGCCTTCCAGTAAAAGACAGCAGCTTCCCACAGCATAGGGCTGCTGCTTATTTTTTGTGTGATGACTTCTCTGTACCCACATGGAAGAGATCCACAGGCTTGAATGGAGAGGAAGTGCTTTGCTGTTGAATTGTGGAATCCACTTGTAGATGACAATGAGAAACATACTATTTCCTGATGCTCTTTAGGTTGATTTCACTAGTACTATGGAGGAGAAGATGTTGTCTGGAGTTTTGAAGGCACCTCTATGCAGTGTCACCTTATTTTGAGTCCAGAGGGTCATAGGGCTGTGCTGGATGTGCCTGTTACGTTGATGGGGATGACCTGTAAGAGGTCAGGGAAACGGGGATACAGGAAAGAAGATAAAATAAATTAAAGAGCTATAGAAGAGAGAGTATAGTGACATTTTCTCCCAACCTTCCCATAGTTTGCTAGGCACAATGGATTCCTAATGAGAGCAAGTACGAGTTTTCTTGAGTAGGAGGAATGTTGACTGGTTGCCAAGAGGAGAGAAAAGCTAATGGTGAGAGTAGGGAGAATTCAAATATCTAACTCTAGGGAGTGAAACAGTATGTCTAAGCTAGGAGCCTAGGCTTGAAGTGTAGTTGTACTGGTCTTGAGAGGCCTGTCTTTCTCTATTAGCTAGAGAGGAAGGTGAAGCTTATTGCTTGTAACCTGAGTGCTCAGAGTCCTACCAGAATTTCCTATTTAACTTTTCTTTTACCCTCCCCCTCTTTTTTTTTTTTCTTTCAATGCTTTAAAGTATAATCGAAGGATTGTTTTACTCTCCTCTGCATGGTGTGTTTCATTTCTAATTAGATGGTTTTCTGCTTTCAGCTGCTGCAGATCAGATTAAAAATCTCAGATTTGAAATGAAAGTGGTGGTAACAGGGGTGGTGCGCTGTCAGAGATGTTTTCTCACTGCTGTTCATGCTGGGTGGAAAAGTCAGAGGGAAAATAACTATAAATAGCAACATTGTGGTGTCCTTGACTGGCCATGCACAGGAGAGAGCCTTGGCCAGAGCCGTTGGCACAGTGGGATGCCAAGAACAAGGTTTGCTCCTCCAGTTCCTTCCCACTTCATTCACATTTCATTCGTAATTCCCAAGTGAGACTCCCAAATACTTCCTAAAACCGAGATTCTGGTATTTCATGGTCCGTTTTGCCTCAAAACAAGACTGACAGTAATTTTTTTACTCTTCTTTTGCACTGCTAATCTCTATTAAAGTGATGTTGTCACTCCTAAGGGCCAGTATTTCTTTCTCTGCTCTGATAAAATCCTCACTAAAGTCAATGAATGCATCTAAAATTTCCCAGGCACTTATTAAGCGATTTCTCTCAGTAATATTTACAGATTCATAAAATGCAGCAAAAAGTACTACTTCCTTTTAGCCGTAATCTCCGAAACACATGATAAGAAATCAAGGACAAATAGACAATCTGAAGACTGGCTCAATCAGTGCATCTGTACTAAGTGTTCTTGCGCCTGCCCGGGAATGACAGCCCAATTTCATGAATCCGAAGTCCGACACCTCCCACTGGTGCTGCATGGCTTGTTGTTTCTTTCCTTTTGATTTCTCTTTGAAAATCCTGGTTCATTATGTGGTCAGATAACCCCTTTCTCAGTCCCCTCTGTTCATCCGAGCCCTTCATAACCTGGCGTAGGATGAAAGGACTGTATAGATAATTTATGGGAAATCAGTAATTGAATCTTGGTTGTTCTCATAAATCATATTGCCCAACTACCAAACAGCTGTGGGTAGTGTAACATATTCCAAAAACTGCATAATTGATGACTCCCTAGCAATAGTCCAGCACACGATGGGTGATTTTACTTAGGCTTTTTCCCTCCTTCCAACAATATTTTGAAGTTTCCAGTGAGGAAAGCTCAGCTCTCTGATATCTGAGTGGGCCTGTAAACTGAATGGCCGAAGTCATTAAGGAAAAGATGCTGATAAAAGGAGAATGTAATCCAAATTGATGGGTAAAATGAATCCTTCATGCTTTTTCTTAAAGGGATTGGCAATGATAAAAGCACCTGAGGAGGAAAGCTTAATCTCTGAGACTGGTTTATGGGTTGTGTTTATGCAATAAAGAAGAGCTTATGAAAATGGGACCGGTGTAAGTAAAGCTAGGTACGCACGGGCTTCTGCCAACAGCAAATGCACCGCAATGTGCACCAGTTGCCTCGAGGCTCTTGTTGAAACTGTACCCTTAGCAAACCCTGAAAGCAGATCCTCACCAGTTGCAGGCTGAGGTCAAGGGCCAATGAAGTGCTTTAAATTTATTTCATGTGGGTCCTGATGGGAATTTGGATGTCAGTAGAGGCAGCTCATGTGTGTTTGTCACACGCTGTTTACCTCTCCAACCCAGCCACTGCAGGAGCTCTGATGAGCTAATGAGGCCAGGAAGGCTGAGAAAACCATGCCCGAATCTCCTGCTCTGGGCAGATATAAAATTAGGCTTTGTGTTAGTATCCTCCCTGGATGTGATCCTGCTGTGGAAGTAACTACTGACTTCACCTGCTTTGTGTTCTGGGGCTTGCCCTGCAGCCCAGATGGCCACACACTGTCAGGTAAACAAGCTGTTACAATGAGAGCTTTTCTGCATTTTGGTAGAGAGGGAGAAAAGATTTTCTTTCCCATAGGTAACCCTGACTATACAGCCCAGGGCTGTGTGCTTTACGGCTGAGCCTGTAAAAGTGTCTGCAGCTGCCATAAAAACCTGCAGGCTGTCTTGTGCACTAGAGCTCCTGTAGAAAATGATGCTCTGTTTTGGCAGAAAAGAGGTCCTGCAAGCTAGGACCAAAGCACATCATCAACGACATGTGACTTTTCCCATCCATTTAACAAAGGTGTTTACTGAAGCCTTTTGGAAATGTATGGCAGGTTTACAAGATCCAGAGACATATGGGAATCTAGTGTTTGGTATACTCTGTTGCTAACTGGATGCTTGCTTAAGTCCACAGTAGTGCTGCTTAAACATGGAGAAGTCTGCATAAATAACTGTATTTTTCCTGAGGGAAAAATTATTTTGCTTTTTGTTCATCCTAGTTTGGAATCCACAGGTTCTGCTGTATAGGAGACCAAGAGACCTGGGGTTAAAACATCTTGCAGAAATCCTTGCATGGTGTGCCTCTTAATGTTTCAGTTTAGCCTAAAGGATGTGCTTTGAAGGGACCCGTTTGATCATCCCCTGCTGTATGCTTTGGGTTGCACTAGGGAGTGGTGCGTGAGGGACAGGGGAAGCAATGGCATTCCAGAAAAAAGGAAGAAGCTTAATCCTAGTTTATCAAGGCTCTGTCCAGCTGGTTGTTTGTAAATGCAACACAACAGACCTTGAAACTGAACTGCAACACAAAGATACTGTTAGCTGAGTTAGAGATGGAAACTTCTTCAAAGATCAGGTTAAAAAAAAAAATTGGCTGCTGTTTTTATGAAATACTGACCAAAAAGTAGCTCCCAACCCAAAGAGACTGACTGTTGCCTGTACTTTGCCATAATTCAGCCTGGAGTAATACGAGGTTCCCATACACCGTGGATTCTTGGATCTGGATGCACCTGGAGCATCTCTGTTCTGCACCTCTGCTGTGGTCCAGGACACTTGCTCAAAAATGTGTCCTTTCATCTGGTATTTGCCCATTCTTCATGTGGTTGCTCTGTTCACTGGCACTGTTATCAAAGGGAAAATTATAAAGATAGTCTGAGGTTTAGGGCTCTGTCCCAAGGTTTAATTGAAATGATTTTGCTAAATTTGTTCGCCTGTGTCTAAAATGATAAAAATCCCCCAAAGGGACTAAGACTTTTAAATTCTACCACTAGTGAAGTATTCACGTGTTCTGAATTTTAAGTTCTGGGTTTAGTTACTTGCTTTAGTTGCATTGAAGCCATATATATATTTCTTTTTTTCTTGTGGCCATCAGAAAGCACTGGCTTTGTCATTCCCCACAAGTATTGCTCAGAGCTGTCTCGTCATGACTCTGTGCTTCCAGAGAAGTTTTCATAAATTCACTCCTATCTTCTGTGCTTCCTGCGGCTTTCTCTGGGGAGGAACCCTGTGACCTGTCCTAACCTCTCCTCTCAGCAGTGCACAAATCTCTTAGAAAAGAGATCACAAAACTTTGTTAAACAAGGTGACTCAACAGAAACAAATGAAGTGGAAAACACCAAGTGACATGCCATGGGCCACTTGCACGTCAGTGGGAATTTCAGTAGTTTTAATATCACCCTATAATGCTTTCCTGAGGAAAGGTGGGGCGGGTTTCAACTGCAGCTATGAAAAATTATGAGGGGGAACGCCACCCTTCCAGGGAAGAGGGAATCCAGAGGTCTTCACACGCTACTGCTTCATGGTGAGGAGCATTGCTGTGAGATGCTCCCCACAGCCACAGTTCTAGCCCAGGTCACCCACAAGCGAATGCTGCAGCCAGCTCTCCTCTGCAGAGCTTGCAGGGAGGCTGCGATAGAGGGAAAGCGGCAAAGAGCTGGGCTACCTTTTGTATTTTGGACACTCCCAGAAAACTTAGCTTGAGTTTCATGCTAGCTTATGAAATTATTATAATTAGATGTACAATCATTAATAACCTGGCTTAATTACAACTGATTTTCTTCAATTGCAGTCTAATGTAAAAGATTCCAATTAAGGTTCATTAAATGAAAAATCTGTGGAGTCTGTTATTTCACTCTTAAGATCATTCAGAACAAAGAGAAGACGTACAGATGCTAAGTCTCTTTTAAGGGATGTATTTTAATTAATTTTGGTTTCTGAAACAAGTAATGGATTTACTTGTAGTATCTCGGGAAACACATGCTCATCTCTAAAGAGCCAGTGCTGTGAGCTCAGGGAAGATCGGCTGCATTGCTTATGTATTACTGGGAACCAAAATCTCATCTCAAATACAGCAGGGAGCTCAGCCTGGACTGAGGGATTTTGGCCTGGTGGATTTGCCTGAAAAGACTGAATCTTCCCCTAGGGTAAAGCAGATGCATCCCTGGTACCACCACAAGCAAATACCCCTTAGAAATACTGGGAGCTTCCTATCCCATTGCATTCAGCAGGAGGGAAGGTGCTTGGTGTGGTGGCAGAGTGACAGGGATTGTATGCCACCGTGCTGCCATAGGGACAAATCCAGTGCTTGAGATGGAGAAGCCATTTGCTTTCTTCAGCCTGCTACAAGCTCCAACTATGGAAGCGTGATTAGTCCTGCTGAAAGGTCTTCCCTCACCTTAAGGAGAGTTTTGGCACCTTTTCCCACCCTTTTTGCTTGTTGAGCAGCTGGTTGCTCGCAGCTCTGCTATGGTGAAGTGTGCCAGGTCCCTTTCCAGCAAGGAGGCAGAGGGTTGTCTCCCGGTCCTCACGCTGCTGTGCTGAGCAGACTGGAGTTCTCTGCCGCACCACAGGCTTCTCATATTGCCTCGGGCAGATTACTTAATCTCCCCTTGTGTCCTCTCCCCTTCAATGAAAATTGCTGTTTCTCTCAGCAAAATGTGGAGAGAGCTTCAGACAGCAAAGTCTTACTGATCATTCGCCTTGCTGAGGCTGTGATGCTAAGTGCTGTATGGATACAGGTACAAAGGGAGAAGGAGGCAGATTCATTTGCCTCATATAATGAGGAAAGACAGATGCTTCCATCACGTTTAAGGGAAAGTTTCTGTTTTACATTGTTTTCAGCATCATTGACAGCAGATTCTTCTGAGAAACTGAATCTATAACCTGGCAGTTTTCCCTTTTTAAATTGATGAGTAGATTAACCATGGACTAGGGCTTGAGACTGGTGGTTCCCAAGTCTACTGCAGATAATACCCTAAACAGACGACATCTGTGGGTTGAGGGATGAGGTGGAAGGGTTTCATTACTTGTTTGAAAATGTTTTAGTATTTCATATGATTTCTATCATGGCTTGCTGGATGGTATAGGAATGCCTGTACTTTGTTGGTTGGAGTGTAATGCTTTGCCCTAATATGTCCTCCTTATTAGGAGGTTTGTAAAACCTCCTTTCTTGTGTTTTCGGTTGGTTGCCATGGTCAAATTGCAGTAGTTCATGGCCGTTTGCTTGACCTTGGGTCAAATTAGGGGAGGAGATAAAGGACTGATGCAACTCCTCCAGAGAAAGGAAGAAATTTAGCCTGATGTTCCCAACTCAAGGGTCGGATCGGTGTTCTCGATAGAGCCCTGTAATATTTGCATGTGTGTGGGGGCGGCTGTTCTGGACCCAGACTGAATTCAGTGAATGGTCCAAGGACAAGATCTGAGGATGGATTTAGGGCTTTAATAGAAATCTCGAAATTGCTGCTCTGGTGTGACTCCATTTGAAAGTCAAATGGCTCTTTGTGGTAGCAATTAGGAACTGTTTACAGCCTAGGAAATCATTGGAAACTGTGCTCTAAAGAGCCGTGCTAAATGATGTAAATCTTAGATGACTAGAAAGCCAAGTGATTGGAAAAAACTCCAGCACCCTTACAAACAGGGTTTGCTGATTCTTCCATAGCAGTAGCCGCCTCTGGGCTTGTATTGGGTTGTAGTAACTGGAGGCTGCAGGTAGACACAGCAAAGCAGTGCAGAGGAAGGCTGCTGGGTGGATGTGCCTTAGGAGAGTGGCCTGCACTGTGAAAGCAGTGTGCTGAGTAACTCCACAACATCTTCTGTTCTGCTACAGTGCAGCAAGCATGCTCCGGGGTACTGGCAGGAGAGGGAGAGTGTTGGGACGGAAACCGGGCTGAATGGCCGTGGCACTTTGCAGCACGTTGCAGGGTACAGAGCAAGCATCTGCAGCACAACAGCATGTCCTTTGGCAGCTGTGCTGGAGCCAGGTTTTATGCACAAGCAAATGCAAGGACCCAGTTCTTCCTAAAGCTGGAAAGAAGCCTTGAGCAAAGTTTCAGCTGTCTGGGGAAAAATGAGCTATGCCCTCTCCAAGCAGCGCAGTCAGGTGTAGAAGTATTATAAAGCCAGACATAGAACAGATTATTCCCCCTTTTGGCCTATTTTTCCCTCTTCAAATTTATCACGCACAGTGATCCTCCGCTCAGCCTGCAAGAAGCCTCATTCATTGGCAGTAGCCTGCTCGGCTATACTGGCATGTGGCATGGCATCTGTATGGCATGTTCTCCAGAGGCTGTAGCTTAATATCCAGCCCCAACTCACCTGATTTTCCACAAGACTTAAAAATGGTTTCAACTCTAGCTTTACTCCAAACCAAGCCTATCTGTCTTTCGGCCCGGCAGGGAGAGTCTTGCACTCAGTTTCTGCTGTACAGGTCTTGATGACTCAAGCCACTCAGTTTAAGCCCACCTACCAAAAATGTAATAAATGCAGGTCTCTGAGCTGTTCTCTAGCCCTCTGCTTTTCTTCCCTTTTACAGGCCCATTTGCTCCTTTTCTGGCACCACTAGGTTTCCAGCCGCTCTCTCCAGGTCTCCTACTTCTGTCTTTTGCAGGGATTCCCTATTTTGCCATCATACACCCGCAAAAGTCTCCCACTCAGGGGCCTTCCAACTTCTGTTTCCTTCCTTTTGCTCTCCCTTGTGTGTTGTTCTCAAGAACAAAAGGGAAGGAAATTAAAACCATTAAGAAAGTCTCTTCAGGTGTAGGCTGGCATTTTCAAAAGCACCTCTAGCAATGGGACAGCTGCATCTCATGGGTTCAGTAAAGGATTTTCCTACCTGGTTCTCTGTTACCTGTGAAAAAGCATTAGATGTTTAAAAGGGCAGTAGCTGCTCCCAAGCAGAAACCCTACAGTCAGTGCACTATGCAGGGAACCATGCTTGAGCAGAGAATAAGCAGGGTCCCAACAAAAATAAGGAGGCTGGATATTGCCTTAATAGTATGTCAGTATTATTTTGTCACTGGACTTTTCCCATCTCGTTACAATGCAGTGCTCCATAGCTGCATCACAGTGCAAGCAGCAGCCAATGTTCATCTCTATCTATTTTCATTTCTCTCCTCTCCTTCCAAATGATGCAGGATTTAACGGTAATTTGAAGGGCAGATCTGCTGCCAAGACAGTTGGAGGAAATGGTGGAAAGGGTGTCTCTGGCTAGGATCCTCCCCACTCAGGACAGTTTGCCTATGAAAGCCCTGGGGAGAGCTGCAGGTGATGGACGAGGCAGCAGCTGGCAGAGGCTGAGCTCTCCTGGGTCCCTTCTCTCAGCTCTCCTAGCTGATGAATTTACTAAAGACATCAATCTATGTCCAGGATTGATGGTAGAGTAAGAGCAGAGCTTTGCCTGACAGTGTGCAGTTATGCCCCGTGTGATGTTAATTTGCTTTTCTTCCCCTATATACATCCTACCATCAGGTAAACTGAGAGCATTTTTAACCTGAATCAGAGCAGCATGTTGCTTGGAGGTCTGTGACTAGAAGATAGTTGTGGTTTGCAGGCTCTGCTGTCTACGAAGCATTGTAAAGGTCTGGGAGGTGTGGTGACTCCCCAGGACAATGCCAGAATAATAAGAGATAGATGCTCTCCCATGTGAATTTGGGAGACAGCAAATGCCAGGAATGACATCCAAGTGGAATTTTCTTGCAGTATGGAGTCAGACAACGTCCACAATTTGAGGAGTTGTAGTGTAATTGTGTGCAGACAAAGTTAGTGTTATTTTATAACTAATTTCTTTAATTAACTTTGGCTATTACATCTACCCTGAGTATTACGGAGTTGTGGTTTAACCCAGCAGGCAGCTAAACACCACACAG
>Ga0181612_150901_pt1 | contig 13264 bp, 9 predicted proteins | sample HoacroProtozoa21_FD_119630 | JGI IMG/M metagenome (GOLD analysis project Ga0181612, IMG submission 119630) | Hoatzin crop microbial communities from Cojedes, Venezuel. Combined Assembly of Gp0051906, Gp0051904, Gp0051908
AACAACGGTACAGATAAGGGGAAAAAGCGACAAAACAGACGGCACAACAGACCCGCTCTCCCGAACCGCCGCTGAGCCCTCCCGAGCCGCGAGCCCCCACCAGAACCCAGCGTGATGGCACATGGTATGGAATACCTGACCCTGTTTGGCCAGGTGGGGTCAGCCCCCACCCCCCCGGCTGTGCCCTTTCCTGGAGTCCAGTGAAGACTAACCCTGTCCTGGCCAAACCCAGGACATCTGCTCACTAGCTCATTTTTTGACTTTATTGAAATGGCATAACTTTAATAAATGGTAATCATTTTGTCTGCCTGGCAGTCTCGTGTGCACAGTTTGCGTTTACTGCTGTAGAAGTTGACTCTGTGAGGTCTGTTTCCAACGGTACTGTGTCTTTTCTCTTGCAGGCTGGAAGAGACAAGTATGAGCCCACTGCTACATCAGAGCATGGCGCAAAGAAGAAGAAGGGGAAGAAAGAGAAGGACATGGATGAGCTTAAAAAGGAAGTCTCAATGGTAAGAGTATCAGGCACAGGAAGAGCAGCTTTAAGAATTTTCACTACACCCAAAGCGCTGTGCCTCATGTGACTTAAGGAGAAGAGAGCTGGTGTACTGACAGCATGGTGTGACTGAAGGCACTGATCTCCCTTCTTGTCCCCTGTGTCTTCAAGCCAGACATGCTGCAGGTCTTTCAGAATCAAGACAGCCATGCAGTAGGCCCCGAAAACATAACTTCTCAAAAGGCACTTGATGCAGAACCCAAGTCTCCACTTGCCTGCATTACCCTTAGCACAGTGTAGCTGCATTTCCTCACCCAGGCAAGCTCACCCAGGCAAGCGCTGTCTGGATAGCAACATTGCAGGCTTTATAGTGCTGTCATGTGAGTGAGACTGCTGTTTTCATTCCAGCTGAGGAGTTGAGTCTGTGCAGCTCTATTTACTGCTGGCCTCAGCTAGGACTGACCTCAGTATTATTCCTTCTAATTGTGTTTGAGGCTGTGGGGAGTGTCTCCCATCCTCATCTGTGAATGCTGGATGATGCTATACATCTGTCTGAGAATCATCCAGTCTAGATCTGCTCACCTGGAAGGTGATGCCAGTTTTCTTTCTGTGCTGTGGATTTGAGTCTGGGCTTTCCCATTCTTGGCCCCTCTGTTAGGGAGAAGGGTACTCAAGCTTGCTCAAAGATGAGATTTTGTGTTAAGAGATAATAACTTAAAGCATCTGCTCCCTCCAGTACAACCTTTTAACTGAGGCACTGCTCTGTGCCAACACGATAATAGTCTGGCTGTAAAAAGGAGCCTCCCTGGGGGCAGAAACACTGCTTAAGTTGGCAACAGTACTTAAAAAATGTGTGAAATTACAGGGTTAATCTTCTGTGCTTTCCTGCCTTCCTTCCCAACTCCTTTCCTTTCCCTTTGTCCCTCACACCTATCCTCCCAGCTGCTCCCCCCCACCCCCCACCCACCCCCGCAAAAAACAAAAAACAAACCCAAAACCTCACTGAGGCTTCACAGAATCTGCTGGGGGTGTAAAGACTGCACTGAGATGTAGTCAGAGTTTGTTTAAAAGGCTGTCATGTCATACCCAAATAGTCACAAGAGCGCTAAAGGTCAGACCACTTTGAGTTGTGAAACGAAATTCTCTTCGCAGAGAAGATGAGCTAGAGTCTTGTAGAGTCTTGCTGATCAGCATGCAGGGACTGTGATCTCTTCCCCCCCCAACCATTTCTTGTCTTTCAGGATGACCACAAGCTGAGCCTTGATGAACTTCATCGTAAATATGGAACAGACTTGAATCGGGTAGGTAGACTTTGTTTTCCTTCCCTCCTCGCCCTGATCTGAAAAGGAACGGTCTCGGTTCAGAGCACTTCACAAAGGGAGATCTGGGTGGTCTGGGTTTTCTTTTTTGTTTAATCTCCCCTCCTCCAATTAAGTTTCCCAGGCTTTGGGAGAACTGTTGAGCTCACAAATACTTCTCTTCATCCTCCCACTGTACAGCCTGGCTGCAATACTTCAGTGACTTTGTTAGAAACAAAGTCACTGTTATCTGCCTCTGAATTGTTCCAAGGTCAGGTTGATTCTTGGATTTATTTTTTTTCCCCCCGAGGAGTTTGTAATAAAGGCAAATGTTTGTTATATTGCAGTTGTAGTCTAGTGAGCTAGCACTGCCCAGAGACTTAATGATGGCTAGTAGCAGTTAAAATTTTACCCTTTTGTAGTAAGAGGTGTGCTAATGTCCTAGCTAACCTCAAAGTCCAGTGCAGAAACACTGCCGTTGTTTTGCACCTTTGCTCCTGTTTGTTTTGCTTAATGCATTTTTTGCATAATTGCATGTAGCAGCAAGTCTGCTCTTACTCTAGAGAGCACAGACACTTGCATATTTCTGTCAAAGACCTTGGCTTCTGAAAGCTCAACTTCCTGGAAGGCCAATCCAAAGTGTCGTCATCTTTATGGCCCCCAGCTTTCACTTGTTCCATTATTTGATAGGATGGATTGCACTGGGCTGTTCCTCAGAGCTCAAAGTCTGCTGCTGTAGGCTCCTTGTCCTGCCCTTCTTCAGTGTTTGTAGCCCCATGGCCCGCAGGCTCCTTGAGTAGCATCCAACACCCTGTAGCTCCTCTTTTGGCATTCACCTTTCACATCCTGCACTTGGGTTGCAGACCCCTGGCAGCTGTGGAGATCTCTGTTACCGGGTAGCATCTCCTTGTTGCTGTGGTAGAACATGAACAAATTTGGAGCTACGTTCCCCAGTCAGTCTTGCCACAATGCCTATAAAAGAAACCTCTCTTCTAGGGTTTGACTTCTGCACGTGCAGCTGAGATACTGGCTCGTGATGGCCCAAATTCCCTCACACCCCCACCCACAACTCCTGCATGGGTAAAGTTCTGTCGGCAGCTCTTTGGAGGATTCTCGCTCCTGTTGTGGATTGGTGCTATTCTATGTTTTCTGGCTTACGGCATACAAAGTGTGATGGAAGAGGAGCCCAATAATGATAATGTAAGTAAAAATGTCTGGTTTACCTCAAAGGCAGACTGAGCAGCCTGTTTGGCTCAAAGCAGATTAACTTCCCTAAGCATTCAGTCCAGAAGTTTTTCCCATAAGCACGGGAAATTCAGTGTGTGAGCTTAACATGTCTTGGAGTGCTTCACTTCCTTTCTGTTGTGTTAACAGCACTAGCTTGTGGACTGCCTCTGTGTACAAAATGTACAGAGACTGCAAGTACCACCATGCTTTGTAATAGGGCATTTAAATACCAAGCAATTTATCTGGACAAACTGGAAGCCTTTCAGGCAGATCGTCCTCTGACTCACTTTCTCTGCTCCTTGTAGCTGTACCTGGGTGTTGTGTTGGCAGCTGTGGTTATCATTACTGGCTGTTTCTCTTATTACCAAGAAGCAAAAAGTTCCAAGATCATGGAGTCCTTCAAGAACATGGTGCCTCAGGTATGGAATACCTCATTTCCTCGAGATCTGCCAAGCTGCAGCTTGCTCGTGGTTATTGACTGTTTTAAGCATCAGCTTCCATTGCAAAAGGCCTGGATGTTGGTGTAGGTTACTTGATTTTGATTTCGAGGGGTCTACGAGACTCCTTTCTTTTTATGCCCCAAGTAACTATGTTAATGGTCCAGGGCAGTTCCTGGCTTCCCATGCGTTCCATCAGCTTATTAACATTCGTAGGACACTCAATAGTCTGGGGAGTTCAGTAACTGGTGTGATAAGCACTAAAACTCAGATTCCTTCATGGACAGTCTGTAACATACCTAACTATCTTACTGTCACCTTGGCAACAAGGAACTTTAATATCAAGGAAACGAAAATAGCTGTTTTTCTTAAATAACATATGTATCGGAGATAAACATCTTAGTACTAGCAGAAGCCTCATAGAACCATAGCACAGCTATTTTAAGATACTTGGATGTTTTGAGCCCCTTAAGAGTTGCTTTTGACATAGGTTGTTTCTTTACTGTATTTCAGCAAGCTCTTGTAGTCAGAAATGGTGAGAAGATGAGCATAAATGCTGAAGGTGTTGTAGTTGGAGACCTAGTGGAGGTGAAAGGAGGAGACAGAATTCCAGCCGACCTTCGGATTATATCTGCACATGGTTGCAAGGTACAGCAGTGACAGGTCATCTGAAAACTTCGTTATGAAGGATGATGAAATAGTCTGGTTTCAAAGAATGTCTTCTGTGCTATGAGTGGGTGGTGGAGTGGAAGAGGAAGGTGGGGGGAGTGCCTAGTGTTTTATCTGCTTTCGTTGCTGAAGGTGTCTGCCTGCTTGTGTATGACAAAGTATGCTCTGCTGCATAGGTGGATAACTCCTCACTTACTGGTGAATCAGAGCCTCAGACCAGGTCTCCAGACTTCTCCAACGAGAACCCACTGGAGACCAGGAACATTGCCTTCTTTTCCACCAACTGTGTGGAAGGTATGTGACTCTCCTACTTCCCTGAAGTATTAACAGTGCTAGGGATTGAACTGCACACGTAAGCAACGTAAATGTAATGTGTGAGTTCAGTGTTGGTAGCTTACTCCTGCTGCGCAAGGGCAGGCTGGTGGTTCCCAGCAAAGGCTTTGCCCATTGCAACTGCAGTACTGTACAATAGGCAAAGACGACTCCACAGCACTACTGATTTTTTTTCTTTCTTGCTCCTCCTAGAGGAGCCCCTATGTGGCGTGTCTTTGAGCATGACTGCCTTACTACAGCAGTGTTAAAGTGCAGATAACATAATGTGAACCAAGATGGTTAGGCAGAGCTATAAGAAATACTACAGCTGCTGCAGAAAGCAGGAATTTCTAACATCTCTGGCAGAACTTCCAGTTGCAGCTCTGAGTGTGGTGGTAGGCACTCATTCTGTCAAAGCCCAGAGCATCTTTTCCACACCCACAGGGTGTCAAGGTGTGACTGTTCAGTGATGGTGTAGAATTCTGCCTGACTCCAATTGTGTCCTCTCCTGACAGACTCTCACCAGCAGACTGTCCCCTGCTCTTTCCCACCCCCCAAAAAAAACCCCAGCCTAGCAAAACTGAACGATATTCTTGATCTCTCTCAAGAGCCTCAGGGAGAGAAAATGGGCCTCCCCTTAAAGGAGGAAAGAGGACACTGTCTGCTTCTGTAAGATGACTTCCTCTGCTTCCCTGCAATTGGCACTTGATTCCGTGGCATAGAAGGGAGGGGGCATACAGCTTGACCAGTCACACAAGAATCCTGTGCAGCGCTTCTGTCCATTTATTTCTTGTGCTGCCAGAATAAAAAAAGCTGCAGTGGGAGACCTTGGTCGTTGGAATGCCTACCTAGATTATCTTGGGCAAAGCTTGTTAAACTCTAGGACAGGCTGAACAAACTCAGTTTAGTGTGTTCTGGAAAGGATTTTTGTTTTCTGAAACTTGTCTGTCTTCTAGGCACTGCCCGTGGCATTGTCATTAGCACTGGGGATCGCACTGTGATGGGTCGTATTGCCAGTCTGGCTTCTGGACTGGAAGGGGGGAAAACTCCAATTGCCATGGAGATTGAGCACTTTATCCACCTCATCACTGGAGTGGCTGTGTTTCTGGGTGTCACCTTCTTCATCCTTTCACTCATCCTTGAGTACACGTGGCTGGAGGCTGTAATTTTCCTCATCGGTATCATTGTTGCCAATGTCCCTGAGGGGCTGCTTGCAACGGTCACGGTGAGTGAATCTGGAAAAAAGATTGAATGAGTTACATATATGGTTCTTAAGGAAGTGGAGTGCTTCGTGCTCTGTGTGTATTCACAGATGTAAATGCTAGAGTAATGGAAGGTGAGTGTGTAGGGCTAAGCTTTACAAACAAGGTGTGTTCAGACTAGGTGCCTGAATTGATGTCAAGTTCTGCAGCTGTTTTTCTAATGAAGATGGGTCCCTAAGCTAGACCTACGTGGAGGGTTGGCATCGTGGAACTGAAGTGAGCAAGGTTGGGAGTTCTGGACTTGTCTTGCCTTTCTCTGTGGCGAGAAGGGTCCTTCCTGTTACAACCGTGCAGGGTTTCTACACCCTAATGCACACCAACCCCTCCAGCCCTGAAGGGCTGGCAGAGAATCCAGCAAGCTTCACTCTAGTCCCAGCTTTTGATCTGGGACCTGGCAGAAGTTCTTGTAGGTTTGGTTTCCTGAAGGGGCGGTGGGAGTATCTAGATGTGCTCAGCTGTGTAGAGGGTGGTGGTGGATGGGGCTTGAGGCTTCCATGCAGCCTGAGGAAGCAGAGCAGCAACTCAGCTAGGGTATGAACAGTTGGCAGCTGGAACCAGATAAGAGCCTCTGACGAGAAAGTGTAGCTGGGGCTGCTCAGTTCCTACACCACTAAGTTGCATCCCTATCACCAGAGCTATTCTGGGCATTCTGGTATGTGGCCTGCCTCCACCTGTTTTGAGTTCCTATGATTAGGGAACTGCAACTTTTAACTAAAATGTTAGTCTGGGGCATTTTATTTCCTGCCTAATGCACTGAGAAGCAGGAGATGGAAGCCTTGCGAGTCTTTTCTAGAGGTTTTGTGATGAGGAAAATGTCATTTAAACCCAGCAACTGGGCCTGAATGTTGCTGTTTATTTTGCACTGGCAGGGTGAGCGTGGAGTTAAGGAATCACTGCAGGACATGTGCCATGCCCACAGTGAGTTGGGTAGCAGTGTATTAGTGCACAAGCACATCTAATGTCATCTTCTTCCTTGTCTCCAGGTATGTCTGACACTAACAGCCAAGCGTATGGCTCGTAAGAACTGCTTGGTGAAGAACCTGGAAGCTGTGGAAACCCTGGGCTCCACATCCACTATCTGTTCTGACAAAACAGGCACGCTGACACAGAATCGCATGACGGTTGCGCACATGTGGTTTGACAATCAGATTCATGAGGCTGATACTACAGAGAACCAGAGTGGTAAGACCAACTCTTTGTGCTTGAGGCATATTTCATTAAAAAATTGCTTTTTCTGGGTCTGCTTGTACACTGTACTTCTAAGAACCTGTGTTTCTAGCTCTCCAGTCCAAGTGAGGTTCACAGTGCAAGGACTTCTAGCATGTTATCCGCAATGAGCGTTAGAAGACTTGAGGTGACGCAAAGATTGGTGCTGTACCACAGTTGTATTTAATCCTTAAACTCCATATAGGCTGCTTTTGCTCAGAATTACTCTATTGGAATTTGAGCCTCTTGAACGTTCAGCCCCTTATGTTTGTCCTGTACGTAAAAATATTTGCTGTTCTGTACTGCAGAGTACCGGATTATTCTTGCCACAATGTATCTGGTGAAATTGCCCCATCTTAAGTCCTCTGACAGTGTGGACAGCAGAGGTGTTGACCCTGACAGTAAATTACTTGAGGCTGGCCATAGACGGAAATTTCCCATGTTGAATTAGATAGCTGCCCTTGAACAGGGGTTTTCCCAGAACATCCTGGTTGTGTTTGCAGAGCAGTAGCAATGAATGAAGTGACTGTAGGACTTCAGCAGGAAATTTCTTCTAGATATTGATAAGGATCTAAAATCTCAGTGTGCTGTGCAATTGAGAGAGATACTTATCTCTCCAGAACTGTTTTGTACAACCAAATTCAGGAGTTTCCTAGCTGTCATCTACCTTGTGAAATGTTGTGCTTGCGACACATTATGAGCATAAACTTTTTCCAGTGGCACTGTTGCACCCTGCCCCCAACCACTCCAAAACATTGTGCTAGTCTTAAAAAAAGCTGCTTTACTGTTCTTGGTCTTTAACACTAGTGCAAAGTAACACTATGAAGTGTTGTTTGGAAGCACGTGCTTTTGCTGTGCCAACAGTTGGCTTGGCTGCAGTAGGAATAAAGATTTCCCTTCATGGGAAGTATGTTAGCTTATCGGTTAGTGGTCTGTTCAGTTCATCTCCCTTGAAGTCAACTTCAGAGACGGCATGGGAGAAGCAGTATCTTTCTTTATTTAAGCATTGTTCCTTCGGGAGCTATTTTGTCTCGTTCCTGGGTGATGGATAAAGTGAGACAACCTGGAGGTAGAACCCGGTATCGCTTACTCGAGCCCCTGTGGAAGAATGTTATCTGTCCAGAATTCCTTGGCTTTGTCAGCATGGCCTCTGCCAACGGCTACTGGATGCAACCATTACGGGAATCTTGAAAGCAGGGGTGTTCTCTTGCACTGTTGCACCCTTGGGTCTTAAAGCGATCAGCTGCTCCTCAAGTACCTGGGAAGGGAGGTGAATTGAGAGAGATGTAGTGTGCTAACAGGCTCTAAGCATTTCCTATTTCGGAGGTAAAGGCTGCTTGTTTTTAAACCTGTGGGATTTTTGGCTTATGCAATTTTTCTGGCTGGGGGCATTTTTTACATTCTCCCTCTGCTTTCAGGTGCTTCCTTTGACAAGAGCTCAGCGACTTGGACTGCTTTGTCCAGAGTTGCAGGTCTCTGCAACCGTGCTGTGTTTCAGGCCAACCAGGAAAATGTACCCATTCTTAAGGTGAGTGCTTAAAAGAAACATTTGTCCTGTTCCCCACCACCGCCCTCTCATAATGGTAGTGAGATTGTCCTGTGGGTCACAGGAACCTGCGAGGTAGAGGTGTCTGCCACTTCTAATCTTCTCTGCAGTCTAGCACTTGTATAGATGTGGTATGGGCAGAGGAGATTGGACTGGGAAGGCACATTTCCCACAGCGGACTCCCTGCCATCCACTAGCATCTACGGTCAGTTTGGGAGGTCAGATACTTCAGACAGGGCTGGGAAAGACCAGAAAGCTTTCCTAGACACTTTCCAGTGTCTGGCTGTTCCAAGAATTGCTGTCACTGGCATTTGTGCACTTTAAAGGTCCAAACAGTTCTGGGAGCTGGGAGAAGTAGACACCAGAGCCGGGGGAGGGGCTGTCGTGGGAGCCTGTTTGTCTTTAGCCAGTCTGTTCTCACTGGCAAGTCTTGGCTTTTTAAGCTTTTGCTGGTTCAGCTCTGTTGCAAATGCCAGCACAACATCAGTTCAGATTCTGGCTTCTGAAGTGTGACCCAGCCAGGGCTGAAATTAACTGTACAGTGCTTATAATCTGTCAAATATTAGTCATGTTGCTTAGTAAACTTCTTCCCAAGGGGTTACGATGATGTGGTAATAGAAATGATGGAACAAACTATTTTTCCCTAGCACTCATCTGACTATACTATGGGTCATGCTTTTTAGACCTAAGATAAAGATCTGGAGTTCTTCCCATCTAAGGAAGACTTGGGAGGGGGAAGTTCTCAAAAGTCTTTAGATACCAAAAGTCAGTATAAAAATGAAAAAAAACCCCTTATGGAAACAGGGACCAGAAGGGCAAGAAATATTTGGGTTAAATTGAAGCAGAGGAAGCTGAAGCAGGACATTGAGCATGCACAGATCTCCAGGGCTGAGAACCTCATCTACAATCTCTACCAGTGCTAAGCTTCCAGGAGGAGGAGGCATGGACAGATTAAATCTTGTCTGCCAGAGGCATAATAAGCTGATCTTGTAATGGGATGGGAGAGCACATACAAATATTTGTGTGTGCATGTCATCAGTCTCCATCTCACATTTGCTGTTCTTCATGGCAAGGAACTTACAGCAGTTCTTATCAGAGTTTACCCTTCAGCCTGTCTTTCTTTGGCTGCACCTGGTTATCTGATTTTCTCTGCCCTTTAAAAGGGCTTCTTGACTTTGGCACCAGAAGACTGCTGCGCGCTCAGGCTGGGAGGCCTGGCATTCTGAAATGCAATAATTGTCAGTACTAGACAACAGAATTACTTATCCTTTGCTCTCATATCATTTTATGTAGAAGCTGGGACTGAGCTGAGATGAATGCACTTTTCTTAAATATCTGATCTTCTGTGATGAGTCCACTGGGATGTATGCTTTGATAGTTGTCTCTTTCCTCAGAGAGCAGTGGCAGGAGATGCCTCTGAATCAGCACTTCTGAAATGCATTGAATTGTGCTGTGGTTCTGTCAAGGAGATGAGAGAAAGGTATCCCAAAGTGGTGGAAATACCGTTTAACTCTACCAACAAGTACCAGGTAAGCGTGTGCCCTCTTGAGGGAGAGCCGCTGTGTGAAGCGCTTAGGTAAATTTGCACATGGTGTGCCTCAACTTGCTTTGGCACCAGAATCTTGTTTAGCCGTTACTTGGCTTGTAGACTGTTCAAAGCTATAAGTTTCAGTTAACTGACAATACTTGGTTACACTGTGTAAGAGATTCCAGAGCTACCTTGGCACCAAGGTGCCAGCTGCTGAGAAAAGACCAGACATGCTTCCTGCCTGTGCAGTCATAGTGCGCGGAGGACGGAAGAACTCAAATCTGGGAACAGGAATGAACTGCTGGGAAATGACCTTAACAGGTGGAACTTGGATGCAAAATAGGCCACTGCGGCATCTGTGTATAAGTTAAAGAATACATAGTAATTCCTTAGTGTCTGAACCTCTTTAAAGTGCAAGTAAATGAAAACTGGAGCGGAATATCGTGAACTGTCCTGAGCTACTGTAGTCACGAAATGCTGAGTGATGGTAATGACTCATGACCTTCACAATACATGTCTATAAAACGATTTCATTTCTTCCACCCTAGCTGTCTATCCACAAAAACGCAAATCCATCAGAATCTCGTTACTTGCTGGTGATGAAGGGAGCTCCAGAGAGAATTTTGGATCGCTGCAGCACCATTCTTATTCATGGCAAAGAGCAACCACTGGATGAGGAAATGAAAGATGCTTTTCAGAATGCCTACCTGGAGTTGGGAGGCCTTGGGGAGAGAGTGTTAGGTGAGAAAAAGCAGCCTTAAATTGGAAAAGATTCGTCCCCCATGTCCGTGTGCAGAGCCCACACAGATTAGGTGGAAGGTTAGACCCTGTTCCTGCAGGGTAACCACAGTGTTGAGTCAGGGTCACTTCAGCAGTTCACACAGGATCAGTGCTGCCTTTAACCTTCAATCCAAAAGGGAGCCTGCAGGGTCTTGTCTTGCCCGGCAGCAGGATTGCCTAGATCAAAATGAAACAAAGCATTTGGGGCCTTCAGTCTCCATGGGGCCACATGATATTAGGTTTGCTCCACTGCACGTGAACCAAGCTGTGTCTGGGCACTTAGCAACAGCTATTAGTTAGCAGAATGTGAGTGTGATTCCTGCCTCCACAGCCACGGCTAAACCTCTGACGCTGCCCTGTTATTCTTGCGTAGTTGTTTGCAGAAGCAATAAGCACTTGCTCACACTGCCTCCTGATAGGTAGGAACAGAGTAAACATGGGTTTGATGTGTTCCAGGATTCTGTCACTTGGCTCTGCCTGACGAGCAGTTCCCTGAAGGCTTCCAGTTTGACACAGACGACGTGAACTTCCCTGTAGAAAAGCTCTGCTTTGTGGGACTGATGTCTATGATTGACCCTCCTCGTGCTGCTGTGCCAGACGCTGTTGGCAAATGCAGAAGTGCTGGGATCAAGGTAGTTTATTTCTAGGTCGAAAATCGCCTTGCTCAGTACCTGTGGTTATAAAGGGCTTCCCTTGCTCTGTGTCGCTGTAATGTGAGTGAGCGAAGAGGAAACGTTAATCAGGGTTTAGCTAGTACTACTTCAGGCTTCATCTCTGAGTTAAGCACAAATGATTGTATGTTAATGGCCTGAAGAATGAGTTAGTCTCCAAACGGGGAGGGCGCTGGCCGAAGCATGTCATTTGGGTCACGTGTGCTCTGCATGTCCTGCAGTACTGGTTGAGGTAAGAGAGCGAAGAAGGACAGGCTGGGAATGGAACTGGATCTGTTGCCTCGGGATTAACAGTTTTCTTTGTCTTCCATTCACCTCCATCCCTTGCATACTGGTAACAAGTTACTGCCCGTACCTCAGGCTTGCTCTGTGCCAGGGCTTGCTAGCAGAACAAAAGCCACGTGGCGTTTTCAATCTCAGGGGACTCTGCCTTTTGGGCATTGTTGCTCTGCAGTACAGGCAAGGCTTTCATGGCAGTCTGTTTGCATTGCAGGTTATCATGGTTACTGGAGACCATCCAATCACAGCCAAAGCCATTGCCAAGGGTGTCGGCATCATCTCTGAGGGCAATGAAACAGTAGAAGATATTGCTGCTCGACTGAACATTCCTGTCAGCCAGGTCAATCCTAGGTACTGACTGGTGGGGAAGGCCAGAGCTGTTCAAAGAATTAAGCATTTGCCTCTCTCCTTGCCTTGGATAATCCCTCAGCATCTCTTCCCTAGACGTGAAAAGCTTGGCATCTGCTTAGCTCAGTGTGTTGTGGCTGTTCAATGTGTGACATGAGTTATGTGAAGAATGCACAAGGCTGTCTTGAATGTGCAAGTCTCTTGTGTATGGGAAGTAGTTAGGAGTAAGCCCTATATGGAGAACTCAGGCAGTTTCTTCCGTCCTTTCTCTGCCCTGTAGCTGCCTGTCCTGATGGCCTGTCCCCACCCTGGGGAAAGAAACAGCTGGGCGAGTGGGGTCTGGGGGCTAACTCTTTCCCTGTGAGCTGAGCATTTGCCCTGCCTAGTTCATGTCACTGCACAGGCACTACACACTGGCCTGATGTAGCAGGCAGGAAAAAGCATCTAAAGTGGCACAGGGAAGGGAGGTGGCTGTTTGGGGACTGTTTTGAGCGATGCTGCTGCAGAGTCTGAAACCGCGTACTCCTGTGATTCCGGATCTTTAAATAGAGGCTACCTCTAGTTTTGCCCCCAGACATATTCTTAGTCAATCTTATTTAGTAAGATAACTTAAAGGTTCATGGGAGAACTCTGGTAAAAAGAAAATGCCTAGTTTGTTAGTCACAATCCAGACTGAATTGGGCTACTGCAAGTAAACTGTTTAACTGTTATGTGCTGTTTAGAGAAAAGAGCTGAAACGCCACCTGTACATTTGATCGCTTAAAGCCTGATTCTGTCCCTCTTGCTCTCAAACTCTCTTCTGGTTCTGACTGCAGATGGGTAAAGGGAGCAGGACTTAGGCTGGGTAGAGGAATTGACACTAGTCAGTAGCCACAAGCAGGTTAAATGTGAAAATGGAATTCCTCTTAGGAGTTAATGTTTGCCTTTCATAGCCTAGTGCAGAACTGAGGCATCCTCAGAAGATGTGCTTTGGCGTAAGCAGGCTGTTTGTAGAATGGCTGGGCTGTCTGCTTTGCTTAGCTTGACCCAGCCTGTGTTTGGGCTGGAGGGTAGCCACGTAGCTTATGAGCTGTGAATAGAGACACCCTGTGGAATGAAACTGCTTGGCGAAGACAAGCGGCTTGGCTGAATTATTCTCCTTTTTTTTTTTTCTGTGAGGGTAACTGCACAACCTAGCAGTGCAGGCTGGGGATCACTGGGCTGTGTGA
>Ga0181612_174528_pt1 | contig 13264 bp, 12 predicted proteins | sample HoacroProtozoa21_FD_119630 | JGI IMG/M metagenome (GOLD analysis project Ga0181612, IMG submission 119630) | Hoatzin crop microbial communities from Cojedes, Venezuel. Combined Assembly of Gp0051906, Gp0051904, Gp0051908
AAAAGGTCTTTAAAGGTGTGATGTAACTTGAGGTAGGAAAGGGACACCTGTGTGTAGTTTGATGTCCCTGAAGTACTTCATAACAGAAGTTATGAACAGTGCATAACAGAATCTAAATTAACAGTTTATCTGGAATTGTGCTAGGAGGATGTATAAAGCTGAACAAGGAACTGATAATATTTAAGTAATACCCTCTAAAGTGTTCTGACCTCTTCTTTGGATTCTGTTACTGCTACATGAGTGCCATCAATTGCAGATCAGTAAGTGGCTTGCACTTGGTATATGGATACAGGCTCACGAGGGTAGATACGAGGTCAGTCTGTTGATATTGCCAGGCATGCAGGTGCTATGTTACTGTGTTGCTGAACTCCAACTCCACTCAGGGCTTTGTTTGGTTTGGAAGTGTTAGGTTAGAAATGTGCACCTATTTAGGGGATATATGTCTTTGTACTAGATACACTGAGAGGAAGAAAGAGAAAAGTGTACCCCAAATTGCATCTCCCTAGAATAGCTTGTAAATGCTTCCAGACTGAGCTGTGGCACTAGATATGTGAAGGCAGATTCAGTTTTCAAGCACACATTCCATGTAACTACACTGAAGCCAATTGTACTAGACTTGCAAGATTTGACTTAAGGAGAAAACTGGTTTGTTATCAATGTTCTGAGAGTGGGTCTATAATGTCACTTATCTACCACGCTCCTCAAACAGTAGCGGTAAAGGGTAAGTTATTTTAACAGCAAAATATCATCATTCTTTAAATTGTATTTGCTGGGCCTGGCTCATTGTGTTTGTACCTAGAACGTTTTTGCAGTGTGATAGAGAAAGTAAAACTTGGCCTAAAGTGTTCACAGAAAACCAAAAGGTGAAAATAAACAACAAATACAGTATTTTTGTAGTTCTTTACAGTCAGCCTTTTTTCAGACTAGCATAAGCACTGGAGTTCAGAATCACTGGATGTTCAATGCAGTCTAATGCTTTTAAATTCAGTATTTGTCTAAGATCACACTACAGACAAGTTGCATAGTTTCACTTTTTCATAATTCAAACAAGTTGATTCTGAAACTTTTTACTATCAAGTAAAATTCTACTGTTTATCCTCCTTTTCAAAACACATGCAATATTATCCTCCTTCCCTCACTTATGTGCTAGGGAAGATGCAAGTACCAGTGCTAAAAGGCATCCTATAGCAAATAGAGTTGCCGTTATCTTTTCAGGGTACACCTTAAGGAGGCGGTTAAGTTTGCAGCAGTGAGGATTATGTGGCAGGAAGGTATGCCTGAAACAATCGGCAAAAATCTCTGGAGTCTGTGAAAGCTGGGAAACTTCTCACTTGTTAAGGAAATGCCTCACTTGTTCAGGCACCTGGTCTACCCTGAATTTCCATTTACCTCCAGAGAGCCCTGTCCCCTGGGTACCTCTCCCACTACTCCTGGATGAGGTTGTGTTACTCGCCTTTTTGATCTTCCTGCATGCAGAGGGTCCACTCAGTTTCCTCGGTATTGCTATATGCCTGAAAAACTCTAGCAAACACGGGGAAAAGCTTAGCATGAAAACAAAAAGTTCCAAACAGCCATTTGCTTCTCGTAAGTCTCCACAAAAAAGAAGACAAGAGTTTCAGGTCCCACCCTTACACAAGATCCAGGCCTCACTAGGAGAGCCAGGCCTCATTTTAAAGATGATTAGGCAAAAGAAACACAGACAGGAAAGTTTCCTCCAGCTAGTTAGAGTGGTGACCTTTATCTTTCTCCAAATGAAAATGAAAACTCTTCCTACGCTGCGTGACCTCTGGTGAGGTTTAGTCAGTTGCATCATGATGAGACCATGTTATATATCAACATCTGTTTCTGCTGTGTCCCTTTCCCATATGTATTTTTCCATGTTCTGAACTTTTCCTCTCTTTATCTTTCTGTCTCCCATTTTTGCTCCTTCTTAATTCTTTTTTTTCTTTTTAATTACACCTCATCTGTCCTTCTTTCACTCAGTAGTGTGACAGTGAGAAGGAAGCTGTATGCATGAGAGAGGAATGAAGACACTTGCTTTTGCTTTTTGCCCAGTTTCACAGTCTCTTGCAGTTTAACTAGTTACCTCTGCTGGAAGGGACCTCTGTGATGACTTTGCCAGACTGCAAGTGTTATAATGGACTCCAAATGAAATGAATTTCCATGCTGGCACAGAAAGCATAGCTTTACATGTGTTGCTGATATGAATGGGTCAGGAAAGGTCTTTTTAGATGTAGTTGGTAAGAATGTTGGCTAGGAAAACATTAACTCTCCATTGAGAATGAATAAACTTTTAGTACAAAGTAGCATGCCAAATTCAAGCCAGAAATTTGATCTTTTTCCTGCATTCTCTCTCTCAATCTAGTTCTTTAGTTAATTCTTCTTTCCAGTAGCTATTTCCCTTGGAAAACATTATGCTTGCAAAAGCTCTCTTTGTGTAAAGAGCTCTGATTTCATCTATTATTTCTCTGATAGCTGACTAGGGTATAAAATCCTCAAAGTTAAACATACCATGCAGAATACAAGCACAGCATGTATAATTTGAAACCAAGTCTTGAAGATACAACTCATGGAAAATAATGAAACTGATGCTTAATGGTGATATTATTGTCACTTACCCTTTCTGATGTTCTAAAAGCTATACCTTTAAGATGGATCTTAAGAGTATAAGGAACTTTACTGCACTATGGCTCTTCTTTATCTACAAAACTTTCCTGTGCAGATTATTTTTTTTTCTTAATTGTCATTGTGATACCTTTTTCTTGCAGATGAGGTCCTTTTTTGCTTGTCTCGTAGAGACGTGTATAGCCTCTGCTTTTGCAGCAACAGCTGTTTTGTAGAATCTGCCCTCCAATCGTGAGAAATTTCTGAATTTGATTCTGGGAAGGCAGGGGAGAGAGATTCCTTATCTGAACCAGCAGTGCTTTTCACTATTATTGACAGAAGAAAGACAAGGACAGTAATTGAGCACATGGATTGTTGCTTTGTTATCCTTCCTGGACAAAGGTTGTCCATCTGTTTGCAGAGTGCACAGCACAGTAAAGCCCCAATTCTGAGAGAGACTTTTTGGCACTAATAAAAGATGAGTGGTTAATAGTAAGTCGTCCTCGGAGCATGACTCAGCCTTGGTAGTAAGATAAATGGAACAAAATAGGTCTCTTCATTCTCAGGTTTATATATACCACAGATTCTAAGCTGAACTGATCTCTGAAGCATGACATCCAAACAAGAACACTTCATCAGATTGTAAGATTTGTGAATCAGAAGCAAGCCATGTGAAATTGAACTTAGTATCCAGAAAAATGACTTCCTAAGGGTCAGAAAGAATCCTGTGAAGCACTGAGGTATATCGACAGATGCAACTTAGCAGGTATCAGTAAAAAAAGATGCTTTTATGATTCCTTGAGTTAGGAAATTTGGGTCTGGTAAGGGTCCCTTGATATGTCTGATGACAGCCAAGAGCACAGGCAATATTACATGTGATGATGAGATTTATAGGCAACGAGCGTGCGGGAAACGGGATCCCACTGCAGGTGCCAGCTGGAAAAATCTAGAGAGCTCTGCAGAACTGCCACTACAAGTACACATAAAATGCAAGACGAACCCATTAACTAGTGGCTTCCAGTAGCCTTTAGATTGGCTCTTTCCAGTGCTGTAAGTATTGGTTATAACCATTTTAGAAATGAAGGGGTATAAAAACAGCTTTGCCTGTGGAAATGTTTGCTCACTTCCTAGGCTATGCACCAGACATCACAAATGGGTGTAAGGGGTAAGCCCCCCTCTCTGCCACAGCTTTTGACAGAAGCAGAGAAATGGGACACAGACTGATTTCATCCCCTTACATCTTGTACCTCAGGAATATGTTCATGTGCAGTGAGAAGACCTGAGCACAAAGCTCTAATAGGACGCACATTTGTTTCAAGATCTATAATGATCAGGAAGCCCAAGTAAGGGGATCCATTTTGCCCCTTTTCACATCCATTTCCAAGACTGAATCTATCCAGCTGAGCACTGATATTAGTTTCTTAAGCTATTTTCTTTTTTTTCCCCAGGAGATGCTCTTACCCAGAGTGTGAGTACCTGTGGTTGAGCTGCAACTGCAAAGAGGTAGCAGTCTCAGCATGCTGCGGCTTTATTCTCACAAAGGCAGAAGTGCCAATTCTTGCTATTCAAAAGCCTGTAAAAGGAAAACTGCTTAACGTAGAAGTAGCAGCGCTAGCAACGTTAGCTATGCTTTATTAATATATGTGCACCTACTTTTGGCAGAGACTACACTGCATTTAAAAACTGCTGGCAGATGCTTTCTTGGGGATCTAAACCTGTCCGTGTGAGTGGTGGGTGGTGTTTTTTTTTCAACAGCAGAAGGAGATTTTAATCATGTTGCAGATTTCACAGTTGAAAGAATTCACAAAATGTCCCATCCTCAGTCTACTGAAGAGCTAGAAAAAGTTATACTTAACTGGTCTAGTGTTGGCAAATGGAATTCCATCTAGCAAGCAAACAAAGGTACATCAGAAAGAAAAGAAAATTCACATCTAAGGAAGAATTGGAAAAAAATCGTAGTTTTCATCTCACCTTTTTAAATTAGGCCTTGGGTGAGAACCTGAAAATTGAGTTTCTAGAAGGACTAGGAAGTAAGCATCTTCACTTTTCAGTCTCCCTATTACAAGATTGTATCAGGGTTCATGATGAGTTGTTAGGGTGATGAAATACCCAAAGTTCAAGGCACTGAACTTCTGCTGATTGCTATATTTGGTAGTTGTTAATCTAGCTTCTTGTAGTGAACTTAGAAAAATGAACTGTTCTGACTTAATCCTTTCTCCTTGGAATGACCAGCAATTCAGAGAATTCTATGGTACATGTTTACCTCTCTCATTAGGTCAGTGTCATCTTTCCATCTTTTCTTCCCTTGTGTCCCTGTGAAAAAGGCATGAATAAAGAATTAATGCTGTCTCTCTTCTCCCACCCCACTCAGTACAGTTTTGCATCTTACTCAATACCAATGATTGTGAAATTTCAAACAATGATCAATCAAGTTCATTCTGAGAGCCTGAGGCTTCAGAGCAAGGCAGCACCCATGTCACATCTCTGTGCATCTGGTCCACAGTTCGGCATTGTGGCTTGTTTGGAACATAGAACTGGATTTCATCCCTGATCTTTGATGATCTCCTGCAAAACAATGCATGAGATGTTATTAACCCTCTCTTAATGTGCAGAATTATGGAAGTTGGTGGAGTGAGTGTTTTCTTCACAGTCCTCACAGTAATCCATCTCAGGTACTTTCCAAAATGTTCCTAAAGCAACGTACTGAACAGTTGGCTGTGTTATCTATTGGAAAAAGATTCTCCTTTGCCCCTTCTCCATATCTCAGATATGCTTTTCAGCAGGGAAGTTTATAAATGAATAGTTTCACAGAGAAAGGAGCAAGAAATGCTGTGAGGTGAAAGCCGTTCTTATTTAGACTTCTCAATAGACAACTTCCAAACTCATGTTCCTAGCGCAATACTGCTGCTCCTGTCCAATTCATCCCCATGTGCCTCAGATTTTGGGTAGTAGGAGGCAAAGATGGTCATAACAAGGCTTTGCAAACATCAGTGGTTGCAGTTTATGAGCAGACGTGTGGGTGGGAGACAGAGCATGACAAAACAACCTTCAATTCTCTCTATCTGAACACTTGCTTTGGAGACTTGTTCCATCAAGGATCCAATCTGAAGGCCAACCTTGTGACCTGTTTAGACTGCCTAAGGAGGTCCAGTAGATCTCTTAACCCTCTTTCACATGAGGGCTGTTCCAGTTTTATGCCTGTTCTCCATTGTTTTTGTATCTATTTCATGTCAATCAGGATGTCCTCTTTAGTCACATGTGTATTTCACCTGGTTGTAAAACCTAGAAATCTCATGATATTATGTATAGCCCTGAGCTCCACAGATGTTATTTAAGTTGAGACAACTCATCACAAAATTCTTCTCCTACTCTTTGCAAGACATGAAACTGCCCTCTCCAAGCACATGTTGACGAGAGAAGTACCTTCTTTGTGTTAAATTTCTTGAATTCTGTTCCATTAATGCAACTATTTTTGATGCAAAGGAATGAGAATCAATACACTTTACCTTTATACTTAGTGATCTTAAGGGTACTAGAGTTGCATGTTTGGAAGGTTTCCTGGAAATTTCTGGCCCTCGGATATTTTCTCTCTCTGCCAGTTTTCCAAACCTGGCCACAACATAAGAGTGATTGGAGACAATACAGTTTTCCTCTTGGCTTTTTATTTGGCCATATGACTCAGCAAGAGTCGTTAACTTGAACTCCAGATAAATGTTGTTAATACACACTTAGAAATGTACAGGGATATCCCAAACAGAATCATCATTCTGAGCACTTTCTGTGATTCTCCTGATTTTGTGTTGATTGCAGGAAAGCACTATAGGAGAAAGCAAAGCCAGCGAGGTGGTGGTAATAAGAGCTGTGATACCTATTTCATAGTAGAAGCAATGGTAACAGCAGGTTTTATGGACCTGCTTCATCTTCCTCATCTTTTTCCTTTGTCACTGTTGTACTTTTCTTCACATCGTCCTATCCCAGAAGAACGCACTTTTTGCTTTGTTTCTTCCAATCTTTTCATTAAATGTATTTAGGGGAGCTGTTCATATCAGACATCCTCTGTTGGCATCTTCTTTATGTGTCCGGCCAGACGTGAGATAGGATTAGCCTTCATGGGTTGTAAAGCACTTTTAGAACTGAAGCTGGGGCTGGGAAGAAATGTGGTATTTATGCAATGTAAACAAGCAACGGAAGTCAGCAAGGCAGGAAGAATGATAGGGAAGTTGGTCACAGAAGTCTAAACTGGAAGTCTAGGAGAGCATTTATCAGCCCCTAAATCCAGTCACATTTAGAGCAAGAGTGAAGTATGCAACAGCTGCTGGTTGTGGCAAAGGAAAATTAGATACATATAGTTTATAGCTGCTGTGAGGGGTACACTTGAAAACCAGCTTAGATCTAGCCAGAGACAACACCCTAGTACAACAAAAGTATACTTGCATTGTCATTACAATTTTATTGTGAAGACTTCAGACATGAGGTTGATTTCTGTTAGATCAACCCACCTGATCTACCTATGCCTCAGGCTGCTTTTCTGTGAAGGAGGTGGTGGTTTATGGTTTTTTCACTTTAAAAAATGCTTTGAAATTTACAGTGGTGAGGCAAAAATTACTAGTGATAATTTCAGTAGAGATTTATTGAACTGTGACGAAGAGCAAAGTATCTGAAGAAATGGAGCACCATGTTCTCACATGATGTGAACTGGAAAGGCTCCAGTTGATGTCGGTGGATCTGTGCTGATCTATGCATCATCTGAGGGTCTGGTTCATTTTTTATGAAGACTATTTCATAAATGGGTGGAAAAGTAACATACAAGACCTCTGCCTCTCGCTGTCCTCTTATTGCTGGCCATTGGCTCAGTCTTTTCAGCACAAGCTCTGCCTGCTAGAAGCACCCGGTGCTCCAAGTGACAAATTGGATGCTGAAATCTCAAAAAAATGATGCACTCAGAAGTCTGGCATCTGAGAAGCTGTACTTTTGCAGAATTTTCAGCCAGTTTGTAACAGTGTTTCAGGACTGGCACACTAACAGGTTTAAATGTGCTTTAATCCGCTTATGTAATTTAAGCACTTCTGGGAGTGGTGGGCATTCATTAAATTATTTCTTATGGTGGGAGTTCTATCATATTGAGCCAGATGCTGCTTTCCATGAGATATGCTATTGTGCCTGGCCCAAACTAAGCTGAATAACAACATCAAATTCGATTAGGCTATAAAATAGGTCTCTGCTATGTATTAAAATGCATCAGAGCACATCCTTGGCTGTTCTAAGCACCTGAAAAGGTTTCCTGAATGTAACTTTATCAGCCATGCTACAGCTGACAGTTTTTCCCCTTCCTTCAATATTACTTTTGACTCTTTCTACATCATTACCCATCCTACAGAAAAATGTTCATAATGGCTGACTTAGTTGAGGAGAAGTACGCTGGTGTGAAATGGCTCAGAGGTCTCCTTTATTGCTATATATTGCGGAAAGGTATCCAAATTAGAGCAAACTTGATTTTGAAGGGAACAAAGTAAAATGATTCAAGTCCATGTTCTGCATTTACTCTCTCACCATTTGGTGAATTAATACACTTGATAGCAACATAGCCCTGCATATTTTGCAAACATAGATCCAGTCCTGTGTTTGTCCCATGCCCAGATTGCCCTTGATCTGAACAGGAGTTTGGAATTTGCTAGGAATGTAAGGGCAGTCACATAAGGCATGTGCTCGCTTGACTCGGGTTACAACTGAGATAAGAGCAGACCAGAAACCTCATACATGTAAATAACATACACAACTGCAGTGTCATATTTTTAAGTTCCTTTCTGAAACATTTTCCCTAAGAGCTCTACTTCATTTATTTATAGTTGAGATTGTCTACTTCTACTGGATAAGCCTGAACTATGTTTTCAGTCTTAATTTCTCTGCTCCCAAGGAAAGATAGTTGTGTCTATTTTCAGAGCACCAAGCACTCTGTGGCTTTGTGCTCTGTAATCTGTGCTTGAGTCAGTTCAGTTTGATTCTCTTGAACTGATTGTTTAGGTTGCAGCGAGTTCCCAAAGCCTCTATTATAACCCAGCCTCCAGTGTAGCCTTTTCTTTACCTTTTGCTACTCTCTTTTCCAGGACCAGCTTGGCATTCTGCTTCCTGCCACGTTGCCCAAGAGCTGTATCACCTCTTACAGTCTCTGGGCAGGTGGGACCTCATCCAACACATTCTGCCCACCCAGGCTGGGACACTGAGATCTCTGTCCCCTAGGAGGTTTTGGGTCCTATTCACATCCCTAGTGCTGCTTCCTATACTCCCTACACTTTCATTTATTTAAAAAGTAAAATATACAAAAGACAGCATGCCAAGTCAGAAATCATAAAACACAATCACTGTTAAATAATGTGCCCTACAAGAGCTATGTGTAGGTTTCTTTAGGTGTCAGCAGTTGCAAACAGTGTTGAGTTCAAATCCTATAAATCCTTTCGCAGAGAAACATTTATGGTTTGAGCACAAGCCAGAGCTATGTTTTTTTTTCTGAGTCAAAGAAATAAAAGTATAAGTTCTTATGTCATGTTTCAAAGATTACTCTTCTCAACTTGCAAAATTCAGACATCTTTTGGAACATGAAATGATAAAATATTTTTATGGAGTGAGGAGGAAAACAAAAACCCACAAGAAACATGATAACCATGTATATCATCTGTGCAGTAAACTGAAAACAAATGGTTTCACTGGAAATTTGGCTGGCTTTAGAGCTCCCAGCTGCAACTATCTGAAATAAAGCTGAAAACTGTCACAGAGGAACCCTGAGCCTCTTAAAATCCACCTGTAAGTCCAGACAGGTTTAGCAAAAGTGAAGGCCACTGGGAACACTCTTCCCAAGCCCTGCAGCCAGGCCTTGTTTGATGAGGAGCTCCAGGATCCAACCCTGGCACAGGCACTGGCGGGTCCCACTGACCACGAGGTTTAGCCCAGTGCTGTCATCCTCTGGTTTGGTATGGTGAAATCATCTCTGGCTACTACAGTTCTGTTAGGTTCAATTTTAAATTCATTAGGTGCTGATTGCTCAGCAGCACTTTGCTAGTCTAGTTTGGACCACTTCTGAGCAATCTCCAAGCTGAGAACATGGGAGGGAGACCCACCCCTGAAAGGAACCCAAGCTCCCTGGCACAGTGTCCTAGACCCTGAGAGAAAGAGGAAAGGAGCTCTGCTTTCCCTCTTGGACCTGTTTCTTAACCGCAGACTGCTGCCTGTCAGGACAGGAATATGGACTTAGCTCAGTTTCTATCTTGTGCAGTCCCTGTACCTTTTCCTTGACTGTAGGTGCGGCAGGACTCTCTTGTGTGTTATATTGCCATAATAAGACAAATGCAAAAAGAGCAGCAAATACCGTGCATAGAACATATGTATAAGGAACAAATGGCTGACCTGGCATTGGGCTTCAATGGGTCCCCAAATGTAACGGCTTCATCCATTTGACCATTCTTCCCCTAAAACTACAAAATGTCACACTGCTGCTGAAGCGAGAGGGTCTGATGCTACTCCACGGCCTGTGAATGACAGTTTAAGCAGCACTCATCTAAGGTGACTGCTGTCTGGAGTACATTCTCTTGGAGCCAAACTTCTAAAGCTCACAGAAATTAAATAAAAATGTTTATATACACATGGAGTTTTGTCATATGCATCTGGAGCCAATCAAACGCTTCCCTAATGAAATGTATAATGGCAACCCAAGGACACATTTTAAAAATACGCAGACATTTTAGGAAACGTCTTTGATGGAAAGCCAATTTTCCAACCACTGGATAATGACAAACATTACCTTGTTATCCTCAAAGGTGGCACATGATTCAGCAAGCAATTTTAAACAGGGTTCATCAACTCTGCAGGAAATATTATCCACAGTGCTACCAGATTTAATGAGGGTGGAAGGGAGGGATGTTCCTAAAATGCCTAACTCATTTAGGACTAAGAACAGTTAATGAGCTCCTGACATGGGAGGTCTTGTTCCAAGTTATTTCTCAGAATTCCTGGAGTATATTAGCCCTGGTCTATTCCCACTGGAATCGAGGGAAATGCCACCACTACCCTGTGTGGGAGCAAGTCTGACCTGTTATTTACTACTTTGTGGTAGCCAAAGATGACATAATATTTTGGGTTTCTTATGTTTATTTTGATAGAAAGTTATGGGTTTGTTTCTATTTTGCTGTTGTTTCTTATGCTTGTACCAAAATACAAATATCGGCAAAATATAACATCCAAGATTTCATTTCTTAAATCTAAGGCAGATAATTCATCACAGATGCTTTTGGCCCACCTAAAAGGTGAAGAAATGTTGTTTTGGTTTTCCTTAACTGCTTTGATGCTGAAAACTGTGGTGATTTCTAATCAATGCTTTACTATTAACAGATTAATCAAATGGAACATATTCCATTGCAATGTCAGAAACAGTAGTTACATATTCCCAGCTGGAGTCTGTTTCTTGTCCCACATATCAGGTTCCTTGGGTAACCTTGAAGAAATGTGATTATGTCAATATAAAGGGAAGAAACAACAGGACTATGGAGAGAATATAATAGACCTCAGGGTAAATCGTGTTTCCTTGGAAGGTGTTTTCTTCTCTTAGTGCTTCTCACAGTGAATTTCATGGTAGTTACTAGCTCAAATTTGATTTCTCCTGAACAGAAATTCTCTGCAGCTAAAGAGCTATGGCATGGTAACAGCAGAAGTAGATTTGTCTTTCTTTGTCAGAGCTTCCCTGTTATCCTCCATGTGTTCGGGTGTTGAGTGAAGCACCAGCTTCCACAATGCTGTCACTATTTGTCACGTCTGTGGAGTTCCTATCTTGACACATTGTCAAGGACGCATTGTTTAGGAAAAGTTGAGTCACCGCCCCCTGATAACCTAAGCCAATGCAAATGTGTTTTTTGAAGAACAGCCAAATACTGTCACTCACGTCTGCAGATCTGTTCATCCCCAGAGAGTTAGGTAGACTCTCACTGATAAAACAGGTAACAGACAGAAAAATCAGTAGAAACAAATTATAAGGACTCCTCTGCTGCTCATTAGAGAACAGTCTTTCCCACCATAGTTTTGGGGTTTAATTTGTGTTATTAAACCAATGCATATCTTAAAAAAATCAAGTGATTACATAAAGCAATACAGAACAGATCTATAGCATAAGAGCCCTAACGCAAATTCTGGTGTGTGGCTGAGTAGCAGAACAGGCGAGCAGATGCGGAGAAAGTGATGCATGCAATTACAGAGCCTGAAGGGAAAAATACTAATTCCTTGGTAAGGCACATACGTGGTAGGAAAGTATTTTATGAAGAAAATATCAAAACTATTTACAGAGTTTATAACTCAAGAAAGGCACAGTTGTAATGACAGAATGGAAGAGTACAAATTACCTGAGACAACACAGTGCTAGTGTAGAACACAAATGGTGCCATTTAGGAGTGGTCAAACTTCAAAACTACTCCCGGTATAGGAAGAACAGCTCAAATGGACCAAAATAGTCATGGATGATGAGGTCTGAATGGCAGACACGCCTGCTGACATTTTTCTATCTGTCAATTTTTTATAACCTTATAAACAATCAGCAGGTGGGGCAAACACCACAATTTCTACTTTCACCACCCACAGAAAAAGTTGCTCTGTAGGAAGCTCTGACACCTAAGAAGCTCTGCAAGTCTGGTGAGCTTGGAATGAAATACAAAACTAGAACCCTTGCTGCTGGTGGTTACCGACACTTTTATGGCACTTCTTGTGTGAGTGTTGGCCCCAGCGGGCTGGCTGGTGCCAATGGGGGGTCAGCACGTTCTGCTGACCGGAAAAGAATCAGCACTGTTTCAGTTCTGTGCAATATGCTCATGGATCAGAAACACTTAGCTCGTGCTGTGTGCAGCTAAACAGCTGCAAAGTTCCACCTTCCTGGTGAGTAAAGCAGGGACTGATGTGATTTAAATTTGTTAGGTGCTTAGCAAGGAGACACACATCGATGAGACATATAGAAAAAGCACAACGTGGATGTGAAGAACCTCAGAACTATATTGTGCCCACAACTTACACAGTCTACATAGCTCTCTGCATCTCTTTCAACATGAAAAAGTCCAGCACACCTCTAGGATATTCTGAGGTGGATGCTTGCTTTGAGAGGATGGAAGAGGAAAAATGCAATGGAAAGTTGGACTGGCATCCCAGCCTCATTCACGTTAGTGGCAAAGAGCCCTATGATTTAAATAATTTAGGATACTGCTTTTAATTGGTTCTGGTTACACAATCCTCTGTTAATGTCTTTCCTCCCACAGTTTCTTTGAAGGAATGTGATCTAATGAGAAAATGTTCTGTCCATTTTGTTAAGGACAGAGTGCTAGCCATGAAGACAGTTCCCATAAAAATCACCATGCAGAAGTGGATTAAATCACAAACACTAGGGCCAAGGGCCCCAGCTGCTGGAGTCATGATTATCACAGAATTCAAGCTTCTGTCTTTTGTTTGGGGAGGAAAAAAGAAAAAAGACTTTAAAAACACAACTACTGTGTAACTGAGGAAGTGGTTTTTGAAAACATAAACAGTCCTGAGAGGTATGAACTATATCTTAACAGAAAACCAATTCCAGATTAATTGGCTAAGTCAACGCAACAACCTTCTTCCTCTCAAAAAGTGCCTTAAAGTGTTTTACACACAC
>Ga0181612_102310_pt1 | contig 13263 bp, 8 predicted proteins | sample HoacroProtozoa21_FD_119630 | JGI IMG/M metagenome (GOLD analysis project Ga0181612, IMG submission 119630) | Hoatzin crop microbial communities from Cojedes, Venezuel. Combined Assembly of Gp0051906, Gp0051904, Gp0051908
AAGGAAAAAAAAAAAATGAAAGGAAAAAAAAAGCGATGCTTCAAAGTTTCAGCGTGCCACTTCTTCAAAACGGTGTAAACTGCAAATGCTGAAGTGATTGGAAATGAAAACCGAGCGCATATGCTAACCTTCAGGAGGTTTCCATTCACGACTCAACTAGCTGAATAAACATAGAACCATTTTGGTTGGAAAAGACCCATAAGATCACATATAACGAGAGAAGATAAATTCATAATGAGAACAGATCAAGTGCATTCCAAACCGTTTTTTCCTAAGAGGAAGGACACGAATTAGTATTTGAGAAAACAGGTTTTTGCTCTGATCTCAAAACCACTTTTATTCAAATCAGGGCGCAGCTGTAGCTGGCGGTGATGCGAGACCTTCCCCAGAAAGTCCTGCCGAGCCCAGTGCGGGCTGCAGGTACAGGCCGAACAGGCACAACCGCACTGCTTCCACAGTGCCATACGTACATGACCACACGCTCTCAAGAAGGATCAGGCTTGAAGCGGACCCCAGGCTCAGCCGATGCAACCAATTCAGTGATGAGGTGGAAGAGACAGAGCTCACACATTTCGGCAAGGGTTAGTCATGTCCATTAAGGCTCACTTTCAAGCTACCCCATAAATTATAAATACAATTAAATCAGACAGAATATAAGCTGTTGGCACTTAACTTACAATAAATGCTTGCTTTGGGTAAATGGACTGTGTTTCAGCCTTTTAGATATCAAGCACCAGCTTACAACAGTCTCATTAGGAGGCTGAGAATTCTTTCAGTGTAAATCTTTTTTAATGGGGACTGGAGGAATGACTCTGCAGTTGTTTGTCACTAACCACTCAGAACCACGTGAAGAAAGCTGTATGTGTGCACACTGACAGGAGGCCAGCGGGAGTTCTCTACGTCAAATACAGGAGACGGTACCAGGATCCTTGCAAACTGTACAGTCCTATGCAAAACAAAAGCGTCAAGCACCTCATTATAGCAAAGTGTTGTTTAAAACCAAGGACTCCACTTTCTGCTCATCCTCTGCTCTCCAATGCATTTCTAGACAAAACGTGAGATATCTGATTTTGCATATAACCGGTAATGCGATGCCGTTAAACTCCTACTTTTCAACGGTTTATAAGCCTGTTGCAAATAATTTGTTCCAGGATGCAATTTGGTAAAGAAAAGCTCAGTCCACAGATGATTTTAATACAACGTTTCCCAAAGAAACAAAATCATGCTAAATAACATTACATTGTAGAATTTTTCTTCTTAGGAGGGCCAGAGGAAGTAAAACTAAGGACAATATCTTTCCCCTCCTCCTCAGTTATTTTTTCTGGCTTTACACATTCAATAAGTCTGCAGGCAGGAAATGCATTTCTATGTATTATATTTTAGCCAATGGTGAATGCAAACCACAAGATATTATTTACATCCTTCTTCAGCTTCCAGTCCTTTCTGCGGCTTCAGTCTCCCAAACATCACAGCTAGCCCAGATCTCAGGAAATCTTATAAAGAAGTCACTAACGTCTCTGCAGATGTCCCCTGCTTCTGACAACTTAACCAGCCAAAGAATCTTTCTCCTAGCTGAAATAACAGCTTCACTGTTTAACACAAAATATTCCAGGCCACTATCCCACCACAGAAACATAGTATGAAACTCATATATTGATTTGATAATACTTGAGTTTCTCAGAAAACAGTACAAAAGACAAGCCATATTCAGAGCATGTGCCGAGACAAACAAGCAGCGAGAAAGAGGGATACGAAGTGTTTGGCGCAGCCCTTGCTGCTGCGTGTCCGGGGCAGAAGTGTTACTCGAGGGAGGCGAGGCCGCCTGCTAGTCAAGGCGGATCAGCTGCCCCTGGTAACTAGCCCCCTTTGCTAAGCCGGCTGCACTAACTCAACCCAAACTTTGAATCCGTCACACTGGCTGGGTTCCAAGGGCAAGAAAGAGAGCAGCCATGGGGGCTCTGTGCCACCCGGCTAGCCCAGGGACCGCTGCACGCACGGCAGCCAGGAGCCAGAAGCTATGAAAGAGGAGAATAAAGCACCTCCAGCCCTCCATCCCAGTGCATGAAAAGTGGGAGCCGTGGTAACCCGAACCTCGAAGTACGGTGCCAGGGAGCCCGAGCGAGCAGGTGGCACACACAGCCACTCGTGCAGCACCGGCGCCGTGCCCTCAGCCAGAGCCACACACAGGCCATCCAGCTTGCAGCGGAAGCCAAAGGTGAAGGCACGACAGCCACATTTTTCCTACATAAAACAGCTCAGTCATTTCAACTTGTTTCCCAGTTAAAAAAGAAGAAAAAATACCCCACAGCAGTATGTTATAATATGAACTAATGGAAAATACACTCATTTCACTCAAAACCATTGAGGGAAACGCTTTCAAATTAAACTGGCGTTTTTTAAAAAAAAATCATCTTAAGCCATTAATTTCCTATAAGTTTTAGGTTTTGGTTTCTGTAACTTAAAAACAAGTCCAGGTTCGGGAGGGGGTTCTGGTGTGGGGGACTGCTTTCTGCTGTTTTTCTCTCAACTACATAACAGAACTTGCCTAAGGGGCTAAGACCCTCTATGCCAAGCTCCAGCCAGAATTAATTTTAATGACCAACATTTTTAAACTCTGAAAACTGGAACCACTAATAAGCCGTTAACTTCGGTGGTGCTAGCAAACGCCACCATATTATGTAATTTTTAAAGCAAAAAAACATCTTCTAGCAAAAGCATTTTAATGAAGGTTCTATTAACTCGTCTCCTGGTACTGGGATAAGTCCCCTGGAATGTAACAGAAAAGCTCTCGTAGCTGGTTTGAGGTTTTATTTCTGGAGAAGAGCTGCGTACCACACTCGGGCCTGTTTTGAGATCTCCACTGGGACCCACCAGCAAGCTCTTTTCTCCTTTGTGTCCATTCCTCTGTGAACCACCCCCTGGCAAAAAAAAGAAGAAACTGTATCACCCCTCCTTCATGTTACCAGATAAATAGCTGAAGGAGAGTCTAACGCAACTACTGCACCTACATCTCTGTCTTCAAGCCCAACTGCAGGCTCCAGCTGTAAGACAAGCTGAATGGGTTTGTAATCGCTGACTCCTTCCCTCCTGTCTTTCAGATACTGGCAGCACTAGAAAACCTCATTTCTGAGTGACAATGTGAACAGACACGGCAGAACTGGTTACAGGCAAAAGTTACCAGCATGCACGCAATAGGACGAGCCACATTAAACACTGTCTCAGAACCCATGGCATCAAACTCCACCATGACTGACGGAGCCCTTCACTGGGCTATGCTTTCAGCAAGCGCTCAGCTACTGCTATGGCAACATCATCACTAGCTGGTATTTTTCTGATGTAAGGGCACCACAAATCTTCATCAGACCTGCAGCAGGAAAATGAATGAAGAAAGAACCACAACAAAGAAAGAGTAGGAGCTGCTCCACCGTTCCCTCCTCCAGAAGCAGCAAACCTCCCCCTCCACCTCCCTGTTCGCCACACAATATGCAGGGAGTGTCCATACAGCCTGCACCCACGGCCCATCACGGGTCAGAACTGGCATCTGGGGCTTGGTCACAACTCCAGCCTTCCACACCCCACATCCCTGCAGAGACAGAGCAACTTCTGCGGGGCATTCTCTCATATTGCTTCTTTTCAAGGACAGAAGATCAGCAGCTGTGGTGGAAGCACTCCACACTTTCACAAAGACGAGATTACACATTTGACAACTATCCATTTGAACATTATTCTTCTAGCAACATCCACTTTTATCAGCCAGCAGGACACGCTAATCTAACAGTTTTTAATAGCTACCACTTCTTTATCAAAGAACTCATGAGGTGCAGGAACAAGAGTTAACAGGTACATCCTCTCTCTCAGATACCCACAAGGAGACTTACTTCGTTCAGCCAGCAAGCGCTATTTTGGGGAGAGAGTGGAAAGGACCAACTTACAGGCTACCTACTGTGTGTGAATTCACTTGGTCTGCAGTCCATGCTTTTGGGGCTCAACAGGCTGAATTGCTACAGCACTACGTACACAGAGCTACAGATACTTCTGCTAGTGCAAATGCACGTGCTCACTGAGAGGTGTTAGCCAAAGAAAGCAGATTACATCTGCTCTACACAGGCTGAACTGGCTCCCGGTTCACTTCCGGATGCCATTCCAAATGCTGATTTACAAAGCTGTATGGTACACGACTAGAGCCAAGGCTACCGTAGAGAGATGTCTCTTTCCACGAACGGTAGGGCAGAAAGGACACTTCTGCTTACAGCTCCAGGACTTGGCTTCAGAGAAAATGGAGAGCCAGGTTCCCTGAGCCTCAGGCCTTCGACTGCAGTTAGGTCCCTCTTCAAGAGGAACTCGGCCACAGCATGCACCCAGCACAGGGCCTTTCTGTCTACAGGGGTTTAACCAGAAGATGGAGATGGTGAGGTAGCTAACGGGTCACAGAAGAGTCAGTCCCAGTAGCAGCAGCTTAGGACACTGCGTCCTCTTACTGGCATATGCGTTCACAGATTTGGAGGGGCAAAAGACTGAGGGGGGAGCATAAAGTAGCACAGCATTTTTGTTTTGAAGGAGAAAGAGGTCTTTTTTTACTGCTTTCTGCCTGTCCATGGCATTCTCTGAGCTCATCAGTTTGGCAGGTCAGGAGGACACCGTGTTCACGTTAATGCAATCAGGAAGGCTTAAACCAACGACAGAAATACTACATTCATTATTAAGCCAAACCCAGACACTCAGATAAGGCCTAACTCGAGCTTTACTGTCAAGCAGTACACCTGCTTACTGCATACTTGCTCATAGCAGCCCATAAGAAGTCTACCATCCAGACTTTTAGCTTGCGCAACAAACTCCACTTAAAAAAAAAAGGGGAAAAAATGGAAAAAAAAGCAGCCCACACTTCTGTTACTCTGCATTTTCTCCAAGTCTAAAAATTGGTAGAGTGTATGACAGGTCCACCTCATTTTTCTTAATGATGTTTTTATTATTCTTTCACTCAATTAAAACAGAAATGGATATTGCATCTTCTGACTGTATAATTGTTATTGTAATCTGTTTTCGATCACTGCTTGGGAAATGGGTCCAAAACAACATAAACTATCCACAGCCTCAGAATACAAGTCATTTTCTTTTACTACGATACTTAAAGAGACATCTATCATGTTGCTCTGCTAGCATGTCTGTATTATGGCAAAAAAGTTATTTGTAAGTTGCGAAAAGACATTATGAAAATCACCTTTTACTCCAAAGTATTGTATAACTCATAATTTATAACTACATTTCTTAATAACCATTCAAAATAATAAGGCTGGAAATTGTGCACATCTAATTTTAATATATAAATAATGGAAATGTATGTAAGCCAAAATATGCTCAAAATATGAACTTATATTACTTTCGAAAAATAGTCTGGTTATAGTTTTGAAAATGACATGCTTCATTTCCAATATATGCCTGTCAGTTAAATTTATGACAAAACACTCTCTGTGAGTTTAGATTACCAGGATGGTAAATACTTCTATGTGAGCTGCCTCACTTATCTGAAGTTTTCGTCCAAATGCAGACAAAGTCAGCAACTTCCAGAGAATGAAGTGTCGGCGACACACAAGTAAAAACAGACTAATCCAGCCACTTCTCAACATTGTACAAATAGAAACAGAACATCTGAGAGAGAGAGAGAGAGAGAGAGAGAGAAAGTAACCTTATGGCTGTATGCAGCGATACAAATCTTGGGGTTTGGTACCAGAAACTCCCCTTACGCCATTTCTTGCCAGATTTAGTACTGATGAAAAGGTTTACTGTCAATGGGGTGTCTTTTCATCTCCGTGTGTGTCTTCAGGGAACAAATAAGCAGGGAGCATATTTAAGCAGGAGACATTTCTACTGCACTCTGAAAACGCAGTGGGCGTGTGGTTATCTCAAGAGATGCCACAGCTTCATATAAAGCACAGTCTGACAAGTTATTTTTATTAATCTTTTTCTGAGCTTTTTTACCTTGCTGACATTGCTACTAACAAGGTACAGTTTGATATTGCATGTCCGTCTGATACAAGGACATCAGTCAGAGCAAAATGACTGACGATTTTTACTATTAGCCAGGTAATTTTCTATTTAGAAAACAAGTCAGATGCTTAAACTCTTATCTAGAGCTACCTGTCTCTCCTCTTCGAGTTATTTCTGTTCCCTTCATACAGCTTCTACAAATAACGACAATCTCCTCTTTCTCCTAACATCAATCATCATTCAGCACTCGCCAGGAAATTCAGAGTATATCCTGAGTTCAGATATAAGATCCATCCATTAGCATCCAGCTAGGGCAGGGCTCGCACTCTCTCTTTTAAGCGATCCTGTAAATTATTTGTGTAGCCTTATTCCAAGCAGAAAAGCCCCCTGGAAAGAGGCTTTACGTAAGTCCTCAGATACTAGCAACACCAACGTTTGCATCTTCAGAAATCAGAGCAAGACTTACACCTTACAAAAAAACCCCACCCAACCTAAACCCCCCACCTTTCAAGCACTGTTTATAAGGGTTTCAACATGTCAGCAGCCCTAAATTGCCAACTGACAAATGCTGACGTCTCAGTATACTTGTATATCTTCAGGAGGTATCAGCAGAGCTAGTACAAGTCTTTAAAAAAAAAACAAAAAAACAAAAAAAAACCACACACAAAAAAACCCTTAAAATACCAGTTAATGTTTTTTAAAAAGTTCTCTAAAATAAAGGAATTAAAATTGGAAATACAGAATGTTTTTCCCTTACTAATACTTGGATGAATGCAAATGAGGACAGGGGACAAAGTACACACAACAGCTGCAATATGCACTTTTGTACAAAGTGTGGAAACTCAGGGAAAAAAAATAAAATAATTCCTAACTATAGAACTGTGACAATCTGGACAACACGACTCCCTGGCTGAGAATGTATCACACGTTAAAGCAGTCAGCGCTTGTCAATGGCCACAGGAACCTCATCTCGAGGGGCTAACAATTTCCGCCGAATTAAATGGCAAAGCCTATTTTCTGTCTTTGCTACCACTGATCAATGTAAACTCATTTGTATGTAACCCCACAGCAGAGACGGTGCTGAGGAGCATTCTGCAACAAGTACGAAGCTTGTTGGAGGGCATTTTTTTTTTAGTATGGCTAGAGGCTAGAAAACATTTCTCAAAAGCCATCAAATGCTCGGCTGCCTTTTGTCTGCCGCGACTGCGTCTGACATCTGTGCGAGTGACACGTGTCGTCGTGGGGACCAAGGCATCCAACCCAGGACAACTGGTACAGTAGGGACCAGTTACCACAAGGCAATTTTTTCAAAGCCAGAAAGGGCATCGGTTCCTCGTTCCACAAACCAGGCTGCTTTCAAAACCACGCTGAGCTTCAAAAGGAGAGCACGCTTGTTCGGCAGTTACAGAGTCTGAAACAGGCACAGGTTATCTTGAACAAACCCCCGCCGCAGCAATTCACAGGGACTTGGTAATACTTTATACCTTGAAAAACTGGGCCTTTAATCCTAAAACACAGCAGTAGTTACTAATTTAACTAAATTATGATGAGGGATGGTAATTAAAGGCCTAACTTATCTATGCCTTGCAATTTGGGATTCAAAATAAAATCTTCCTAAGTTTTACAGATTTTCAGTTATTTTGAAAAGTTTAAAAATAAGGTTTAAAAGCAGGCTGGGGATGCTCAATCACAGAAATAAGAATTTTCCTAAACCAGTCACACAGCTGTTTCGCGAATATAAATACACGACTGCAGTAAAACTGTCTTCATTTTATAACATCCTAGATGCCATATTGTATTACCATCTTCTGTGTCAATGTGAGCAACAAAAATCTTACTGGTCCGCGCATTTTACTTAAGCTGCAAGTCACCGTTGTGGCCCTTTCCGTCCCCATTCCACACAGACAGCTTTAAGGAAAAGAGCAACAATGGAAAGTAACTCCAAAAATAAATATTCAGACTAGCATCTCCATGAAGAGCACTAAACTCAAATACTTTTAAAGGTATTTTAAAGTAGCCGATACCATCCAAAAGCCTGTGCTACAAACTAGAAATCTTAAACATGACATAGCTGTCTGTTGAAATTACTTGATCACAATCACATTATGCCAGTTTTTTTCTATTTTTAAATCAAAATGTTCAGTACAGTAAAATAAATAAAACATAATATAAAGACTCCAAAAAATAAGTATTTAGGAGGAAACCTCTAAACCTCACCTGTAAGTGTTTATTCATAATAATGCAAGTTTGATACTGTTTTTCTTCCTTTGATGTCTGAATCCCTCATGTTAACTCTGATTGAGAAATACATCGCTATCTAGTTTCTTGAAAATATGTTTCCTCACTGGCGTCTTTATAGTTTTTAATATGATTTTGTCATCTTCTTCAGGCATAAAAACAATTCTCGGGAGTCACTGACAGAAACCCCTTAACAGGAGTTTTCAAACAATCGCCCTATAAATAGTTGACAGTAAATCTACTCTGTTCTATCCCAGTGAAACTAAGAAAAGGCAGGACCCAATTTATAAAGGCAGAAGGGGAAAGAATTAACGCTGACTTTTTCAAAGATTGCCGGTTTCTCTTCTTTAGTTCATGATGAGAATGATAGCACCTAGTTAACTAATGTGACCATGGGAACAGGGTGGGGAGATGACTTGAAACACATAGGAACTGTTGTGGGGAAAAAAAATAAAACCTTACTACAGCCGGTCTTAAACCTTGAATTCAAAATTGTCGGTGGCTTTCTGCAGATGCAACTTAGAGTTCCAAAATTACTCTAAACATCAAATTACGCCTAGGTCACCGAATGGGTGGATACCCTATATTCTGTTTAAAGTGTGTGCTCAATTGCACGTATATTTTAAACAACTGTGTCTTTATTTTAATAACAGACCAAGTACTGAAAACACACGAAGAAAGACTACTTTTCTACCTCAGCAAAAATCCAGCTGATACACTGCATGACCCTCCAGGAGCGACTGCTCTGTTTATTCTATTTACATGACATAATCTGACTGGAACAGGGGGGTGTGGGGTGGAAATCAGCAAAACAGACCAGAAACTCATTTTTAACCATCGGTTATGAAAAAGAAATCACTGTCTTGCTTTTCTTACTGTTCCTGTTAAATTGGGGGTCTCTTCCTCATTATGTATCAGCAACACGTAAAACCCAAGAATTTAAATTTCCTCATAATCCCTAAAGAATTACATCAAAGTACAAGGAAACCTTTTCCAACTATTCTGCAATAGACAAAATGTAAAACATTCACATGCTTGCTGGTTCCTGAACTAATACGTATTTGCGGCTTTCATGCTTCTGTATCTTGGCGGGTTTAATTCTTTCAAACGGCTATGTACTTCTTTTGGGCAGCAGGAACATATTCTTCATCTAGGATCTTGGCATGAAGACCATCGAAAACTTAACCTTTCACTTTACTCCATTCCTAAGGACAAGTGAAACATGCTTCCTTACTCCGCTCAGGACGCCATTTAGAGCTTAACGTTCACTAACTAACCGTTCAGAACAGAGGAGCAAATTTGATCAAGCTGTACTCCTCCGTCTGCACTGACGTGGATTTTCTCCCCAGTAAAGTACTTCAAATCCTCGTAAAAGATACAGAGGGTAGCACAAACTCTACAACATTTCTGCAGAAATATTTAGAACGGATTTTGACAAACAACTCTTTAACCATCCTTGGTCAGCATTTCTGCCACCCCAGAGATGTATTAATAGAGATTTCTAACTACACCTCAGCAGACAAGACTGTGATACATCAGAACTTTACGGGGCTTTGTACGAGCACGGTAGCCACAGCTACAGATTAACATCGCAATCATACAGTTTAGTTTGAGTTGTCCGAAAGGTTTCTCCTCCATTAATATTCCGTAAATTAAATCACACATTTTAACAGTTACACAAGTAAGAAAATATCGCTATCAGACTGCGTCAAACCAATCGAACCAGCAAAAATTTTGCAACCATTTCCTGCTCCAAATCTGAACGTGTTCCCTTAGCAATATTTTGGTTCTACGTTTCTATTCCAGCAAAACCAAACTTCAAAACAACTCACTCTGCATACTGGCATTTTAAGTTGCATTCAGAGGCTCTGGACGCTTATTCGCTATGCTCTTCAAAATCAACACATACACATATATATATGCACTTCCACTCATACTCAAACAGGTTCATGAACTGCAATCAACAATTTTGTAAATTTAAGTTTCCTAGCCATTAATCATCCCTTTTTTTTTTTAATCCTTATGGAGTGAATTACAAACTGAGAGAAGACGCCAATTCTAGTAAGTGAATGTTACCCAACAGGGATATAAAGCTGTCAACACCATAGTACTCTTGCTTGCTCTAAACTCTCTCCCAGGCTTCATATGTTTTTTAAAGTGATATTAGCCTCTTTTTCCCAGGGACCTTTATAAAACTTGCCTCTCCAACATCTGAGCGCTTAAACTTTTTTACATACAGGTTTTAAAACAGACTGGTTAGAGGACTGCTGAAATGTTTTAGAAAGCACTGGGTTAGTCAGGCAAATCAAACTGGACTCTAACACATTGGACTGACGCTAACAACATCGTAAACAGTACCAAAACTTTTAAATCCCCTATTAAACACAACCTTTAAGACCCCGTTTATCTTTTTAGTGACCTTCACTAGTTTATTACAGCTGTTGTAATGGCCCTTTGAATTAAGTACATTCAAGTTAGGAATAAAAATTTAAAAAAATAGTCACAAGGCAAAATTTCTCACAAGAACAATTGATTTTCTGTCTGCACTACAAAAACTTACTTCAAAACACTTCTTCACTCATAATTCTAGAGAGGAAGCTAGAAACACCTACAGTGCTATAATATTTCTCTATTTCTCAGGGAAGTCACTGGAAAAGTATTTGTAGCAAACACTACGATTATAAAACTTCTTACCAAAGGTCATCAGTCTCATCATCGCACCAGGTAGTTGAGAGCTTATGGCTCTGTTCGCAGGGATTATGTTCAGAAACAGATATTATTACACCAAAAAGCCACTTGACAAGTAGGAAGGAATTTCAGCACTGACATATCTAAGGCCCAAAACGAGATGAAAAAAAGAATTGTTAACATCTGTCTTTGCTTTCAAAACCTTTAGATACACTTTCTAGAATAAATAAAATCAGAACTAAACTGGTCTCTAGTTTCCAGTATTTTTTTTTCCCAAATGAAGTTCACATTCAAAAAATATTAGCGCTTTTTAAAACTTGAAAAATAAGAACAAACTAGAAAGACTGACAACTGACACCTTAAATGTCATTTCACTATGACTTTCAGTAGTTTCCTTTTTATCAAGCACTAGGAACAATACTAAAAGAGCCTTTTTCAATAGTTATTTGAAGAGAAGTTTTATACTAATTTGCCAGTATATTAAAAGCAAGTCTTTTCAAAAACACCTACAGTTGCATTTCACAACTCAAGTGAAAAAAATTACTAACACCACAGCGACCGTTGCAGAGACACAGACTTCCACAAACGCCCAAAACGGCGCAATCCGCACTCAGAAAAAGATCGCTTGGTCACTCAGGTTCTCAAAGATCAAACTTGAAAAAGAGCAGAGGATAAAATATCTGGAAAATAGCTATGCTGATTTATCTTGAGAGCATTTCCAGGAGGAGAAAAAAAATGAAATCAATTTTAAATAGCACCATTATCTTATTAAAAAAATCTGCCTTAACTAATTTAGTATTGAGTATTACAGAACCTAGGTAAGTATTCAGACAAGAATAATTTTCCTCTTGCTTTCAGTATCAATAAGGAGTAGTGAATAAACTTTGTTATGAATAGCCTAAAACCAACGAGACTGAGACTGTTTAAACAACACCAGCTAAGGAAAAGAAAAAAAAAATTACTGCCGCATTTCCTATTCCCCCCCACTTTTACACTCCACTCTATACCAACTTCATAAATGAGCCGAAGAGTCATGAATGAGAACGTAAGCTCTAAAAAGTTTGCTTTCAGAAATGAGAGTCTTTGTCTTAAGTGGAAGAAATCTTCCATAACTTAACAGGCCAGATTCAAGCTGAACCACCGACACAACTATAAAAGCCAGTGGATTTCTCTCGGCTAACACCGCTGCAATTAGAAAGCAACATATATATTCCAAAACATTTAAAAGCATTCCTTGAAAGTATATTTCTATAAATGCCCCAAGGAAAAAGATCTTAGCTCCAGTTCTAACATTCTCTTTAAAAGCAAGCGGCTATAACGCCTCAACCTCGATAAAGGCATCCAAAACTACATATATTGCTTTTTATACGATTAACCAGTTCATTTTTTAAATTGCTCAACAAAAGATTTCTCCACCGATTTGTAAGTGGGACAGCAGTACAAGTCTTCCACTGCAAAGCTGTTTCTTCTTTTTCCATACATTAGAAGAACACGGAGAAGAGGTTTAAAAATCAGACATACAGTCATCCGAGAAACGTAAAAAAAACTATGAGATCTCTTACCCTTCATTAGGTATATAAATGAATCCTACGTTTTTAAAATAAAATATAATCTGCAGCCCCTTAGCAAACTTCAGCAATTAGGAAGCCTATCGAGCCAAAGAGGTCTAAAACAAGCATCTAATGGTAAAATCGCTAAATAAACCTCACGTAATAGAGAGTCATGTGACGACCATATCAAAGTATCTTCTCTCGAAATGTCATTTACACAAACTCTTTGTGTACAAACAACCACGCTGGTGTGTTACCACTCTGCACGTTTTAAAACACACACAGAGACAGATTTTTTTTCAAAACAGGTAAAGTTATTTGTGGCCTGTCCTGCATTATTTTGCTCGCAACATCCGGTTAATTTCAAGATTTTTAAACGTATTTTTCTTAACGCGAAGCTGCACTGTGTTAAACGCGACAGCATCAGAGCTAAGACGAAAAAAAGAGGGCACTTGGGAGAAGTGACTGGCAAGTTTAGCTGCTTGGAAGAAAGGGTAAAAAAAAGAAGAAACCCCGGGCACCACTTAACCACACTCCAAGCACAAAATCGACAAGCAGCTAGCCAGCAGATCACGCGTGGAAGTTACAGCATTCTATAGAACTGCAGGAATGCTGCAAAACTAACGCTCGATGAAGAGCTGGACCTTGCACGTGTTCTGCCCTGTGCTCTTTTACAACAACTGCTACAAAATGCAATTTACAGAAAGAAAAAACAGCACCCTAACTGCGCCCACAAACGCTGCCGGTCTTCGCAGCCCGTGGCCCCCGAGCCGGGGGCTGTGACGGGGGCCGTAACGCGGCC
>Ga0181612_118668_pt1 | contig 13263 bp, 6 predicted proteins | sample HoacroProtozoa21_FD_119630 | JGI IMG/M metagenome (GOLD analysis project Ga0181612, IMG submission 119630) | Hoatzin crop microbial communities from Cojedes, Venezuel. Combined Assembly of Gp0051906, Gp0051904, Gp0051908
AACACTGGCACAGGTTGCCCAGAGAGGTGGTAGAGGCCCCACCCCGGAAACGTTCAAGGCCAGGTTGGATGGGGCTCTGAGCAGCCTGGTCTAGTTGAAGATATTGCTGCTCACTGCAGGGGGGCTGGGCTAGATGACCTCTGAACGTCCCTTCCAACCCAAACCATTCTATGATAGTAACAATCATGAGACTGATGTTGTGTGTATTACAGTCTGTAGTTTCCACCATTAAATGATGCCTTACTTAAAGTGCATTGAATGGTCTTCAGTTCACTCATATTTCCATTATTCACACTTGCCACTGCTATTTCGTAAGCCATTCCAGGAATTAGGAGATCAACCTTAAATTCTTCTGTATTGTTTAATAAAAACTTCTTAGTTTCACCTATGCCTGCATTAGGTTTCACTTGAATGTAGGACTTCTGACCCTCTTGTGGCAGCTTCCAGTGAAGGATTACGCTCTCTTCTTGTACATCCTCTGGGTGAATATAAATAGCTGTAGGTGGACTGACAGCTTGATCAAAGAAAAAGATGTCAGTATAAAACCATAGATCAAACTTATTATCAATTTACAATCTCTTCCCAATGATGACTTTTGGTTTCTTTTTTCTTCTAAAAATTTCATTATTTTAGAACTACTAATTTAATTATTTCTTAAAATAGCTTGTAGACAACTACCTGTTACAAGCAGATTTTACTTTCTGTTTTCTCATAACAAACAGGGACTTATTTTACAAGCATATTCCTTTCCATTGGATATATACAGAGTAACAAAAATTACACAGAGTCACAGTATCTATGACTAAAAAAATTAATTAATCTGTCTTCACCTACATAATTTGAGACATCACGGTAATGTTTCTACTTTGCCAAAATTAAATATACAAATCATGAATCAGTATTAATGAGATAGGATGTCACTTTAGCACACACTAATGCTCTAAGTAGATAAACAAATAAATAAAAAAATAAGAGGATAGGTACATCCACTCTTTTGGAAGGTTCTGAAGGTTAGAATCAGTAAGAAGAGAATAAAGAAAAGAATTCCCTCGACTTTCCCCCAATACATCCCAAAAAACCGCAGGCTGTACTTTGCTTAAAAATACTTTTGTGCCTTCTATTTTCAATTTAAACACTGTCTAGTGAAATAAACCAACCAGAAAATGGATACATCACCTGTTGTGATTAATATAGGCTTCTCATGGCAGCTTAGAGTTCCTTTCTCTGCTACGTTCTGTAAATATACCTGATACTGATGAAAAGGTTTTACATTTCCTATTACTACTGAAGTCTTGTTTTTTTCAACTGGTAACTGTTCCCAGATATTGGTTTCAGTATCCAAAATGTTGACGAGGTAGTAATGAAAAGAAGCACTGGATGAATGCTGTGGAGGCTTCCACTTTAGATGTATTTCTGCTGATGAAACATATGGAGCCTCTAACTTCTGGGAGTGCAACGGCCCTATTCAGTAAGATTAGGAATAGAAATAGAATAATAGCTTCTGATGCCTTTTACCAATAACTTTTTTTTTAAATACAGCCTGAAAAGCTAACAGTACACACTTACCTACATAAATGCTAAACAGCATTAGAGCGAATAAAATAAAACAACTTTTACAGTGTATTTAATATTGGTAAGCAGGGGAATACTTCTGCTCTCTAACTGAGGTTTTTCTGAATCACCTAGTTCTTTACATAGAATTCAGCCTCCCCACTTAGGTCTTCTCTTGTACTTCAGTCAGATCAGAAACATCATCTAAGACAAATGAACTACCCAAGCTGATTAAAACCTGGTCCTAACAAATTAAACGGCAAAATCTACTGAATTTCAGAAAGTTTAATTGTTCAATGCACGCTGGTTTTACCAATCATTTTAAAACAGCTCTTCACATGTCTCCTACACCTCTTCCAACAATTCACTCGCTAGTCTAACAATTAGTAAATCATTCTATATTTCCTTGCCTAGACAATCATATAGATAGCAATGTTGCGGCTGAAAAGGCTGATTTCTGAGATAAAAAACGTATTTGCTTCTCATAGGAGAAAGCAGGAATATCTTTCCATCATTACAGAGGTAACTTGCACTATAAGGTCTTATACAGAGAAAACAAACCACCAGATTAGGGAGCAGAGAGGCTGGCAGGCAGAGGAGATGAGAGGACGTTCAAGTGCACTAAAGCAGCCCAGGGGATGAAGTGAACTGTACAAAATGTACCTGCTGGAGAAAAGGAACAGCTTCTTTCCCCTAAAGAAAAACCTGTGTTTTGTTCTGACTTTAAGAAAGTGGACCTCTCTCTCATATTTGAACTGCCTTGTCAGAATTGGTAAAAATGTTAGATCAGTATGTTTTCTTTAACTTCTGAAAGTCAGAACATTTTCCTATTACCACAGAAGCGGGAATATGAAGAAAATTTGCTGCTAAAATTCTGTCCATGAAGTAGTTTTTCCTTGCAGACATCTCCCTTTTGTCACCTTTAGATGCAAAAGCATTTTTCTCCTCTACAAACTGGCAGGTTTTATTTGGCTTCATTCAGCTAGAACACAAGTTAATTGGTTCATTAATCTTTCTTACGCCACAGCGTATCATGCAGCAGGTCAAAACACAATGCATTTTTAAACCACAAAGTTTCTCTTAATCTTAACTGCAGGTATACAGGGGTACCTCTGCTTATTCCAGCAAAATCTTTTACTTCAGATTGGAAACTATGCTTCTGCATTTCACCAGTGTGGCCAAAAAGTACCTTACTGATACTCTGACATCCAGCTTTACCTTTGGATAAGAATTCTGTGAGTAAAATTATGGTAAGAATGACCTTTTAGAATATACTTCACAGAAACAGAATTTGTAGCTGGCTTTCTGCTTGCAGCCACCAAAAACTCCTCATTTTCTCCTCAACCATCCCAATAAAGAATTTTAGCACAAAAGCAAAATGAAGACGTTGGAAACCACTCTACAAACTGGTAAATCCTGGATTCAGAATTCATGTTCAGATTTATTTATATTTTCAGACAAAATATTAACACAAGGAACAATGCAGTTAAAGGAAAAATTTTAAACGTGTATGATCATCTGGTTATTGCTGCTGTTTATTTTTGTAACTTACTTGTTTCTACCTTCAGAATTGGACTTAAGACAGTCTGTGCCCCTTCTGGGTTCCTTGCTGCTAATAAAAATCCATAGCAAAGGCCGGGAGACAACTGCACAATTTTGGTTTGAGTTGTATTCACAGGCAAATTCAGAATGTATGGTTTCCACTGATCAAAATAGTATTTCATTATAAGTGCAAAGCCTGACTTAAGCCACATGTTCATATCACTCCACATAAATACAGCTTCAGTTGTCTTGACATCACGCACACTAAACATGAAGTTTTCTGGTACCAGAGGTACTGAAAAAGAATATCAAAAATGAAAAAAATATTGAAAATCATGAAAATCTTTCTTTTAATATTTGTGTCACATAATCGGGGGAAGGCTTTTAACAAAAAATGCAAAAGATAGGAAAAAATATAGTTACATTCATATTCACAAATATACGGTAGCTGTATGTAGCAGAAAAATCCTGTGAAGAAATAGTCTGGAGCAGTGGGATCTTTCTGAAGGGCATAGCAGTCAGTTTCATTTTCTGGTATCATTGACAAAGTTGAGATACCAGCCTTCAGAAGATAAGGAGATCCATCTGTCCACAAGAGCTGACCTTCTCCCTATATTGAAAAAAATGAAATAAAAATCCCATGTATTTTTACATTATATGGATTAATTATTAAGGCTTTCTTCACTGCAAGCATATCTCCTGAACATACAAAATTTACATACTCCATTTATACAAATCAGTTCTATAGGAACATTTTGAATAAAGTAAATATTTCGGTGTAAAATCCTATCCTTTCCATTACAAAAGATTACAAGCTAATTACATAATATAATAGAACGTAACGCAAGCCACCTATGGCTAATGTAGAGTGTTTGATCATTACAAAAAACCCTTTAAAAATTACTATTAATCAAATAATCTAATAATCACGGATGGATAATTTTCCAAAAATGTTATTCACTTTAAAAAAAAAATTAATTCAGTCAAAAGTATTCATGAATTTGGTCTGACAGCAAAAATAGCTTAGCTGTAAAAAAACCACGGCTAGATTCATAATCAGATGAGGAACTGCTGTCTTTTCCCCTTTCTCCTATTTGCTGGTAGCTCAGCAGTTAAGACACTCACTCACACCTGACTCCAGGTTTGTAACCTGTACTTTCAGTTTCTCCAGCAGAGCCCTACAAATATTAGATTGGGACAATGTGATATTTTGAAGGAAGGCGCTTGTAGGATATGCTCACAGTGCTGCAATACAGACCCCTCTAGTGGGAGACAGGTCTGCACTGCACTAATGTATACTAACATCTACAGGAAACTGATAAAAAAAACCCAACACATTTATGGATGACATTGGAGCACTCTTAGGAGATGCACTGGCATAAGTGTTCAGGCATAGCAAGTCTGTGGTCCTACAGTCCACGTAAATGATTTAAGTACTGTAACGGAGAAAAGTTGAGGAACTACCATCAGACCTCCATTGCTTTACTAGTTTTTTTAAATATAGTCAAAAGTGGGGAGGGGGAGAAGAAAAAAAGACTTTTTTCCATTTCTCTGAGACATGTTTGTTGAGACTAAGCCTATTTTTTTCCAGTTCATCCATTGAATTGACAAAAAAATTAAATAAAATACCGAGATGTGTTTCATTTTCCCAAGAGGGCAAAGAAGATTTTCAATGGTATGAAATAATTCAACTTGACTTTCAGGAAGACTTGTGTGTCTAGCCTGCCATTTCAAAAATACTATGTAGATCAATGTGTCTTCCTGGTCAACAGTTAACTAGAATCACAGCAAGCCACAAGATACCACTATGATACAAACCTCTGTGTAGCAGGGCTTGTAAGAGAAGGCTCAGTGAACAGTCTTTGGCTACCTTTTCTACTTCCTAACTCTGAAGAGCTGCAGAGCGTGTCAGGACAGTCGTGAGGGTATCACCAAAGCGCTCCATTCATTCTTACCCAGCGCACTGACCTACATCTCCAGGGTCCCTGAGGTCTTTCACAAGAACGCTCACCCTCTTCAGGAAGGGTTTGAATGCAGATAAAGATCAAAACAAGGTTAAAGAAGGAGAAACTGTAAGAATACAAATGCTACAGAACTAATTCTGCTCACAGTGTCGCTAATTTTTATCAGTGTCACAGTGCTTGGCAGTTTTCCTAGATGCTGAAATCTTCTGAGTAGGTTGTAGTCTCAACTTTCATTTAATTTCATAGAATATTTCAAATCCCATGGGTACTGGGAGGAAAAAAAACTTCAAAACAGAAATAACTCGCTAATGGTTCAAATACATAAAAGAAAGCAAAAATAATTAAATCTGTATTTTTTATCTCAGATGTTTAACAAGTGCTGCAATTCCTAGCGTAAGTCCCATGATCTTTGAATTGCTAGGGTAAGTACAATTTGGTGTAAATACAATTTGAAGTTCTCCTAAGACCACAGCAAATGACACCAACGACACTTAGGACTGTAACATGTTCATACAGTACTTGAACACGCTAATTAAATACAACTATTTAGGAAGGAAGTGCTTGAAAAACAAGCATTTCATTATTATCCCTTGCTACTCTTAAAACAAGGTACTCCTCTAGTTCATCTAACTGCCTAGACTCCCACAAACACAAAAACGCATGCATGATTAAACAGTTGACTAACAGTCAAATGCCAAAGTGGCAATTAACACTTTTTTGCATAATCAGAGTTTAAAAACAAAAAAACAAACCTTTCGAGCACTCTTTCCAATCTATAAAAAAATGATGCTTTCATGGGACATCTGTTTCTGGCAGTCTCTTACAAACACTACTTCATGTCTAAAATATCAAGTTGGTTACGAGTAATTATCATCACTATGGTGTAAAAATTACAGAATTCTAAAGTCTCATGTATAAAACAATATTACACATAAAATGCATGTATTACTGGGTCTTTACTAACCAGGAAGGTTCAAGCGCTTCTCTAATCAGAAACCTAGACAGGTTTGTGTTTGCTCAGTTTGCATGTTATCCCACTCTGACTTGTTCATGTAGCCCCATTAAATTATTTAACAGAGTCTGCAAAAAAAAGAAATTATCTGTCTATGACGTTTATCACTGACCTCCTGCCCTTACAAATAAGGTTTACTTTGGTTTTACTGTTTTTCACAGCATTTCTTTTAAAATTTATTTGACCAAAACACTATTATTAAAATTACATTTCAGACTGTACATTTTCCAAACCGAAAACCAGTGGCTTCCTCCCGACAAAGAAAGTTTTCACTTAGCCTAATCACAGGAAGACTGGATCCCACATTTCTAGCAGAGTGCCTCCATCTTTCTGAGAGCTTTCCCAACACTTTTTCTTATCTCTGTAGCTGTTCCCAAATCACATACCACACTGCAGCGAGTCATTTGATAACAGCAGTGCTGGCATTAAGAACCATCATTCCCAAATATGAGGAACAGGGAACTTTTTACAAGAAATACCTTGCTCTGATCCCCTCTTCCAGTGGCCTATCCAGCATCCATCCACACTGGACAGACCTTGCTAAGCTCAACACTCTGCATTTCAGACCCGTATCCAAACTGAGGAAGCCAACCCCAGACTTTCATAACCATAGTAACACACATATAGATTCAAAATCTGGTTATGCAGCACCACCTACAGGCAAAACAATATCCCTGTGAAGTACTCACAAAAAAAGAAAAATCAAACAGGTTATGTCTAAATTATGTCTTTTTTTCTCCAGTCACAGCCTGCTAAATATTTTCAGTATTTCTATAGAAGGAAATAAGGACTCCTCTTATAACTACCAACAACTACACAAACAAATAACTGATTTACTGCGTAGCATTATTTATTCCAAAGAATTGGGCTCTGTATTTTAAAATTCTCCTGCTTTCATATAAGTAATACCAAAGAAGATAAAACAGACTGACCTTTAGGTCGTTAAGACCCGTCCATAACATGATTATTTGTCTAACTGTCTGGAGATAAGACAAAACAAAACCACGTTCTTCTTCACTCCCTATGTCAAGAAGATGTGCCCCTCGTGAAGACGCTTCACAGATTTGTTGTGCCACCTTCCACGGCTTGCTCTCCTTGCCCATTCGATAGCAGCTGCTCTGGAATGCTGCCCACCCTTGGGAACAGGAGCCTACAGGTGGACAAGGACAGGATTGTGAAGATATTCTGTACTATTTATGGCAGTGGTACAGTTCGAGATTTTTTATGATTACACAGACATTTTGATGATGATAGCGTTTAACTGATTCACGATTGCAAACCCCCCAAAATTCAGTAATTATGAATAGACCTCCCTTCAAAATCCTGAGTGTCTTACAAAATCTCATTGATTGAATTAAAATAGTACCAACTGCACCCCACTGAAGCAAAAAAAAAAGAGATCCATTAATTTTTATCCTACTCTAGAAAAAAAATCATGATTTGAGCTTAGTTTCTGTTGGTTCATTTTTTAAATTTTAAAATTGAAGTTAACAGATTGTTTCTTTTTAATAGTTTCCTGAGTTCAGGAAAAATAATTATTTTGTTGAATTTGAGCCTGTCATCCTTTCGTTCGCATTCCTAATTTTAAAGATTTCATGTTGCATTATCAGGGTAGCACTTTGAAAGCAATGAAGTTACACAATCAATCCATAACATCCTCAGAATCCTGTCTCCTTCAAAGCACTTCTAACAAAACAGTGTAGTTAGGTTAGCCACTCAGCAGTACAAACCCATTACTCTGAAAGCTGGCAAAAAGTGTTCCAAATCCTTACCAAATTCAGGATTTTCCCTGCCTTTTCATTGAAACTGTGTGACAAATTCAATCCATACACTCAAATAATTACAATGCCAAACCTCAACTTTCATTTGACTCTATTTTAGACTGAAAAAAATGTAGTTAGCTTAAAATATTTGCACATACAACTTTGAGTACTTGCTCCTAAAAATACTACGAAATATTAATTAGAAATAATCTATGTAATTAACACTCAATTTCTTTCAGCTTTCTAGAACTGAAACAATCCACATCTACTAAAAATTGTAAAATTAAATACAGGCTTTTTACAATTTACTCTTAATTCTTCTAGAAAATATGCCGTGCTTCCTTGCATTAACTGCAACTACAACAAACTCTAGTATATACCTGTTTCAGCTTGAACATCCAGTGATTGAGACACATTTATGAATTCCAGATGTAATTGCTCAAATACAAACTTCAATGTATATAAGGTTCCAGGTGTCAAATTACTCCACACAAAGAATCCACTGGGGTTTTTTATAACCTGAGAAGTATCATTCAGCGAAACTGAAACTGAAAATTCTTTTGTCATTGTACTCCAATTCGAAGACACTGTAGTAGCTGTCACAAATGTTTTGATGTCATTTTCTGAAATTCCACCTAGCAGTCCAAGAAAAAATAAATAGTCTTTACCGCAACAGAATAATAAGCTCACAGTTTCAGTGCCTTGATTTTTTTTTTTCCCCTCTTAAAAAGTGATGAGGGATACACACAGTAGGGAGAGAAAGTTAGTGTGAAAACAGAAAATGTCTTACTAAGCAATTAAGAAAGTAATGTTCTTTCTCATAATCATGCTATGCAAAATTATGTCTGGAGCAACCATTAATAAAAGTTAAGTGCGCAGTTTAAGGAGTGTTTAAAAGTCCAGACTTTGCTAGAGTGTCAGTTAAATAACAGATGTCAAGTACAGTAACACATCAGTAGCGTAACCATGAATTATTTCCTGCAGCTTGCTGAACACACTACCTTTCATGGCTGCTGCAATGTTTTCAACTTACTATGTGTTTTTCCCCAATGATCTTGCTTGTACTCAGATCCTAGACTATTCCAAAGCTAGTATGAGCTTGTAAGATGTACAGAGGTACTGCTATTAACGATTTTAAAGCAATTAACAAAACTAAGATTAGAAAGCCCTTTCATTCTAGTGGGACTTGTGGTCCTGTACAGATTTACAGCTACAAACAATGTTTTTGTAAATTCAGTGGCTAGACTCACAAATTCTTATACTAAAAGTCTGCCCCATTTAGTCACAATACCATGATCTGAAAGCGACTCATTCACCCTTTTTTAAAGCAGGACTGTCATAATACGGAAGCAAAAATATTTAACTAATACATTTAATTTACATAAGACAAACAATCACAACCCTATGTTTATATGAAATTGCCAGGCTGCAGGTAACTTTCTCAATGGTCCTCTTTTACAAATCTCTCGTCCTAGAATTACTGTAGTATAGCAAAGCCTGTAACTTTTAAAACTCTCCCAAACTTTTACGAGTCCCATATTGCAGAAATGTTACAGTAGCCAAACGAGTTATATAAAATTATTCCTTCTGCTCTTCAGAAGACATATATTGAGGCAAAGTTTCTAAATACACGAGTAAGCTCAGGATTTCAACCACTACTTCTTTAATCTTCAGTATTAGACTAACTATAATGATACCAGAATATTTTTGTGCTACACTACTTACGTGTCTTAAATGATTTTACACTTATGATGCGGCCATTTTTTAGAGATTCTATTGTAATATCATACTTCTTATTTTCCTCAAGCAGAACTGTAGCATTGACAGGTTTCTGTTCAACTTTAGAAATGTTTCTTACATTCTGCAAGTTAAAAGAATTTCTGGATATAGTGAAAGTAATAAAAACACAATTCATAAATGATCTATGAAGTTTTTAAAAGGGTAGCTCATATTACAGCATGTCAAACTTCAGGCTTCAGTTAAACTGCAAAATACTCAATGCATTTCAAACAAAAAGTTTTAGAAATCAAATTACTAACAAACACCTTCATGTTCAAATCCCCATATTTTAAGTTCCAGAACATCCTGTGCTCAAAATGAGAACAATGCCCTCCCAGAGAGACTTGGAGGGCAGGGTCTGTGCCTCTCCTGGAGAAGTTAGACTCCTTCTTCAAACCAGACTACCTTGAAGAACTTACATATTATTAACTTTGAACATATGCCTATCTATTCTTATTCAATCGGCTATCCAAGGGTCTTTTAAGTCCCACTGGCTTCAGCAGAACTGTGTAAGAGTGCACAAAAATGACACAAATTACAGAATTCAATACAATTTTCCCAAACTTTCTCTTTATTTGCTATTTTACATTATTATTTTTTCAAACAAACACACAATGCCATTAACCACTGGTACGAACAGCTTAAATACATTTGGAACTACTTATCACTTAGATTGACAAAATTTACTTTTTGACTGAGAGCGTCTGCTCGCTGGTATGTTACAATATAGGAGTCTGGATCCTCTCCTTTGGGCAGTTCAGTCCACTCCATCAAAACTACTCTAGCAGGCTTTTTCACTTGGTCACAGTCCAGACTCTCTGAACCCTGTAAGAGAAACATGTATGAATGCAACTTAACAGAACACCCAGAAAATGGACCTCTAACTAAATAATTAAATTCTGTCAATTTTAACTACTTTTACCTAAAACTTGTCAGCTAGCAACAGTTTTTATGCGGACCAGTGTATTGGGTTTTCATGGCAAGGTTTTGTTAGCAGGGGCCTACAGGGGTGGCTTCTGTGAGAACCTGCTGGAGGCTTCCCCTATGTCTGACAGAGCCAGTGCCAGCTGGCTCCAAGATGGACCCACTGACTGGCCAAGGCTGAGCCCATCAGCAACGGTGGTAGTGCCTCTGGGATAACACAGCTAAGAAAGGAAAAAAAAAAACCTGCATAACAGCAATTGCAGCAGGAGAGAGGAGTGAGAACACGTACGAGAACCAATATTGCAGGACATTTTGCTGCACGTAAATACATACTCCTAGACCTAAAACCAAGAACTAGATTTGCAAGTGTACACAGAAATGTTACCATACTTTTATCTGATGAGAGGGATTTATAATGTCCCTTTTTGTTGCCAGCACCTTGCCAGTACTTTTTAGGCTCTTACCCAAAGACTGTAGAAATTAAAAAATTAAATTGACCAAAGAGCTAAGGTTCAAATCTATCTTCAGGTTAGCTACACCAGTCAGGAGACCTAAACAACAAACACTTACTGACTTCTGCTATCGACTGCTTCTCAACGTACAACCCAAGTAGGCTTCTCAGTCTGAAAAAGAGGCACTTGAGGGGAAATACAACAGAGGTCTATAAAATCTTCAGTAGCCAGAAGAAGTGAGCAGAGATTGATTTTTCGTTTTCTCTTCAATCACAAGAATTATGAAGGATGAAACACAACTGGTAGGCGCCAGATTCAAAGCAAACAAGAAGAGGCGGTGCTTCACAAAATACATATCTGGCAAAGCTTAAAATAAGTACTAAAAGTTTCTGTGGGCTTCAGAGGAGGCTGGACAAGATCATAGAGAACTACACTGCAGCTCACAAAATGCACCGCAACTACATGTGTCTTAAGAAGTCCTTAAGCTGCAAATGGTGAGAAACTAACACACTATAGGTATTTCTTATATTATGCTGTACTTACAGTCCTTCCCAAGGAGCTGCTTTTTGTCACTGCTGGAGATACAACACTGACCTTGCTGCAGTTTTTATTTCACCCCATACCACCACCCCTAAGAGGCAGGCACTCTCAACTACTTTGCAACTGTGAGGAAACTTCCCTAAAGCAGATCACAGACTCTGCATGATAGCTTCCACAAAAAGCATTTGTTCCTTGTTCTCAAGCTCAAACTGGCCAGAGCCACCAGAGACTATTTGGACATTTTCAAGTAATATACCAGGAGGCTGGGTACCACAGCAGCATTTCACCACTCCAAATACGCAGCTTTCTTCTCAAACGGAGGGAGTGGTATTTGTACCAGTAATTGACAGAACTTTGAAATCACCTTTGCTGCAAAGCACGTTAAGCTAAATGTAAAATAAAGACTACGCGTACAAAAACTAAATAAACATGTACAAGACTATTGCAAAGTGTACCAGAAAATTAAGCAGGAAGACACATGTGGTTCCTATGGATGTGATTCTTGCAATAACAGTCAAATTAAACACAAAGGGCTAACCCACAAATAAGAGTTTTGGATCAGAAGGTAAAATACTTCTTGCAGAAGTACACTACCTAAAGGGATAGCCAGAGTATACTCCTGGGTCCCACAATAACCTTGAATTTCCAGCATCATCATGTGTGTATCTGCAGTGTCCAAAAGGTGACAATTTACACAGCAATATAAACTAGCTTAGGACTTAAAGATGCTGGGATCTCCTGCTTCTGGGGAACAACATTAAAGCAGAAGCAGCAGGCAATAAAGCAGACTAAGGGTCCCAAAAGAGCTTGCAACTATTTACACAGAAGGAAGACTGGGAATGCTCAACAGCATTAACTGAGAGCTCCTTGGGACTGCTAGAACAACAAAAAAACAGTCCTAATCACAACTCATGTTTTCAACATTCAATTAGAATACCCAGCCATACTCAAAAAAGGGAGTATTTTTCTTACCTTAAATAAATATTTTAATAAAAGCAGGAGAACAATTGTTTGATCCATAAAGAAAGGAACATTACAGTCCCAATGTCTCTGGACACCTGTGAATCACAACAGCTTCAAAACCAAATCACGTTAGAGTACCTATCTCAGAGGCAGGAAGAGAAGAACTGACGCAGGTATTTGTACTCCACCCGAGGCGGCAGCAGCCAATGGCGCACCCAAGGTCCGCGTCCTTGCCCTGGCCCTGCCTCTTCCCAGCCCTCGCACACAGCCTCCCGACACCGGCAGCAGGCCGTCCTCCGACTTCACTCAGCCCTGGATGTGCCCGCGGGTCGCTGGTCCATAGAATAAACCTCAGCTGAAGAAATGCCAGGGTTTTTTTGAAGTTTTACTAGTGACTACTGCATTGAAATCAGCGTAACCCCTCGCCCTCTCCTCCCGGGGCTCCGGCTGCTTTCCACAGCGCCCATTTCGAGCAAGACGCCGCTTTATCAGTGTTCAGAATAAGCCTGAGAAGCGTCTTCTGCGGGAGCACTGAGCACACCTGCAGAACCCATCCATACCTCTGGCTGGGGTGTCCAAGAGCAACAAATATAAACAGTGCAAGTTTATGATAATTTGTTAAATTTGCCCCCCAAAAGGTGCACACCAGCGTGGCACCAGGAGCTGCCTGAGCAAGCCTCACACTGCCCACACGAAATACATAATCCTCCTTCTCCAGACGAAAGCAGAGCCTCCCAGTATCCCAACCCGCACAGGAACCCCCTCACCCGAGG